>Ga0172380_10001675_pt1 | contig 37790 bp, 54 predicted proteins | sample Leawe162metaG_FD_119747 | JGI IMG/M metagenome (GOLD analysis project Ga0172380, IMG submission 119747) | Leachate microbial communities from a municipal landfill in Southern Ontario, Canada - Leachate well 162 metaG | ecosystem: Engineered > Solid waste > Landfill > Unclassified | place...
ATTAAACAAGGGCGGGTTTGTTTTTCAAATCGTCCCAGACGCCCTCATTAAAACAACCAGGATGACTCCAGAAGCGTTTTTGTTCTTCAACCCTGCCCTTACCATTCGTTTTGCAAACAAACGCAACCAAGCGCCGCCTGTTGCTTCCTGTTAGTTTTCCTCATATTTCTTTCTGTCTATCGTTTCTCGAATCGCCCTCTGAACGACTGACGCAAGACTTTCTTTCTGTCTGTCTATCTCTTCTTCGAGACTCCATCCGATTAGGTCTCGAAAAACCATAATGATATTAATGAGTTCTTTCTTCGCTATTCGTTGCTGCATAACAGATATGTTAGGTTTCAACAGCGCTGGCAATTCATATTCTGCAAGCGATATAAGCTGTCGAAAATATGGATATTTTTTTATTATTTCTTTTTTGATTTCGTCATCATTAGCTACAGTTTCAATTAACATAATCATATCACGAATGAACGGAGCTAACTGTTTGATTACATTACGTATTATTTTGTTATTTGCGTTTATCATTGTTCTCTCTCCTTTTAATTTATTGATTTTAAATTCAAAATTATATAAATCATTTCTTGTAATGTTACTTTTTTTCCTCTTTTCAATCTATATTCCCGCATTAGATATTCTTGTTTTTTATGCCTTTTTTTTAATAATCGTTTTTTCATTACATTTCTCCTTTTAATTAACCCAAAAATTTCAATAGGTTAAATTTGCTTTCAGGCGGGTCCCACATGAACCCAGCTTGTGTTATCCTGCTGTACGGCTGACAGAGTGAATGTGTAGTTATATGATATTTATCAGTTATTATATTATATTTTTCACATAGCCAATTTACCAAATTGGTCAATGTAATCAACTGGTTATGATAGTAATAATCGTTGAACTCCACGGCCAACAACTCGATTCCAATCGAAAATTGATTGAAATTCAATTTTTCCTGCAAATCAAGCGGCGATCTGTCTCCATACACACGCCGCCAACTATGAAATCTATTGATATTTTCGTGCAGCCAATTGTGGCGTATTGACCGTCGAGTAGTATATTGAGAATATTGCCATATTTTCTGTGCTGTACTTTTTGCCCCTGCGTGCCACGCCACAAAGTTATCAGGCACAAACCGAATGATTTCACCATTATAGCCAATCAAATAATGCGGACAAAAATCCATTATTTCTGTATAGACTCTGATTGCAGCCTGCAGGGGCGACACTGTCTTTCTCAATATTCCCGCTCCTGTATGATGTATTATTATCATTTTGATATCTTCTTGTTTTCTTTCGGGTAATATCGATATTGCTTTGGCGGGTCTATATTCAGTCGCTCCTATCATTTTTCCTCCTTTTTCTTTCGAGAAACTCCATTAACCTCAACGAAATGTAACCCTTTTAATCTTTTGGCCTTTTCTTCTAAACAATAAATCAATATTTTTATTATGTTTTTTTCGTTTTCCATCATGCCTTCAAAAAATGTACCCGAAATCCGTGCATCCTGTTTTTCTAAAAATATCAATTGCTTATGAAAAATTTTCAATAACTTTTTTATTTCCTTTACCATCCACCATGTTTTGATTTTTTTTATAATTTTTTTCATTTTCTCTCCTAAAACAACATTCTTTTTTGCTGCTCTTCAGCCTGATTTCCCCAATTATCCCAGCCCTTTCGCTGCTCACGACTGAAAATCTCGAGATAATCGGGATAGGATTGTAATTCGACAATCTTATAAAAAAGTTCTGGCTTTTGACTGTGCTTTCTGCGATGTTCAAAAAATATGTCTCTGCAATTGTTTGTTTTTGTTTGCAATTTTCCCCGTACAGCAAATAAACACATCTCCATTGACCCCCTGAAATATTGACCCAGTCCAAACATGTCTAAAAGTAAAATTGGACCCAAATTGCTGGATTTTAATTGACCCTTAATCCAGATCAATGGTCTAATGTAACGGTAACCTAATGATTTTATTACCTTTAATCCATCTTCGAGAAAATTAACCGTAACCCACAAGTATAAATGAGAATCATCAGCAATATCATATTGATTTTCAAAAATATCTTTCATTAATAAAATTATTTTCGGGGTTGACATAAGAGGATAATGACGCTGTGCCCCTTTTGCTCCTTCTCCCCAGCTCCCCCCACCTCCGCCGTACTCCCCCCAGGGTGGATCGGCTACTATCGTTCTGATCTCATTCATTACTCACCTCTACCTCCCCCATATATTGATATATAATTTTGAAATTGTTCACATATATGTATTTGAGATTCGTTATTTATTTTTTTAATTCCACATAGTTTCAAAAATTCTACCGTTTTTTGAAAACAACTTTTTATATATGCTTGATTTAATTCAACATATATCCTTCTCCTCCAAAGTGAAGTATGATCCTGAAAACATTCATACATTTTAATTTTTTTATCAAAAGCCAATTTAAACTCCTCAACACAACCCAAACTATAATGCCAATCTTCAAAAAACACTATTTGTTCCGCATGTTTATCTAGGAGATGCAGATCTGTTTTTAAAAATTCGTCTGATTTCCATTCCCCTTTTAATATAAAAATTAAACCGCCAGGATTTATTATTTTATCGAAATTCGATATGCAATCCTGTACAAAATTAAAGATTTTTTTCTTATTATAATCTCTTATCGATTTTGCTTTTTCTGCATTTTCTGAGCAAAAATCGGTTATATTACTTTTGCCTTCTTGTCTCATTTCCAAATACAAACATTTTCCAGTTTGTATCGGATAGGACAAATAAGTACACTTTGTAAAATCTATTTGTTCATTAATTTCCATTTTTTTTCTCCTTTTCATGTTTTATTTCATAAAGTTTTTCTATATCTGCTCTTATTTTTTCCCAGGCTTGTTTTGCAACTTTTTTTGTCCGAAAAACTATCGTGTTTCCAGATTCGTCTTGACATTCTTTTTCATCCTCGTCGCCAAAACCATAGCTTAGAAACCATTTTTTTTCATTTTTGTGCCAATTAGGTTTCCAGCCTTCGTTCATTTCTTCTGCAATCTTACGCAGTTTTTTTTGAATTAATTCTTCCTGTTTTGTCTCTTCTGATTTTTCCCAATTTTTTTCAATCATATCAATGAGTTCGTTGCTTTTTTTTGTCTCCATTTTCTCCATGTCTTCAAGTATCTCAGCTAATCTCATTTTTGTTCCTCTGCCCATTGCCGCCAATCCTGATTCAAAGGCCAATTGAGCTGGCCAGTCAGATTTATCTCTTTTTTTCTCAAAATTAAAAATAGCAACAACCAGATCATCAACAAGTTGTATTACCCTATTTTTTTCTATTACCATTACAATACCTCCATGATGCCTCAAAGAAAAAGGGCGAGCTTAAGTTCTTGAATTATACCTTCAAAGTTCATCTCACCATCTGCGTCAGGGTAACAGAAAAAAACTGCGGCAAACTGAGTAATAAATCGATCTGATAGCAGAAAACGTTGTTCTTCTATGATTTCCCATGCCATTTTTTCTGTCTCGGGAATTTTATCAGGTTTTTTTTCGAGTGAAGGCATGAGAACAATAATGATTGCACCCTGTTTCTTGAGCCATGTAAGCTCCTCCGGCATGCGAACATCGTCAATCACAATAGTCGTGATGAGACTCATAGTATCTTCGATTTCCTTTTCCATCATTTTTATAATAACGTCTTTGCCGTATGTTTCTCGAAAATATTTTCCTAATGCGATTAGAGCTGATGTAACCGGCACACCTGCCATATAATTATCGCACTGTATTTTTTTCCACGGATTACTATATGAACCTGATCTTTGCAGCATCCGCCGCAGCGGTTCGGCGAACGAACATATACTCGTGCAAGGAAGATTTCTCCATAACAATTTTGCTAGTGTGCTTTTCCCGCTTCCAGAAGGCCCTATTATACCTATTATTTTTCTGTTAATTTTCTCCATTTTTCATTATCTCCTTATTTTTTTTCCCTGCTCTTTTTTTATCTCACATGATTTCGTATATATATCATACGTTTAATGTTTTCTTGATATAAATTCCAAAACCACTGATCTCTTTTTTCCCACAATCCCTTCCGGCCTGCAGATCTATACCAGCCATACAATTGCTTGTAATTTCCACTACATTGACGATAGCCTTTTCTGAGCCAATTTGTGCCAGCAATTAGATTTCTGTCAATATCCAACAGTTCCTCTTGCGAATATCCCATTGCCGCTACTCCATTGTTCATTATTTGCATCAATCCAGTAGCCTTTTGGTTTTCGTGAATTAAATCAGCTTGATACGATGATTCAGCTTGAATGATCGTCATGACATAAATTGGATCTAATCTCGGTTCGTCATATCGAGACCAAAAAACTATTCGATCAGATAAGTTTTCAATATAACTCAATTTTTCTGGCGAATCGCGCCACGACGGCAACATAGAATCAAAAATTAAAATAAATATTATTTCTTTCATTAATCGTCCTCCTTATTTTCCCGTACTGCCAAAACCTGCTTGATTTCGTTCTGTTTTTTCTAATAATTCAACTTCTTCAAATCCAATTTTGGGCGAATAAACAGGACTGGTTCCAGTCGGGACCATAATTCCTAAACGATTCAGGCTCGATCTGCCCCGTATCTGCCCTTCCCATCCATTTGTCAACTCAATCGATAATCCTGAGCTGCACTGAAATATGTCACCAGGCTGAATTTTCACATGTGAACATAATAATCCAGCCTTGAGATCCCATCCCGAATCGTCCAAATAATTCCGAACGGGTCGCAATTGAGAATCGGTTAATTTAATTTTTATTTTCATTTTTACATCTCCTTGAAATTGCTATTTTATTTCATTTCAGATTTTCGGATTGTTGATAAAATATACTTTTATTATTTTTTTCAACGCAGTTTCAACATAATTTATATTCACAACATCAAGATCAGAAAACAACACAGAATCAAAAGAATCCATTTCATTGTCTTTCAAAATTACATATGAAATAACAAGATGTTGCCTATTGCTGATTTTTGAATCAATAATCAATATCGTCATATATACCTCTTTTGAATATTGATCATCGTAGATTTCAATCTGAAATGTCTCAGAATCATCATGACTTACATATACCGCTACTGCTATTTTTGATTTTTCATAAATTTTGCAAATAATTTCTTTTATTTCTTGTTCTTTTAACATTTTTGCTCCTTTTGAGATTTAAAAAACTAAATCATCAAATTCTAGTTCTGCTATTGCAGAATCTAGCTTTTTGTTCTCTTCTTCTGTCTTTCTTCTCTGACTTTCTTGTCGTCGTTGCTGCATTTTTGTAATCTGGATCTCAAGATTAGTTATTATTTTTTGATATTCTGCACGTTTTTCAATTTCAAATTGTTCACAAGCTAAAGCATGCAATTTTTCAACCGATTTTAAACTTCCGAGCAAAATCGCACGTTCTGTTTGCTTTGAAATCCAGATTATTATATCTTCAATTTCATCCTCTTTTAACAACATTTCTATTATTTGCTTTTTCCCTTCAATTTTCTTTTTCATCACCAAATCTTCATTTAATTCAACAAGTTCAGCATAAAGCCCTTTTAGGAGAATTTTTCGATAAAAACGATATATATCAGAGAATTTTTCTAATTCTGCAAGCGAATGCAGATGAGAAAAAACAAACGTTGGAACACTAAAACTAATATTCTCTTTATGCCCTTTTTTATCTGTCGCTTTCATGCAGCTCCAGTCTTTCATTTTTATTTTTTTCAAAACTTCATCAAACTCATCTTCTTCTTTTTTTGCACTCATAACCAATTTCTCGTCTTTATCAATTTTCATTTTCATCTCCTTGATAGCTTAAAATTAATTTCTGAATCAATTTTCTCATCAATTCAGAAATTGTAGTTTTATTTTTTTTTATAATTTTTTTCAAAGCTAACATTTCTTTTTTTGAAATCCTAAAGTTTACTCTTTTTTCCATTTTTCTCCTTTTTGGCACATAACTTGCTCTTTAAGATTAGATTTAGTATTGGTGGTCCCCTTTTTTCATTTTTTTGTAAGACAAAAGCTTCTAAACACCTATATATATTACGTTTTTATTAGTCATACATTTGAATTATATGCTCAAATATTTTGAATATATTAAACTTTTAAAGAACTTTAAGTATTAGTATATAAGTTATTGAAACTCATACACTAAAACAACCTTTGCTTTTGTATTACACATTGTCGTATATTACGATTTTTTGGCATAAAAAAGCAATGATTTTTTCTGTTAATTTCTCTGTCTTTTTCAATACTTATCTCTTGCGTTGCTAAAATCCACTGTGATTCGTACCCCCTTAGCTCTTTTTGTAACGACACCCTGCTTTTTGCCACGATTCCATTGTTCTTTGACCAGATTTCTCTACGATATATGCTACTTAGAGTTTTTTTGTTGTCAATTTTTGATAACATTTTTTACCTTTTTCAAAAAAAATCTTTCTCTGATCTGCAATTGTCAGGGGGCAGTAGCCCCCCGAACCCCCAAGAACCCAAAATCAGGAGAGTCCCAGAACCAACGATCAAGGGATTCCCCCATGGCTCGGCAATGTTTTGAAATATTGATTTTGCGTCATTTTCAAAAAAACTTAAATCTAAAGCCCGCAGAGGCGGGAATCCCTTGATCGCTTGGCTCTGGGACTCTCCTGATTTTGGGTTCTTGGGGGTTCGGGGGGCTACTGCCCACCCAGCAATCAGTTGATTTTTTATATTAAATTGTCAAAGAACTCTAAGTATTGCAATAAAAGTTATTGAAACCTTTATTGTTTTTTGCCTTTTCTTCGTTCTAAAAAACACACGCTTCTAAAAAATAATTAGGAATCAGCTTGATTTGCTTCTGTATTAGCGTACTGATTGCCTTATCTATTATATATGTTTCACAAAAATCCCCCTTGTGCCTCATCCCTCGCCCATAACCTTGTACCATTCTCGTGATTGCCTCGCTCGTATACCACATTTGCCCCCAGCCACCCTGACTGTGCATTTTTGTCGCAATCATCTTATCCCCCAGGTTCGCAAAAGGAATTTTCGGAATTATAATGAATCGACACAGATCGTCCTTCAAGTCCAAACCCCTCCAATCCGCTGCAGAAATCAAAATCCCATTTTTGCTTCGTTTGAACGTCTCAAAATCGTCTACAATGCGTTCTGAGACGTTTTTGAGTAACCCTAACAACTTGTAGCTGCTGACAAGAATCAAGCCCCTGATTGCACGATGAGACTCTTCCTGTATTATTTTTCTAATCTCATCTGTGAGAATCTCCAGATTGTCGTTCAGGTTTTTGTGACTCATGTCTACTTTTCCAACAATATATATCTTCCTGAAATCTACAGGAAAATCAGATTTGACATCAAAATAATCAAAATCAGTTTCAACTCCTAATAGCTTTGTTATTACTGCCGAAACGGGCAAAGTGCCTGACATGAATAGAAATTTTTTGCCAAATTTGTAAAAAATTTCTTCTGCTAATTCTTTCGTCAGCCAAAGCGGTCGAATTAGCATTGTTTGTTTTTCACGATCATTTCTGAAAAACCAATGCTCGTAATCTCGGTGATCCTCAATATTGCTTAGCTTTTTGACGATTAGTTCTAATTTTTCATACTCTTTTTCGTCATCGAGATGTTCGAGATGTTTCTTGAATGTCTTGATTGCTGACTCCTCCCATTCCCAAAACTCTTCCATTTTCGTCACGTGTGCAACAGGATTTATGCGATATTTCATGAATTCATCATACGAAATATCAAAACTCAAAAAATCAATTATTGTGCTTTCAAGACTATCTGCTTCGTCTACTATTACATTTCTGATTCTCAGATTCTTCGTAAAGTTCATCAAGTATAAAAAAACATGATAATTTAGTATTGTTATTTTGCTCTTTTGAGCCTTTTTCAAAGCCTGTACATAACGACAATCAGAACATTGTCGACTTTTTTTTCTCGCAATCCAAACGCACTGATTGCACTTTTTCCCATATTCTTTGCATTCATAATTTCCCGCACCTTTCAGAATTGCAACATTATCAAAATCGTTTTTGAGCTGATCCTGCAAAATCTTGGAGCTGCAAAGATAATAAATTGGCTCATCATTCCAGGCCTGCAGCCCAATTATTGATTTGCCGCTGCCTGTTGGGGCGTTCAAAAATAAAAATCGATTCTGAGATTCTCGTATCCAATCAATTGCCTCAATCTGTTGATTGCGCAATTGAAACCCTTTTAATTTTCCATCTAATTGTACCTTGTTCATTATTTCGTTCATTATTTCACCCGTTTATTTCTCATGTCCGTGGCCCGCAGAGGCGGGAATCCCTTGATCGTGAGGCCTGGGACTCTCCTGATTTTGGGTTCTTGGGGGTTCGGGGGGCTACTGCCCCCTGACAATTCAAAACTGTTTTCTCCCCGTTGATTGTTGTAAAATCTTCGGAATCTCGTTAGAATCCAATATTCTATGTTTTTTCTGTTTGAATCATAGAAAAAATGAAAATTAAAATCTATTTCAAGATGATTAATTACTGACATCACTGTTATTACTGATATATTGCTGAGCCAATGCCCGTATAATATATCTTGAAATGTTGCCTCTATTACTAATCCACAGAATTTGCAGCCATTTTCTTTATATCGCTGTATCTCTTTCAGAAAGCGATCTCTCTGATTGCCGCAACATGCCACAAAATCAGCTAACGTCTTTCTTTCAATTGAGATCTGATTCTCGAATCCAACAATAGAATAATCACCGTAACTCAATGATTTTTTTACTATATTTAGACCTTTCCAATTCTGAAACAACGGCAACTGTTCTCGCGTGTCTATTATAATTTGCATCATTTTTGGAATAGAAATATCGTATTTTTTCATCTGATTCTCCTGATTCTCTAGGTCTAATTAATCGTTTTTTGTCTGTTTTTTTGAACGTTTTTTGACTGGTTTAAACTCGTCAATTGCTGCTGATTCCGCTTCAGAATCAGATTTGCCAGTCAATTTTGCTATAATTATTTTTTTTTGTTCTAATATTTTTTTCTCGTTTTCTTCTTGCTCTTCTCGAATATAACCTTCAAGTTCGTCTTCATATTTTTTCATCAGTACATTTTCTAAAAATTTCTCATCATAGAGATAAGCTTGACAATCAGTATCAAAAATCAAATCAATAGTCTCTTCCATTCCCCTTAAATTTTCATTCAAAGTTTGAATAAAAACCTCACGAGCTTTAATTTCTGTTACATATAATTTTTTTGCAAAAATTAATGTAGTACCTTCTTTTGTGTTTATTTTATCTCGAAATTGAGAAATCAATTCAATGATTTCTTGTGTGATTTCATGATCAACTTTTTCAATATAATAAGCACAGTTTGTTTTTTGATCTGCATAAATATCAGGACAATTAATTAAACATTTTTGACATATGAAATCACCTGATTCTTCAATTGCAATCTGCGTTTGACTTAATGGCAATTCCTGTTGTGGACCAGCTAAATCACGTTTTCCCTCAGTTATCATTCTCATACATTTCGACAATACAGGAGAAAAAAGTTCTTTCGCTAACTGATATTCTGTTACTTCATAGCTTTCTTTGATTTTTGTTGAATCTTCATTTATTTCAATATTAACAATTATTTTTGACATTTTTATCTCCTTTTAAAACGGCGCTTTTTCTGTCATGACGGCCACTGACGCTACAACTGTGTTTTTTATCATTTTTGTGTCAGCTCTTTTTATATCAATTATATTCTGAAACTTTCCCTGATTCTGCAATTCGATCTGAATCAGATATGGCTGTCCAGTTTTGACTTTCATTTCAATTTTCGTTGCTACAGAAGCCCAGATTTTTTCATTCGCACCAAAATCTTTCGCTTCCCAGTCGATTTTGTCCAGATCCTGCTTTCCCGCTTCTTTCGCAATCTCCCCGCTGATTCCAGAATAAAATAACACAAACATTGCTTTTTTAATTCCAAATTTTTTGTCAAGAGGACAAAAAATCTTCATTCTCATCTCCTCTTCTACGTCTACCAATACGCCTGAAAAAATCGCATTGTATTGATCTGCTTTGTCTTTTTGTAGTTCAATTCGAATTTCATCAAGACTCATCGTATGTATACCCTCAGCTGGACGCTCGAAATCATTAAGTTTTCCTTCTATTATTGTCATTTTTTTGACTCCTTTTTAATTTTGTTTTTTCAAATTATAGGGGCGGGAATCACACACCCGCCCCAAAAATCTAAACATTAGCACGCTTAAAATCTGAAAATAATAATTGTCACTCTTTAATCATTCATGCAATCACCTCCTTTTTCTCCTGGGATTCAACTGATTCTTTCTCAAATCCCAATATTTTAAGCCAGTTAAGTTCAACTGGATTGATCTTCACAATATTGCCTACATTTTTTGCAATGTAGGCTGATTGTCGTCCTGATTCCAGCTCGTCATCATCACTTTCAAAACTCACAACTGGTTGTTTTTTCTCACGATATACATACCCGATCAAATCAAAATAGCCTGGAAAATCTGTTGTGAATTTTTGCCCTGTAAAATTCGGATAGAGCTTATCTGTCCGTTTTAACTCGATTTTTGTCAAAGCGGAACAAATTACGATTACGCCTTTTCTTGAAATCTGTGCTAAAAGACTACAGAATCTGTTCATATATGCCGCGACAGCGCCGTAGCCGCCCATATCAGTTTTTACCCGATTTAACATTTTTCTTTTTGAAGAAAATGTCCCCGCTGCAAAAGTTTCATCTTCGATCGCTGATTGCAGAGAAACATTCATGAGATAACTCAACGAATCAAAGAAAAGACTCGCTGGTCTCGTTGCAGGATCTTCAAACTTTTTCTCCATCAAAGCCATTTCTAATTGATTGAAAATATTGAAAAAATCCGACTGATCCACAATGATAAAATTTTGCAGATCTAACCCCTGCAGCTTTACGTCGCGAGGTTCAATTTGATAATAAATATTTTTGCCCGATGTGCCTAAAATCTCAGGCAAATTTGCTGTTGACAATAACGTGCTGTACGTCTTGCCAACTCCTGATTCTCCATATATCAATGATAATGACATTATTTCACCTCTTTCTTTAATCTTCCATAATCCCAATCGTCTGATTGCGGTTTAATTTGTCCTTTTAATCCAGGATTGACCCTGAACTTCAAACGACAAATTAAAATTGGAACATCAACATGTTGCACAATCGTTCTATTAATGTTTAATTTGACTCCAGAAATTTCAAAAATGTGATCTACCGTTTCTTGATATCCCACGTATGATTCAATCTCTGTCGCCCAATTAATTTCTATAACGAAATCTTCTCTTGTCAATGTTCGATAATGATAGATTCCGTCCTGATTCTGCGGAATTACCGCAGAATTCATAATGATAATTTTTGACATTTTTTCTCCTTTCCTAATATTTTATTTCTTTTTGAATTATATATTTTTCATTATTTATTTGCAAATCTCCTGATCTGTCAGTATTGATTATACAAATATCATCATAATTACACTGCCAACAATTTTTGTAATTATGAATCCACTGATTTTTCTCAGTACAAGACCAAATCATTCTGCATACTTGCAGAATATCCTCTCTGATTGTCCTGATATTATCAGAAAATTCTGATTTGTAATATTTGTATCCAAACTGTTGAATCTTGTTTTTTTCAGTTCGCAATAATGGAAAATAATATGCTAACCTTTTCTGCACATCAGATCTAAGCCTGATTTCGTAATTCCCCAGCTCTTCATCTTCTTTCATATATGTTTCTGGCCACCTAATTGGCAAGAAATACGCATACTTAACTTGCAGATCTGGAATCATCATGAAATAAAACTGCAATTGCCCTGTCGTGCCAAACTCGTTCAAATATCGGTTCGGCTGTCCAGTTAATTTCAGATCTCCAAAAGTTTCATTATCAAGCCAACAATCAACTGTTCCGTACATCTCAACATGTTGATTTAATTGCAAATTGTAGCGCTGCTCGGTTTTTTGAAAAGTCATAAACTGCTGCAACTGTGCAGCTAAAATTTCAATTTTCAAAATATCAACTGGATCTAATTGATCTAATTGATCTCTTTTGCTTTCAAGAACTAACTGATGAAAAGCAATACCACGCCGCAGCGGCATCGCCTTGAAAAGCTCACGAGGTTCTATGTGATTGATATAATTAATATAATAAGACATGGGACAAAACAGAAAACTGTGATATCCCGACCATGATACTTTTATTGTCATTTTTTTGTCTCCCAAAACCGAATTTAAACTCATTTTTTTTTGAATGCAAATAATCTTTTTGGGAATCAGACAGCAATCAATTGAACGCATTGATAAGTAACTGAACAAAAAAATGATCGCTTTTTGATCGCAATGGATTGTCAGGGGGCAGTAGCCCCCCGAACCCCCAAGAACCCAAAATCAGGAGAGTCCCAGGCCTCACGATCAAGGGATTCCCTGCCCTGCTCTCATTATGTGCAATTTCTATACTTCATTTTTCTTTTATTTCCCGCTGCTACTGCTGCTGCTGCTACTGCTGCTGCTGCTGCTGCTGCTGCTGCTGCTGAATTAGATTTTCTCACAAGCCCGATGAGCAAGACCCTGATTATTTTTATGTTGATTAATTTTCCTCCCCCCCTGCACGACAAAAGCGGGTGTCATGCAGGGGTTAGGTTACCCGCACGAGGAGAAGAAAAATGATAATTTCAAAAACAATTACAAAAGAAGATATTAATATCATCCCAGATTCAGAAGAATCCTGGCTGGGGATGACCGCGTGGTATGAGGTCGATTGTACGGAAGAAGAATACGAAGAAACAGGAGATGATGTTTTAAAATTATACACATCAACTTTGATTGATGTGTTATAAAAAACAGGAATCCCTGACCGTTTGGTCTGGGACTCTCCTGATTTTGGGTATATCTATTTTATATATTAATAATTCATTTTTTTCAATTCAATTCTAATCTTATTTTATTTATTTTTTAATTCACCAAAAGTTTCAATACTTTTCCAGATGCGATCTCTGATCTCGTCACTGAGATCCTCTTCTCTTATTATTTTTGCAATATCACTCATAAGATAATGATATTGCGCTGGAATTAATATATTGAGAGCTGAAGCCATGTCTTTCAATATCCTGCTTTTCTGTACCTGATCTTTCCAGTCGATTTTCTTGTTTTCAATGTGTTTTTTTATTTCTGATAACATTACTTTCGATAATATAATCGCATAGTTACTGATATTATCATGCAACTCTATCCTTCTACTTATATCTATTTTTCTCACAGCTTCTAGATCTTCTATATACTTTTTCTCTGCCATGCGGGCCACAGCAGGGAAATTTAATTTGGGAGATCCTTTTTGAATAATTCGATTAATAGTTTCACGCCTGAGCCCTGTTTTTTTTATTATTGCCACAATCGGCTCTTGTTTCTCATACATCTCTTTGATTATATTATACAATTCTGGAGTTACATTGCAATTCATCTTTCACCTCTTTTTTCTTATTCTATATATATTATATATTTTCATACAGAAAAATCAAATTATAATAATTATCGATTATCAACTATGCAGCTATGCAAAAGTTGCACAATTTTGCTATTAAAATGCCAATATAGCCTGCAGAACAGCAAATGACAAATATATAAAAAGTAACCAAATGTGTAAAATTTGCATGTTTATTCAAAAAATTACCTAATTTAGGGTAGACGTTTTTTTAACAAAAAAATACAATATCAGGTAAAATACAGGGAATGAATAAATGTGTAAAAAAAACATATTTGGCATGTGTGTTGCATCTATATATTAGTATACTAATTAAAAAGGAGAGAAAAAATGACAAAAAAAGAAATGAAAAAATTATTAAAAGAGAAAAAACAGGTAATAATAGTAGCAGGAGTGTCACATGTGAATACTCCCTACACTTTCCATCCTCAATTTGTCATTGAGGACAGTGAAAAAAAATTAACTTCTGAAAAAGAAGTTTATAATTTTCTGGTAAAGAACGGCGTAAAGCCATTTGCCTGGGGAATTTGTGCGAATTATGACGGATGGGCCAATTTGACTGTGGCAATTTTTAATTCGGGAAACGAAAAAGACTGGAATAGATCAGTCCTGGAAGCTCATAATCCCGATGAGCAAGACCCTGATTATTTTTATGTTGATTAATTTTCCCCCCCCCCTGCACGACAAAAGCGGGTGTCTGCAGGGGTTAGGTTACCCGCATGAGGAGAAAAAAATGACATTTTATGAAAAATACCAGGAAGGATTTGAAATGAAAGAAAAATTATTTTGCGAGTGCGGCCATGTTTTAAATCTTGTGGTAACAGAAGAAAACCCTATTAAAAACAAATGGCACTGTGAAAATTGTGGCAAAATTTTCACAGTGAAAAGTTTTCTCAGGAATCTTCCTGAGTACAAAAAGAAACTTTTTGAAAAATTTAGAATTGAAAAGTTTCAAAAATCAAAAATATAAAATTTAACCTCTGCACGACAAAAGCGGGTGTCTGCAGGGGAATAACTACCCGCATGAGGAGAAAAAAATGAAATTTGTAAAAAATATAATTTTTATGCTGATGGAAAAAAACCAAAACAAAAATTTTTCTATCGTCGAAATAATGGAACTGACGGGATTATCTCGCAGTTCCATTATTTCAGCGTTGAAAGATCTGATCTGGGAGGGAAGGGTGTCGGTTTCCGAAACCGAACGCCCCCACGCTCCCGGGAAAAAATTGAACATGTATAGGTGGATTAAAAAAAATCCTGAATTGAATACATGTTCAATTCAGGTAAAAAATAAGGGGAATTAACACCTTATAACACCTTGAAAAAGTAGATGAGGTCAAACTTTTTAGGAGAAAAAAATGGAATATAAAATAACATTGTTTGCAGAAGATATCAACATATCTGAAAAATTCCAAATCGTTAAAATAAATGGGGGGACATTTTATGTTGATTCAGAGGGTTTAACTTCTGAATCTATAGGCGAATTAATCGAAAATAGACAAGAAAATTGGAAGGGGAAAATAAGGGAAGCAATAATTAAAAAACTTCCCCCAAACCCTGCAATTTCTGATTACGTAAACAGGCACATTTTTGAATTTTCCGTATATTCACAAATGTGCCAAAATTTAGAAAAAATCTATCTTGAAGGATTAACTTTAACCTTCAAGATAGAAATATCTGAAATTTCTCCTGAAATTCCAGAAATTCAGGAGAAAATTTACAACAAAGAAATTAATCTTAAAAAATTATCAACAGGATATCTGTTTATAAATAATTATTTAATAACAGATAGCTCTGATTTTATTGAATCTATCGGTTATATCTTAGAAAGAAAAGTTTCAGTTTCTTATCATTACAACCAGATAAAAATAAAATTTGATCACAACGATAAATCAATCATTATTGATAAACCTTTTGAAAATATTAATGAGATCGATATCAATCTCATTAAAAAAATTGCAAAACAGATAATGTTAGATGATGTAATATCGGAAGAAAAATTCATCATCTAAGAAGAATTTAGGCTACCCGCCTAAAAATCAATATAACACCCTCCTGGTAGATGAGGTTAGACCAGGAAAAGGAGACATTATGAGTATAACAACAGAATTAACTGTAACTTTTTTTGCAGAAGACTTTGGTCTTCCAAAGAGTGTCAAACAAACAAATATTAATGAAAATATTTGTTGGTTTGAAGCAAACAATAAAAAAAATGATTCTTTAGGGAGATTGCTTGATGATTTTTGTGGAAATCCATTCCAGAAACTCCAAGAATCGGGTAAAATTCCTGGAATTTCCAGAGAAATTTTGTTCAATGAAATTAGAAGGGCAACCAAGGATAGAAATATCATTGAGAAACCCTTATCTTTTTTGGAACTTATTTATCTTGAAGGATTAACTTTGACCTTCAAGATAGAAACTTCTGAAATTACTCCAAAAACTCCTGAAGTTTCTGAAACTTCTGGAAAAGAAATTAAACTCAAAAAACTTTCAACAGGATATATAAAAATAAATGATATACTTATCATAAACAATATTGAGTTAATTTCTTTTCTGTATAATTTTCTCAATAAAGATTATAAAGAAATTGTATCAGTAACAGAAACCATAACAGAAATCAGGTTTTCTTGCAATAAATGGATACAGCTCGGAAGTGTTCCGCTTAAAGATATTGATAATATCAATATCAAAAAACTCATCAAACAAATTATGTTTGATGACGTTATTTCTGAAGAAACTTTCGTCATTTAAGAAGGAAAAGGAGAAAAAAAATGAAATATAAAATCTTTTTTATTTTTATTTTCATGAATTCTTGTCTGCGAACAACTGAATCAGATGATATAATAGATGCCGCTGTGGACATTGATGAAACTTCGTCATATTGTCCAGCGAAATGCTGGAAACCTGCTCGTTGTTCAGCATCAGGATATGAAGAATGCACATACAATCAAGAAACTAATTGTTGTGAAGAATATACAGATTCAGGAAATTCTTGTGAGAATATAGTACATTGTAATATCGAAATATGTCCTGAAGCTTGCTTGATTTCTGTGTATTGTTCCACATCAGGATATGAAGAATGTACCTGGAGTGCAAAAACCAATTGTTGTCTACCATATCCAGAACAAAAAAATCATTGTAATTATTCAGAACAATGTAATATTTGCGGCGCACAAGGATGTGAATAAAACCTCCTAATCCCAATTCATCCCAACAATATCATTACTGATTTTCCGATCATCCTCATCGCAAATAAAAGCAAAATTAATCATATCTGCAACAACATTAGCATATTCGGGAAAACTTACAATAAATGGTGCTGTTGGCAAAGTATCACTTGATTTGAAAGTTATTGTTTTTGCAACAATATCAATTGATTGCACATGAACAGTGTAAGTATTACTTGAATTATAAGCCAGACAATGAATTTCAGATAGATCATACACTGTCGGGTCTAAATATGTAAGATCATTATATGAATCAGTTGATTGCGTAAAATTGTTAATACTCGTACATGTCCCCACATATGTCCCAGAATTATAACTTGTAACCCAACAACACGGAGCATAATATGACATATTCCAGCCAAGCATTATCCCTTCATATTCATAGCCTTTTTTCAGATTGTAGGTTTTTTTCGTTATGATCACTTTTGACAAAAAAGAAGGAATCAAATCATTGTCAATACTGTAAGTATTTGCTAACATTAATGATTCTGCACACGAAAAAGAGATCTGGAAAAGAGATCTGGCAAATATCAAAAATCGACCCATAGCTTTTTCTGTAATCCAATTATGAATATCGCTCCAATTATAATTGTGCATTCCCAAAAGTTTAATCTGGTCAACTTTGGGATATGTATGATAATTCAATACTTTAGATTGCAATCTCTCTTCATGTATCAATTGCTCCGTATCGTCTACATATTTTATAATTGTCAAAGGTGCAATCTGCTGAATGCGTGGATAATTACTGTGTTCCAACTCAATTGATGAAGTCGTATACATCATCAATGATTGAACTGAAACTATACCCGACGAACTAACTTTCAATATATAATTCGACAACTTACAAACATTTTTTATCATTTCTAATAAATTAACTTTTTGAAATAAATACCAAACGGGATTAAAAGCAGTCATCGAAGGCAATTTTTTGAAACTTTCTAAATCAAAATCAGATTCTTGATAAAATTCGGGATGCAATTTGTCACTTAAATCATCAATATAATCAATTACATTCCAAAAATCTCCATGAATAATTTTTCCTAAATATGCTTTTGAATCATTGTTGTCACTGAAATAACTATGATTTCCATCAACTGATTCGATTGACAACGTTGCAAGATTGGAAACTACAGAATCAATATTAAGAGCCATGCACGTCGATCCCTGATTCCCAAACTGATTGTCACTGACCAGAATTAACGTTTCATTTGCCACGACTGATTCTGTAATGTAAATTGTTGGATCTGTTGTGGTTTCTCGCCATGAGCCAAAACTAAAATAACTAATTCCCCAGGCGGCGGGCTTGTTCGTCGCCACAACTGTGTCCGTTTCGGGATCATCAAATGTAGATCTAGTAAGTTCAATATAATTATCTTCAAATCCTAATATTTTCAAAATATCCTCAGAACCAGAACCATTGAAATCAAATCTTATTGAAATCAACTCATTCCCGCCTTGAGAACCAAAGATTCCCCTGATTGCCACATGTCCATCTACATATTCATAATCCAAATTGCTGTTACAAATCTCACCCGAAATCAGATCTACATATTCTGCACCCCCACGACATGATAAAGCAAAAAGCAAATTTTCTATGCTTCCATAATTTAAACTATTTATTTTAACCCAGCCACGTCTCAGTGTTCCATCTCCATAATTTTCAGTAACTTGATATTGAATAAAATTTTGTTCGGGTCGAATAAAACTATAGTGAGACAGCGTCAATTCTTTCTGCTGCCGAATCATTGAAACATTTTTCAATGTTGAAATAAATGAAACAATTGAAATAGTTACCAGCCCTTCCTGCCATTGAATTCCGGGTTCAATTGAACCCTTATATATCAATGTTTCAACTCCATCTTCAATTTTTTGATACAGATACACAATCCGCCCGACAATCTCAGGCATAACACTATATATATACGACAGATTTCCGTTTTCATCTTCAATTTCATGTGTTTGCTTGATTGAATTATATTTAGCTCTTTTTACTACCGTCAGGGTATCTCCAGATCTCGTATAAGAAATACACTCATTATTGATCCAAATATCCCCCGATGCCGCAAGTGTAGATCCTGATTGCACCGTAAAGGTAGCCCCAATCCCATCTGCACGATCAATTTGCGATGTGAGAATTGTACAAAAATTATCTTTTTGAGTGAAAATCTCATTGAAAAAATGATCTACATCTATCATTTCAATATTAATTGTATTGATTGTCGGTTCATTATCAAATGGATCAATAGTTTCAGTTAATTTGAAATCAGCAGATTCTAGCCTCAGGGCCGCTTTCCATTCTGTTTGATCGCAAGAAAGAGCTGGCGTAAAATTGTCGTTTGTAAAACCCGTTTTGCATCCGCCTATAATCATAAAAAAAGATCTCTTCATCTAATTTACTCCTGTTATCAACTGATTGTCAGGGGGCAGTAGCCCCCCGAACCCCCAAGAACCCAAAATCAGGAGAGTCCCAGAACCAAGCGATCGGGGATTCCCTGCTCTGCGGTCTATGAAAAATCATAAGTAATTGCATTGGTTTTTATCAATCCAAACCTTATTTGATAATATTTGGACTGAGCTATGTCTATGTATTTTCTATTATATTTCCTCATGCTTTCTTCATTGAAAACACAAAATTCAGGCGTCACCGCTCCACCCGCAAAAGTTGTTTGTGTCGGATAATACAATAATCCCTGCGAATACAACGATCTAAAACTGGTATACCAGGCCTCGATTTCAGCAGGCAATCCGTAATATAACAATTCAAATTCCTGCAATATATTTGCTGAAGTTTCTATCACAAAATCTCCTGAATCTGATATCTGAACAAAACCTTGCTGATTGTCTGTTTTTAGTGCAGTTTCAGGACCATAGCAGATATCAGGAATCCAAAATAAATTTGACTGATTCTCTGCCGTATAGCTCAACAATCCCGAATAAGTAGCTGCCGTAAAACCCAACAAATCCAATAGGTTGTCATCTTCCGCTATCGTCATCGTCCCAGAAGGCTTTGTTATTGTTACTAATTTTGTTGTAGCATTTTGTGCAAAAGTAATTGAAACATCTGTCCATAACGTTGTCAATGCCGTTAGAATTGCTGTTAAATTCTTGTAAATTCCAACAGTTAGACTTCGTGTGATGCCGCCTCCACCCAAATCTATTTCTATCCCATTGTTATTAGCCGTTATTTCAATCGGTAATTCAAATTTCTGCAAATACCATTTTGATATATCTGATATTAATGCCATTTTTTCAAACTCCTTTTATGTTGCGTGTCTGATTGCCGCTTTTTTATATCCACTATAAATTGTTTCTTCGATATCTCGTTGAGTTAATAGCGGATTTCCGTTCCAATAATTATTGACAACAACTGTCTGTGTGCCTGATTGCGTGCTTCCGCCATACGTTTGCGTTGCAGAACTTGTACGCTCTCTTGATTGCGTAGTTGCTGATTGCGATGTCTTGGCAGAATTGGCACTTAATGCAATTCCTGCCGGCAACGTCATTCCCGCAATTATTCCAAAAGTTGCAGCGGCCGCAAAATGTAAAGCCGCAGATCCGTAGTCATATCGAGCTATTGCGGCAATTCCCTGTCCCGTTTCCATTATCGCCTGAACCAAAGATTGCTCTCCAAGCGACATCAATACTGTCGCTGCCATATCCCGCATAGCCGCTTTAAAAGATTTTTCGCCCTTTGCCCAGCTGACCAAAGCCTTTGTAAATCCTTGTGCGAAACCGCTCATTGCCGATCCTGCAGCTCCTGCAAAAATCTTGATATTGTTGGCTGTAATCAATAGATTATCGCTGATTTTCATTGTCCCGTTTTGAATCTGATTAGACATCGTATCGCCAAAAGCTAAATTTATATCTTCAATTGACAAACTGTTTTGACTAAGAATCTCCTGATTCTGCTGTGATGTAAGCTGTAATGACTGTTGCAATTGTTCAGACTGTAAATTCTCATAATCATTGCTTTTTTGTCTTTCAATCAAAAGATTGTTCATGTGTTCTTGTGTTTTTCCTTCAATTATTTGATTCGATGTATCCAATTGTGAAATCTCATATTGTTTAATTTCCTGCCAGACTTCAGCTAATCTTCTTTCCTGATCTGCCAACTCCTCTTCCGTAAAAACCATCATTTCATCAGAAGCTCTTCCTCCTGATTGTCTATTGATTGTTTGTTCTGTCCCTTGTGCACCTGTCAAAACTGAACCTTGCGTTGAAAGCAAATTCAGTGCATCAACTCTTGCTTGTTCTGCTACTGCAATCTGTTGAATTCCTTCTGCTTCTTGACGCAATCCTGTTTCGATTGTTTCTGTCCCTGTTTCGTTACCCCCTGAAAAATAATCATATATTCCAGATATTCCACGTCCAACCAGGCCTGTCAATCCACCAGTTCGCATAAATTTGAAACCTTCAGAATCCCATAACTCCCTGAAACTTCTAATAAAAACAGTCAGTTGAGTTACAGATCTTTCTATTTCTACTCTATTGTCTCTGATTGCCTCAGTCAATGTTGCAAAATTTTCATCTGATTCTGTGATTCCCGCTACTAATTGCAAGATTGATTGCGATGCTAGATGTTCAATTTCAACCGATAATTCTTGAAATTGATCTGATACTGACATCTCGCCCTCGCCCACTGTCGCTCTAAGATCTTGTAATAATAGATTAAATCTTTCTGTATCAGTACTGGCTTCTTGAAATTTTTCTTTCAATCCTTCTGTCATAAATCCCGCTTCTAACAGAGAATTTCTGAAATTTCCTGATGCAATTGCAGTAGCTACACGACTGAGATTCTCCTCAACAGAACTTCCCATTTGTTGAGATTTTTCAGTAACTAATGCTAAAAATTCAGTATATTGTCCCTGATTTAAATGAGTTCTTTCTAATAATATATTTGAAGCTTGTGCAAGTCTCTGATATGATTCTACTTGTCCGTGCGTCGCTTGCGTTAGCATATTGATTGCCTGAGTTGATGTTAATCCAAAATTTCTCGTTATTATCGCTGTTGCATCTTCAACCTCTTGATATTCTTTCAACATTCCCATCACACGCTGAAATCCCCCATATACAGCCTGCAAACTGTATACTAATCCTCCCATTCCCGCCATTATTCCACTCAAAGTCGAAGTAAGTGATTGCATTGAACTTGCTGATTGCATAGTTACTGATTGCGTTCGTTGCAATTGTTGATTGTATTTCTGTACTTGATCAGCTCCTGTGTTCCAGCCACGACTTGTTAATTCGCTTACTATTGCTTCACGCATTTTTAAACTCCCTTATCTTGATATTTTCTTCTGAATTCGAGCCTTTAGAGATTTCAAAGTTCTGCCCGTAAATATTCCTGATTTTCCCATAGCACCTATAATGGGTAATCCTTTTGCCATTTGAATTCTTAGTTTGTTTTCATTCCATTTTGTTGTATTATTCCATCCAGTTCCCTGATTTTGCACAAAACTTACATATTTATTTATGTACCATTTTGTTACTTCAAGAAAAATTTCCTTGATTGTCAATCTGAAAGTTCTCATATATGTGCGATCATTTATTATTGCTGATAATTTTTGATTAAGCATTTGATATGCTTGCTTTTTTGACTCTGCATCAGTATCGGAATTGAAATAAAATTTATGCTTTGCAGCTTGCATATAGATAATATCCGAACCTGATTTTTTGCTTTTTGTTGATTCTTTTGCAAATATTTTCTTACGTGCTCCCCCATACACCACTCCAGAAGTTTTTGAAACTTCTTTCATGTTGTCAATCATCGTATTGAAATTGCTTCTGATTTTGTGAATATTTTTAATGTTGATTTCTACTGCCGATCTTGTATTCATTAATCGTGCTCCAAATATGACCCAAAACCATAACTGATTGCGTGAATTGTAACCTGATCTGCCGACCCGCCCAGTTCCAAAATACAACTAATTGTCGAATATGGCATGATAATATTAGGCGTAAATTCAAAATTTCTCTCAACAACTTCTTGTTTTTTCCCTCCAGAATCAAGTGTAAACATCGTAAAAATCCCATGATTTCGCACATATAACCAAGCCCCTCCCGAACCTGCATCAATCGTATAAATAATATTAACAAAAAATTTATAAAAAATATCATCTGATTCCAAAACGGGCACAGTCGGAAGCACACAATAATCAACAATATGCGACCCAGCAGCGCTAGTTCCCCATTGTTTATTTATAATATGAGTACAATAGTTCCTATTTAAATTCGATAGTACTATCAAGTTGTTACAAAAAACCTGTTTTGCAATTGAAGAAGATAAAGGATATCCGTCCCCCAAAACAGTTGAATTGTATAATGAAAAATAATCACGTGACATTGTAAAATCTCCTGATTCTTAACAATATGTACTTATTGATTGCACTGTTGCAGAATTTAGCCCTGAATCAATTTTGCAAACTAAATTGTAATAATAATCAAACTCAAAACTGCGACCAAAACCGTGATCAGCAGCAGTCCAAACCAATTTCTTCCAACCCGTCGAATTGTAACTTGTATAAGAATCTTCCCAATGCAATATCCCATCAAGTTCACGAATTTGTGCTTTAACACTGAGCGTTCCACTGATTGCCGAAACGTAAATCCAGGAGCTAAAAACTTCCGATACGTCCGATCCAAATTGTTTTCCCATAATTGGCACATCAACTTCCATCAGGTCTACACCTGTTGTTGACGTGATTGCTGCTCTATTTCGAGACCAATTGTTGACAATTCTTGGATATGCTTTGAGCGCTGTCAATGCTGTTGATAATGCAGCAATCCCCTCATCGTGTATTGTACCGATTCCATTGATGTCATTGTAATCATTGTAGTCTATTGTTGATTCTCCTTGCGCAAAAACTGCAATAGAACCAAAAAACATATCATCTGGAATCAGTACTTCAATTTCAAGCGATGTAGTGCTGATTGCAGACACATCCAGTCTCACCCAGTTCGAAGATTCATTTCCGTCATAATATGTTGCAACGGCATCTTCGTTATCGGGAATCAGTATAGTACGAGTATCAAGAGCTGCTCCGCCCCCATTTTTAGCTGTGATTGTCAGATTGTGCGTAGAAGATCCTGATTCAGAATATACCCACCAAAGCCCATGCAAAAATATGTTAAGATATTGAATTCCTGTAAAAATTGGAATGCGATATCTGTATGTGAAATTTCCGCCTGTCAATTTTACAAGCGGAGAATCTCCGATTAATATTCCTTGATTTCTGTAGTTCAACAAGTGCAAAAGATTGTTTTTCCAAGTGGTTACGTGATTTGCCAGGCATGGCTGTTTTATATCTAATGTTGAATCCTTGATTTTTAATAAATATTCATTCGCCATTTTGACTCACTCCTAAATCAACTGATTGTCAGGGGGCAGTAGCCCCCCGAACCCCCAAGAACCCAAAATCAGGAGAGTCCCAGAACCAAGCGATCAAGGGATTCCCCTGGGGCTCGGCTTATTTTAAGTCTTTTCTATTTTGTCCATCAATCTCTTTCGTCCCCAATATTCAAACTGATTTCGACAATTTCTATAATATAATATAGCAGCCGCAACTTGAGCTGGCAATTTTAATATGTTTACTTCTTTTTCAATTTGCCATAAATATTGAAAATAACTACAGTTTCCAATCGGAGTTAAAATTTTAAATTCATTTTCTATTATTTCATGAGGACATCTCGTCCACCACCAATGATCATTTGCCAATTTTGTTTGACAAAAATCAGACCTTGCAATAATTACATCATTTTCCCAAGAGTAATAATGAATTAATTCCATACAGTTCTGGTTTTTTTGATGATTTTCAAAAGCTTTGGAAGAAGTTAAAAAATTTATCTCAATTTCATCCTTGATTTCGTCGACGAAACAAATACCGACTGAACATCAGACCCCCGATCCAGTCTACCAAACTAATTATTTCTTCATGATCTTCTATTGTCACTGATTCCGTGACCTGCATCAAAGATTCTGTATCGTCTAACGACAATATTCGATGTCCCGCTCTTGATTCAAATTGTAATTTTATTCCTTCAATACTCATTATTGCCAATCGTGCAACTGTTATAATTGTTGTTCGATTATATAGCTGCTGATCTTGCACATCGTTAGATTTCAAATTCAAAAAATCATACATGAATAATACATCGCTATATGTTAATTCTTTCAGGGTTATTTTTGCTGGATTTCCGCCTGGCCGAACAGGACAATCACCTGATTCTAAATATTTTTTAATATCAACTTGAGACTTATCAATGTCCATGTCTCCAATCCAATATAATATCAAAGGTTTAAGATTAGTTTTTATGATTGGTTTTAACATTTTTTTTCTCCTAAAAACATCTTAAAAAACCGTCATTGTAAAAACAGGTGATGTCTCGCCTCTTGTCAATACATTTGTTGATTTCGCTGTAACATCAATTATGTACACTCCATCCTGTTCGGCAATCTTGGTATATAACTGACAATTGCGAACAAAAATACCAAATATTCCAGGATTTCCAACAATTCCTCTTGATTGCACTAACAGATTGTAAGTTTTCTTTGTGAATTCAGCAAAATGTAGAGCATACTGCGCAGCAGTCCAAATCATTTTGAAGCTCATTTCTGGTTCACATTTCGTCAAAATCTGATCATAGCCATCTACGCCGTTTCCTGCTCTGATTGTGTATGTCAGTTTTGGATTGAAGGTAATTTCTCCCTCGATTGACAACGCTGTAGATCCAAGATAAACTCTTGGATTCTTTGCACTAATTGGACCGATTGAAGGCATCATTGATCGATTGACTCTTGTAATTGGCTTTTCATAAAATCCCAATCCTGCGCCTTCCGCATCAAGCAAAAGAGGTGTTGTAGCACCAAATTTGATTGTCGGATTGTAGACAATTCCATATCCAACAATTGCTTCAAAATCACCATTGAATATCCTGATTCCCATCCCTTTGAAAACGTCACCTAAAAGCGGTAAATATTGAGCTCCGTTATAACAAATGTCGGCTGCAGCAGGCGCTGCGCTGAGTGCAGGACTGATTGTCAATACGTCATATCCTGTATCGTTTGTTACTGCTGTAATTTCAGCCACTTCTCCATTTATGCAAACCAGATCTCCTATATTCCATTTTGTATAATCCCCATCTGTGATTCTGACAGAAGTTGTTGTCGAACTCGCCTCGATTGCAGATCCCGTTCCTAATCTTTCGTATAATCCAGATCTCAAAATCCATCCAATTGCAGATCTGATTGCAGCTGTTGAAGCATTTGCAGCAGTTCCAGAACTGCGAATTGGAATATTTGTTAATTTTGCTTTTATTTCCCTGGTGTACGCCTCGAATTTTCCGAGATCTCCTAATGTACCAATCATTCCTTCTTTCATTACAACGCTTTGCGAAATATCAGCTTCTGCTGATCCTTCATCATACACAACTGTATGATAGAGATCTCCTACCGCACCATTCCCGGTTAATGCCACAGAAGCTTTTGCAGTTGCATTATCAAAATCACTGATTGCATATTGTGAAGCATTATTATCTGCTGCAATTGTATCAAGATAGCAATTATTGAAAAAATCATCAGCTTCTACTCTGTCTGTATCTATCACGTCTATTGCAGATCCGCCTGTTGATTCTACGAATTTTGCAAGTCCATCTGACATGAGCCAGAACTGATCGCCAGAACTGATCGCGGCGGGAAAAGCATCGCAAGTGCAAATGTCAGTTGAAGCATTAAACGCAATAATTTCACGTCTTTGTCCCTCATTCTCCAGATTTGTTGCTTTGACACACAAAACAAATTTTCCCACGTATTCATCATTTGCCGTTCCTGCTAATCCTGAAAAAGTTGTTGTATTTGTTGTTGAAATTGTCGCAAATGCTTTTGTGAATGATGGATTGTTAGACAATCCGCTGATTTCATGACACCATGTCGAGGCCTGTTTTACTATTTTACTCATTTTTGTTACCTATAGGTATTATTTCAGCAGAATCACACTGTAATAAGTCACTTAATTGACTTTCGCTTGTAACTTCAATCTCGTTTTTGAATTGTGGTTCTGTTGCTGATTTTGTAGGAAAAATAATTATGAGATCTAAATTTTTGTCAAATTTAAAACTCATTCCAGTTGACATTAATATGTCGTTGCTGGAAGCTATTGTTTTCACTATTAATTCTAATGATTGAATTGTAGAATTTAATTGCAATTCGAGATTTTTCATCTCAGATCTTATGTTGTTTTCTGCAATTAAAAGTTGCGAAATATCTTCCTTGATTGCCTGTTTTAATTCAACTAATTTTTCCATTGATTCCATCAATTTTCCTCCAAAATCCAGATAAATAATAATTAACATAATCAAAATTAAAAATCAAGCAATCTGTTGATTCAGTAGTCAAGAAATGCTTGACTACTCAAATAAAAAAAACAACATCAAGTCGGTGTGTATGTAGCATATCCTGCCAAGTAACTCACTGTAGATCCAACTTTTATTTTTACAACTGCATTTATTGTTGCAGTTGCAGAGGCTAAATCAGCAATATTTCCGCCATCATCGGGTAGTTTTGCCAAGCCTGACCAGGCAGTTGCACCGCCAGCCGCTGTTACATGCAAAACATAAACTCCACCCGTTATTGTGTGTGCTGCAAGCTGATTCCATGCCCAAAAACAACTAACTGTTCCGCTGATTGTCCTTCCTGCCAGATTCTCGTCTGTAATTTGTCCCTGAAACGCTCTCACATCTCCAGAAAGATTTCCTGCGTTACCCTTTAAAATGCAATCAGCTTGAAGTCCAACAAGATCTCCACCTGCAATATCGTCAGCAAATCGAGGACTTATCTGAGCTCCGTACACAGTTGTTGTTCCACCGACTGAAACATTTGGCTTTGATTGAAATCCGATTACATCTCCAGAAGTTTCTGTAAAATCTCTACTATTGATCTTGACTGTTTTTCCTGACGCTACTGATTCTACCTTCAGATGTTCATCAATATTTTTGATTTTCCCTGTAGATCCATATAGATAGATATTGTCAGCATAGATTCCAAGCCATCTTCGTGAAGCCGATCCAATTGTAAAAATTCGATCTGTTGCCGGCCGATATTTTGCTATGTTTTCTGTACTCATTTTTGTTACCTCCTAGTAACTTATTGTTTTTATATAATTTTTGTTATAATTGCTGTAATAATAGATGCCGCAATCACACAGATTGTCCCATATTTTGCTATCAAAACCTTGATCTCCCCTTTTAATTCCTTTGAATCTGCAATTTGCCTGATTGCCAGATTTTCAAACTTTTCATTACATTTTTCATAACGTTTTTGGCATGTTTCATGAATTCCAGAAGTTTCATTCCCAAAATCTTTAGAACGATCTTTCAAATTGTCTACTCGTTCTGAAAGTTCTGCAATCTGCACTTTCATTCCAATTACTTCCTTATATAATTGATTCAACAATTGTATTGAATTCATTGATTCTATTCGTGTTATTTCAGATCCTTTCATGCGGCCTCCCTTAGCCCGCCATATTGTCGCCATTGACAACCTGTAATTGTTCCATGATTTTCATTGATTGTAGAGTCCACAACAGTCGTACCTGTTCCTTCGTTCATTTTCCAATATCCCTTCAAGTCCGTTTCATCGCCATCTAAATATATTCCGTCTTGAAAATTGTTGTAACGTGCCAATATTTCTTCTGAAATATTGGTTATGTCAATTGGATTCCATATCGAAAAATGAGATATTTCTTGTTTTGCCAGGTGTGCAACTCCGCCGGCCTGATATAATTGATAGTTACCAGTCATTTCAGAATTTTTTGGTGTTCCTAACCAGTCCCCCGTTACCGCCAAAATACCATCTACATATATGAACATATTTGTAAGTGTCTGTAAAACCGAAACAAAATGACAATTATGAAATCTTCCATATTGCAATCCAGGATTGCAATATGAAGGCGGGCTATAATACATGAAATATACTTCAGAAGTTCCATAGTCATATATCTGAAAACCCCCACCTAACGAATATGATTGTAGAACTTTGTACTCTTTTGCATGCGTATATCTACACCAAAGAAATTCTACAAGTAAAGGTAAGGTATTGAAATAACTTGAAAGATTAGGCAACGTAACATAGTTGTTAACGGCTCCTGGGGAAAAAAGTCTGAAGTCATTTTCCTTAATATACTGATTGCTTCGATCCGCTGATTCTCTTGTTGCAATCTCTCTACTTGTTGCTACTTCTCTTGTCATTTCAACTGTAATTTCCTATTGTTTCAACAGTTCCCTTGATGCCTGTTCCTGTAATTGTTATCCTGCATCCTGTCGAGAATGCCCCATCATAAAAATCAAAATTCTTGGGGAATATCGGTGAAGCTTCAACAGTATATGTTTCCATGATTTTTGTGCCTGAGTCGGCGGTATTGTCGTAGATAGTCACAGTGTCACCTGCCGTGCCAGCCACAAGAAGCATGCCTCGCAGATTTCCTGCTCCTGTCACAATCGTTGTCGACGCTGAAAAAACTGTAAACACTGAAGGCGCAAAAGAACGTATGAATTTACGTGTTAGGTCTTCACCTGCGATTTTTTCAACTAATGCTACTTTTAGCCCTGAATTCGATAACAATCCCGCTGCAATCTCCTGAATGCTTATTTTTAGATTCCCACCTGTCGTAAGCGCAGCAGGTAACAATGTAGCCAATTTTGTCCTTAGCCAACCTGCTGAATTCTTTGAAGTAACTACTGTTTTGAAAGTTGCTGATTGCCCTGCTGTAATCGTCCATTCAAGTCGAATCAGATCGTAATCAATCGGCAATACTTTCTGAACTGTTGAAATTCCAGTGATTGCTTCAGTATGCAGAGTCTCATATTTTCCAGTCTCTTCATCTTTCCCTTTAATTATTAATGTCAATGTTCCGCCCGAAATTGCCGTAACATCAAATACAAAAACCCCCTGATTCCAGTGCCGAAAATCTATATCATCGCTGTTGGAATCAGTTGTTATTGTACCTGATTTTAATATTATTTTGTTTTGATCTTTTCTTAAAAGTTCTGCTAACGACATTATTTTACCTCGTCAAGATTTATAAGATCTACAACCGCAATGTTTTCTCTTACAACAGTATTTATTACATCAGCTTCTTTTACCTTGCTGATTGCAGCTGATTCTGCGATCAGCCCATTTTTGTAAGCTGTCAAATATTTTGCTACTTCATCATTAAATTGCTCTTTTGTTTCTGCATGTATTTGCATTTTAATTGTTTTTTTTGCTTCTGGAATTACCACAGAATCTCCAGATTCTGCTTCAATATATAATTTTGCAACATTGTTTTTATATTCCTGAATTGTCGCTTTCATTTTTTCTCCTTGTGCGATTATGCACTTATTCTATAATATATCTGAGCTTCAATAGTGAGCAAGTGAAATCCTCTTTCTTCATCATAGCTTTTGTTAGCGTCAGTTATAACCCATTGAAATCCTTCAGAACTGTTTCTTGCGTTCAATACAGTTTCAAGATTGTTGTAATCGTTAGATTGCTGCTCAATTCGATCAAATTGATCTTGAGAATCAGCATAACAGAACACGAAATCAAAATTAATAATTTGCGTTCTGATGTTTGTATAAGAATTTTGTTCAAACATCGAACGTCGATACGTTGCTTCCGTGATGCTCAGCATATGATTCTCATAATTTTCAGGTGTGCAGAAATGCACATTGTAATTATACGCAGAAGCCTGAAGTGCGTTTTTAATTGCTACTAATTCGTCTTTTAATGACATTTTTTAATCTCCTTTAGTGAATCAACTGATTGTCAGGGGGGCAGTAGCCCCCCCGAACCCCCAAGAACCCAAAATCAGGAGAGTCCCAGAACCAGCGATCGGGGATTCCCTGCCCTGCTGGCCACGGACTCGGCTTTTATCCTCTGAATCTTCTCGCTGTTATTAATGAAAAATTTTCAGGATCTTCATTCTCACCTGTCGCATCGTCATCTGCTTGTATTTCTTGAGAAATCAGATCAAACATTTTATTCGTTTCTGCCAAAAGCGCATCTTTTATTTCAATCCATTTTCCATCACCGCTGATTGTCATCTGATCCAGTGCAAAGTTTTTTTGCAATAATAATATTGTTATTTTTTTCAAAAGCGATGGGTGAACTGGAACTCCTTTTACAAAAAAATGCCTAAACATTGGAATTACTTCATTAAAATAGCAATCTTGTATTTTTCTTCTAATACTAATATTCCCATTCCAATGATTGAACAAAACCTGATTTTCCCGTTGCAAATCAACAGGTTGAATTGGCGGATTGTAGTAATAATAAACTGGCAATATCAAAACTGCATATAGATCTACACCGTCATTAATTTCTAATGTCCATTTTTGTAGATCTGCAAAATTTGAAATCGGAGTTACTTTCAATGATGTATTCGCAACTGCCGTTCCTGTTGCGTACGCATGTTGCAATCTATTATATAGTGTTACTATTTTTGTTGCAGAATCAATTGATTTTATAACCGTTGTTTCAGAATGATAACTATCCCAAACCGACAATAATTGATCTTCTTTCAGTCCTGTTATTGCTGTGAGAGTCAACTGATTGCCGTTTGCGGTTGATCCTGCTGACAACGTTGTTGCAGCCTGATTCCACGCATTGATCGCCGTTGTTTTTGTACCCGCCGCATCTATCCATTTCGCAGTTAGTGCATTTCCTGCACCAACTGGATCGGCAGTCACACGCCTATCTAAATCAATATCAAAAGTTACAGCCGATTTATTTATCAAATATAATTCTTGCATTTCTAACCTCCAATTGCTGATTGTCTATTTTAATGCCTTTTTTGCCTGCTTCAATAAATGACCCGTATAAAAAACATATCGCATCGCATCGCATAGATCACTACCTTTTTCACCTGTTTTGTTTGTTCGTTCGCCGTTGGAATCTTTCACCCAGCTATAGATCTCTTCAGAATTTTGATTTATTCCCAAATTATCGATCAATTTCTGATTGCCCTGTTCTACTATGCTGATTTTGTCCTGTTCAAATAAATATTTCACGTAATTAATTCCTTTTTCTATATCTTTGATAGCCCGCACAAGCTTCAATCCGCTGATTTCCACGTCCCTTGCCCATTTTTTCACCTCGGGTTCTGCTGCATAATCAAAAATAACATATTTCAATAAATTCCCATATTTAATTTTAAGTTTTTTGCTTAAATCAATCCAAATGTGCGATAATAAAGGATATTCTTTAATTCCGTCTGATTCTAGTATGCAAAATTTGCAATCCTCCTTCCAGGGCTCAGTTGTACATCCCACCACAATCAGCGCCGTTTCCGCATTGCCGCCTCCCACATCCAGCCCCCACAAAACTCCCCATAATTCATCAATTATTTTTTCTCCTTCTGAATATTCTGAAACAGATATGATATGTCTTGATTGCGCTTCTTCATAGATTCTGTCGTGCAATATACGCCAATCACTATCAATCTCTTGTGATTTCACCCACTTGGGCATCCTGGCAATCTCGGTCTCCATACGTTTTTGTGCAGCAATCGGCAAAAGATTGTTGTCTTCCCATTTCAAAATTAATGTTTTATTTAAAACACTTGTGTTCTTTTCATCATAACCGAAATGTTCGCAATCAAGACCCGGTTGAATAAATTCTCGCAGAAAAAAATGTTCTTTCGTAATTCCTTTCTTGATTGTGCTACTCGCAAGACAGATTCCGTCCGCTGCTGCAACTGCGATTGCAAGTGCTTCTGTCCAGCTTCGCTGCTCGAGCGTAACAGCTTCATCAATCCAGACAACATGATACTGATTGCTCTTTAATTGTTCAGGTTTTTTCCCAGTTCTGAACAATATCCGTATCCCGCCCCTGAGCCAATATTCATCTTGATTGCTGATCTCATCGTCGTAAATCTCATGAAATAATCCACTGATTGTCAATATATCGAGAATAATAGATCTCATTCTCGACGTGAGATCTCGTGATGGTGCGACACAAAGACAATTCAGAAAAGGATCTTCTTTTTTTCTCTTTTCATAATTCAACCAGCCAACCCAAAAATCGCCATTTTTCAGACGTTCTAAATATTTCAAATAGATTGCTTGAAAAAATAACGCTCCGATACCTTCTGTTTTTCCGCTTCTACGACTGCCAATCATCGTGATTGTCCGATAGCCCTGATCCAATAATTTCAATGCTTCTTTTTGAGATCGAAGAAATTTTCTACCCTTCAACACACTGAACATATGATCAGTTTTTGACCCTGCATACCAATTAGAAAAATTTTCACGATCTTGTTTTGTCTCTAATGTTTTTTTTAATTTTGCTAATTTTTCGGCTGATTGCACAAGTAAACTCGTACCTCGTGCGAGATCTTTATACTGATTGCGAGGATCTCCTCTAAGCCGACTCGCAATTTTAAGACTTTCCTGAACTTCAATGACTATTTGTTCAGATAATTCATTTAAATCAGTTATTTGCAAAAAGTCACTTTATGCTTTTTTGGTAGAATTTTTAATTTTTTTGGTTTGTTTTTTTGGATCTCTTGAAAAAAGATCTGGAATACAAAGATTAGCAACTTCCTCAGATGTTAAGATTTCTATAGAATTGGGTGCAATTGCTGATTCAGTTACAACTGCTTGACATGATATCTCATTTTCTATTTTTTGTATCTGTTTGCAATGCTCACACCAAAGTTGCGGATAACCCCCAAATAACTTTTCATCTTTTCCCGATGTACGCCCGTGGTATATTATAAGTGCTAACTCAATTCCTATGTAATCTCCACATTTTATATCAAAAATTTTGTGTGCAACATTCCATTGGTTTCGTTGAGTGTGAATCCGCACCTTAAAATCTTTGATATTGTAAATAACATATTGAATTAATGCCGTTTTCATCGGCTCTTGCAAATTAATTATGTCTGAAAATTGTATATCCTCAATCCGCTGATTCTTGCTTTCCATGATGTCTAAAATTTTATTTATTAATCTGTCAATGCCCTTTAATTTTTCGGGCATAATTATGTTTCTTCTTGTTTTTTGTTTGCGCTCAAAAAAATTGCCTAAATTAAAATGATCACTCATTGATTGCCTCCTGTTTTTTCCCTATTCTAAAAATATAGATTATTAAAGAAAAAAAAGCAAGAGCTAGATTGCAACGCAATCAAGTGCTCTTGCTCGGAGACGATTGATAGAAATAAAAGGTTGATTGAAATATAACGAATTATTCAGTTATGTCAACTAAACTGCACAATCTGTATAAATTTTCACAAGTTAATTGCAGTGCAGTTTTGATCTGATATAAATCTTCATCATTGTCAGAGGGGACTTGTTTCAATATTATTCCAAAATCATCTTCTGCAATTTTTTCCTGTCCATACCCGTTTAGATCTGATTGCTGAATTTTGTATAAAAGAAAATCAATATAAAAATCATTTAAATTTGCAAAAATGATCTTATTTTTAAGAGGATGAGTTGAAGCATTGGATCTAATTGGAACTATCGGGATATTTCTATATGTATAATTAAACGGATTTGCTCCAATCTGTCGAGTTGCAGATCCCATATTCATTATATGAGAATCAGCAATTGTGCTAAGAGAATCAAACTGATGCAACATATTTCCAGAACACAAAATCACAAGAGAACTATCATCGTCTTTGTCTGTCATTCTGTTGTATTGTGTCCAATATGTTTCCTCCAGAAGATCTACAGAAAGAGGTCTCAAAGAACCAGTATTGTCGTTGTAGTAAGGAGTGTGCCATGCGGATGTTCCCCTGGTCTGTCCTGCATATACGCCAGAATCAGCCAAAAGGCTAGTCAATCCAAAGATTGCCGATGTGCCAGATCCTGAAAGAATATCAGTATTTAGCTGCTTTATCATTGCACGCAAGCAAGAATCTTTCTCTTTTTTCAATGCGGTTATAAACTGAGCAGGACTTGATTCGTATGCTTTTGTCTCGTCAGTTATAGAAAAATATCCTCTGTAGATCTGAAATCCTAATTCCATTTCAGCTACATAGGATTTTCCTGCTGTTCCAATTGCATCTCCCTCATCTCCTGCAACGACAGAATCATTATCAGAATATTCCAGAGTCCAATTAATAGAATTTCCATACGGAATATCTCTGATATGATCAGTGCCTGCTGCGGAAATCAGCAGATTGGTAAATTGACATTCTCCTAAAAGAACAGGTTTTACATAAGGCAAAAGATGCTCCCTGAGCCACGAAAAATCAGTTGATGTTGACATAATTAACCTCCAAAATTAGTTAACTATATCAAAAGTTACCTGATTTATTTGCCTCTTTCAAGCTCATCATGATTGGCCTTCCGTTAGTGCCCTCATAAGTGTTTGTTTTGTTTTGATTTTGTTTCTGATCGTCGTTATTTTGAAGTGTTTTTTGAATTTTTTCTTTTTCTTTGATCAACGCTTGAATCATACGAGGATCTGTCGTTTTCTGTCTTGATTTCGCAATTGTATTAATTACAGAATCTACCAGAGATTCTATCTCAAAAATCTCCTGATTCTTCTTATATTTCAATTTTCCATCCTTATCCAAAAATAACTGAGGCTTTTCAATTGTTTTCAGTCCCAAAAGTATTTGGGCGGTTTCAAAATCCTCATCATCTCCACCTTTTGCCTTGAAATGATCTCTGAACATATTGCTTGCTGTTGATTCGAGCCAGCTCTGATGTTCTGCCGCCATTTTTTCATTCTGTTTTTTTAACTCTTCTAATTTTAGATTTGTCTCTTCATTCTGCTTTGTAAGCTGTTGTTTTTCTTGACTCATTATTAATTCTTTTTCTCTCAACAGCTGATAATACTGATCTGATTGCGATATTGATTGATATTGAGATTTCTCCGTTAATGCAGCAGTAGCAACAGAAGTTTCTGCTGCATTAATTGCATTATTTTCCGACATTTTTGCCTCCTTTATTTTTTCTTTCTAAGTCTGATTCCCGATCAACAACAATAATATTATTATTATCGTCGCTGTCGTCATCAGTATCATTGTTGTCATTATCTCCATTTTTTGCCTCGAATTCGTCTGATTGCGCTTTGTTTTGACTATAATCCATCATCATTTTTTCGGGTTCAACCCGATTATATTTCACATATATTTTGTCCTGATCCTGTATTTTTCCACGCAATCTGCATTCTGTTTTATGCCAGATAATTTCTTGTTCCTCAAACTGCATAACCAAATCATTGAAACTATTGAACTTATCACTATAGAACAAAGATAGGGCCGTCCCTGACTGCTTTTCTGTGAATTTGTCTGCTATTGTTCCTAATCCAGAGATCTCTGAAAGTTCTTGTTTGAGATCTTTTAGATCTTCTCGCAATTCACGGATCACCTCCCAGGCAGGCGAAATGAAAGCGGGAGCTGCGCAATCCTTAAGATATTTTTGTACATACGAATTTCCCACTGTAATTTCAGCAGGAATTTTCCCTTGATCGTCTGTCTGCATGATCATCAATGCGAAACTATTGTCTTTTTTGTATTGATCACTCCAAGACTGCAAATTATATAGCGACCAATTCAGCCAAGCCACGTCCCACATCAGTCCTGATTGCAACGAAATATTATCATCAAGTGTCAATATGCAACCCTTTGTTTTTTTAAGTGATTTTTGATCAAAAATCAAATTGTTAATATCAGATCTCCTAATTTTACTTTTATCAAGCTCTTTTAATCCTTGATACCAATATTTTGTATCGAGATCTATTTCCCAATACCAGATCTCGTCATCGAGCATCCAGTCGTGTAACTGATCAACATAGATCTCCGTCGCTGTTTTGATCTGCCAAGCTTTCAGATCTGCATCCCACAATAGCGCCACCCATCCCATTTTACACAATTCATTTTCTACAATATGCCATTTCACTCCCAATCCTTTGCAAGAATCAGGCAAAATCCGCTCATTCCAGTCTTGATATTCTACGTCATATTCGTTTTCATCATTTTTTATCCCGTTAATCGCTTGAATATATCGCTTGATTGTGCGTTTTGTGTAGTTTTGATAGCGACTATATGCCCAGCGCTCCAAAAAATCTGCATCAGTTTCTTTTTTGAATTGAATAAGATAATCCTGAGACTCACCAGCCGAAAAAAGCGAATAAATACGGCCTGGTTGTTTGATTGTCCCGTTGTAACAATGAAATAAAAACTGACGCTCAGCTAACTCGTTTTGCAGAAATTTCTCCTGCGTTATGTTTTGAATTTTCATGACAATCAATATTTAACAGAATTCTCTGATTGTCAAGAGAGCAGATAACTATCATAATACCTCCTTGACTTTTTTGGCTACAGACGCAAAATCCTTGTCCTTATCATCTGAGAAAAAAATGGGGAAATCACAAAAAAGATGAGGATTTTCTATTATTTCCCATGCTAATTTTTCTGCCTCGGGAATTTTATCAGGTTTTTTTTCGAGTGAAGGCATGAGAACAATTATAATTGCACCCTGTTCTTGTATCCAATTTAATTCTTCTGTCATGCAAACATCATCGATAATAATCGTCGTAAACCGACTCATAATACCGTTAATTTCCTTTTCCATCATTTTCACAAAAATATCTTTTCCATATATTTCCCCAAAACACCTCCTTAATGCAATCAAAGATGATCGAACCGACACACCACGCTCGAAATTATCACATTGTGTTGTTCTCCACGGATTATTATATAGCCCTGCGCAGTGCAATATATGCCGCAGCGGTTCGGCGAACGAACATATAGTCGCAGAAGAAAGATCCCTCTGCAATAATTCTGCTAGTGTGCTTTTCCCACTTCCAGCAGGCCCTATTATGCCTATTATTTTTTTGTTAATTGTTTTCATTTCTTTGTCATCCTCTTGCAGATAGTTTTTCTATCCGTTTTAGATTGCTGGGTGGGCAGTAGCCCCCCAGACCCCCAAGAACCCAAAATCAGGAGAGTCCCAGGCCTCACGATCAAGGGATTCCCTGCTCTGCTGGCTAATCATATGATCTATATCCTTTTGCGAGCTGCAAAAAACAGCTCGCATTAATTTCACCCTGCCAAAAAAAATGCAATTAAACAAG
>Ga0172380_10001676_pt1 | contig 37783 bp, 36 predicted proteins | sample Leawe162metaG_FD_119747 | JGI IMG/M metagenome (GOLD analysis project Ga0172380, IMG submission 119747) | Leachate microbial communities from a municipal landfill in Southern Ontario, Canada - Leachate well 162 metaG | ecosystem: Engineered > Solid waste > Landfill > Unclassified | place...
AGGATTTTTTCTGCTTTCCTTCTTAGAAATATCGCTAATTGTATAATTGGACTTAGCCTTTAGTATTTCGAATATTTTATTAGCAATTTCTGCAGTAGAGATAGCAAAATTGGTTTTGAAAAATTCATCCCAATCTTCTTGAGTCATCTGAGGTTTAGGAGGAAGTTTAATTTGCTTACCACTCACTTCATATAGTTTAGCTGCAAACTCATCCCCTTTTTCAGTTTTGAAGATGGCAACTAAAGACCAATATTCTGTAGGAATGAATCGTTCAATTTCTTCTTCTCTTTCGCATATTAATCTAAGGGCAACTGATTGGACTCTTCCGGCAGACAAAGAACCGCCAGAGGAATCTAAAACTGCACGCCATAAAAATGGACTAACTTTGTAACCAATTATTCTATCCATTACTCTACGAGCACGCTGAGAAATAACTAAGTGGCTATCAATTTTTATTGGATTTTTTAATGCTTCATTTACAGCTTTCTTTGTAATTTCGTTAAACAACACACGTTCAATTTTTTCATGCTGCTTTACATCAAGAATATCAACTACGTCTTGCGCAATTGCTTCCCCTTCACGGTCGGGATCTGTCGCCACATAAATTTTATCAGACTTAGCAGCAAGCGAGCGTATTTTTTTTATAACATCGCCTTTGCCGCGAATATTTAACAAAGTTGGCGTAAATCCATTCTCTACATCAATGCCAAGTTTTGTTTTCGGAAGATTACGTATATGACCAACTGTTGCTTCAACAACGTAGCTTTTACCAACATATTTATTTATCGTCTTCGCTTTGGAAGGTGATTCTACAAGTATTAAATCTTTGCCCATTAATTGCCCTTAATTAACTGTATCGGAAGAGTATAAAAGAAATCTGCTACCAGGCAGCAATTCACTATCAAAATCAACTAACGATAAAAGAATTATCCAATTAATTTCTTTGCGTGTAACTCTCAATTCCGGAAATAAAGATATTTGACTAAGTATTGCCTCGAGGTTAGATGAATCTATCAAACCTACATTCATTAGATGAAGAAGATAATTGTAATTTTCAACTCCAATAAAACTTATTTCGTCTTCAGATAAAAACCTTGTGCTTTTTTGACCAAACTGAGTGTCTAATTTTTTGACGCTGGTTCTTAATAATATTTTATCATAAACCAAAGAGAATGCTGCACTCAACAGTTTCTCATCATATTTTTTGCTGTTAATCAAACGTTTGCTAACTTCTTCAATAGAAGCATTGTTGCTTAGCCCTTCTAATATTTTTGCTAAAACATCAACAATTTTGGAAGTCATTTCTTAAGAAGTCCTTTTGTATATCTTTTGTACTTTTCTGTTAATTCGTTTTCAACCACTTTCATTTTTCTTTTCTTAGAAGCTGTAGTATCATCATAACCTAACAAGTGTAATATACCGTGAATAATCAATCTTCCCAATTCATTATCGGGAGTTACAGCATACTTTTTAGAATTATCTATAGCTTCCGGCACAGAAATAAAAATTTCGGCGTCCAAACTATGCTTTTCATCCGAATAATTAAAGGTGATTATATCTGTAGGATGATGGTGATCTAAATGTGTTTTATTAATTTCTATAATAGTCTCAGTTCCAACAAAGTTGAATTCCAGCGATTCAATTTCAAATTCTAACTCTGCTTGCAGTTTCAGAACAAGTGTATCAACTGTTTTCTTTTCAAGTCTAATTCCCTTCTCGGAGAATAACTTAATGTTCTTCATTTGGGTTCCATTTTATTAATAAATTCGATAAGAGAAGCAACTGTTGTCTTAGTATACTTCACATATCGCTCTGCAGATTTTTCAAACTCTTGAAGTTCTTCTTCAGTAAGATCGCGTACTACTTTGGCTGGAACCCCAGCAACCAATTTACTGTTTGGAACAATGAAACCAGGCCTAACTACAGATCCGGCAGCAACCATAGAATTCACTTCGACTACTGCTCCATCAAGCACAACAGCATTCATTCCAATTAGACAAGAATCTTTTAGCACACAGCCATGAAGCGTAACGCTATGGCCGATCGTAACTTTATTCCCTATAATCAAAGGAAATTTCTTGTTAGTTACGTGAAGCATTGAGCAATCTTGCACATTAGTTTTTTCGCCGATGCGAATATAGTTTACATCTCCTCTTACTACAGTATTGTACCAGATAGATGAATCTTTACCAATAATTACATCGCCAATTACCTTAGAACCCGACGCAAGGAAAACTGTTTCGTGCAAGTTTGGAAAAGTATTTTCGTATGGCAAAAGCTTTACTTCATTACCGTACTTATTTGCAATATCTATTTTAATCGTGCTATCCATGTTACTTTGGTAAACCTTTCATCTGTTCGGCTTCCTTAAAATGACTGATCGCTTTTTTGAACTGCCTATCGTTATTTAAAAGGCTTAGATACCAGCCATCATTCTTGAATATATCACGTGCAACAAAAGCTTTTAACCGGTATCTGATTGCTTCTTTATCAGAAGAATATCCTTTCTCGTCAAATGTTACTTTCAGCTTTATTGCAAACTGTACAAATTGATTCATTATCTGATCGGAAATACTAAACTTTGAATTAAATGCGTTCAGATTGTTTTTATATGTATTTCTAATTGATTCGCCATTCTTATCCATCCATTCTCTTATAAACTGATAATAAACATTATTCTTGCGCAGTTCATATGAATAGTTGGAAATCTTACCGGCATCTACAATAAAATCTGGTGTAATACCGCCGCCGCCATATACTATTCTACCAGCGTTGGTTTTGTATTTAGGTTTTACAGAGTCTTTCTCAGCAGTGTGATTAATATTGTTGCTGTCCGCTTCTTCTCTGCCTAAAATCTCTTCATAATATTTTCGTTTGTCTTTATAGGTTCTTTGAATTTCGCGTCCACTTGGTGTATAGTATTTAGCTATAGTAATTCTTACAGCTGAGCCATCGGATAATTCAACGGGACGCTGAACCAAACCTTTACCAAATGTAGTCTCTCCAACAATTAAACCTCTATCCCAATCTTGAATAGCGCCGCTAACAATTTCTGAAGCTGAGGCAGTCCCGCCATTTACAAGAACAATTAATGGAAGTTTCTCGTAAGAATAAGCTTTGCTTGCTCTGTACTCTTCATTAAATCTTTCGTTGCGCGATTTTGTATATACAATCATCTTTTCATCGTTCAAGAAAATATCAGCAATCATATAAGCTTGATTAAGGTATCCACCCGGGTTATTTCTTAGATCAACAACAAGGCGTTTCATTCCTTGAGTAGAAAGTTTTTTTAAGGCAGCAACAGTTTCTTCAGTAGTAGTTTCAGCAAATCTAGTAATGTTAATATAACCGGTTTGATTGTCAGTCATTATTGCAGTATCGACTGAGTAAAGATTTATTTTATCACGAATAACTTTATAGTCAGAAACTGTTTTTATTGAAGGGCGATAAATCGAAAGAATTACTTCGGAACCTTTCTTCCCTCTAAGTTTCTTAATTACTTGATCGCTTTTCCACTTAACACAATTAATTCCATCAATCTTTACAATGCGGTCACCGGATATAATTCCAACCGCTTCGCTCGGTCCGCTTGTAATAGGCGAAACAACAGTTATTGTATCGTTGACTATTTGAAACTCAACTCCAATACCTTCAAAGTTGCCACGGAATTCTTCTTCTGAAGATTTTTGTTCTTTAACATCTATGTATGCAGTATGAGGATCTAAATTATCAAACATACCGCGAATGGCATCTTCTACTAATTTCTCAGCATCAACCGAATCCACATAATACTTTTCTGTGAAATCTAAAACCTCGGAGAACTTCTGTGCTTGTTTCTGGTTTTCTGAAAAAGCAATAAAACTGCTAAACTTGATTCCAAGATAGATTCCCACTATTAACGTGAGTATTATGTACGGAAGTATGCCTAAGAATTTTTTCATATTACTTCTGCGGTCTCATTTGTGGGAAAAGAAGTACGTCGCGTATTGATGATTGATTAGTCAGCAGCATTACTAATCTATCGATGCCGATTCCAAGTCCGGCAGTTGGGGGCATTCCATATTCAAGGGCTCGAACAAAATCATCATCAATCTGATGAGCTTCGTCATCTCCTTCTTCTCTCATTTTATTCTGATCTTCAAATCTATTCTTTTGATCAATTGGATCATTCAATTCACTGAAAGCGTTACATATTTCTCTGCCTAATACAAATCCCTCAAAACGTTCTACTAATCCTTCTCTTGTTCTATGCTTTTTAGCTAGAGGAGAAAGTTCTACCGGATAATCTGTAACGAAAGTCGGCTGAATTAAATTATTTTGAATCGTCGCTTCAAAAAGCAGATCAATCAATTTACCTTTGCTCTCTCCACCTTCAAGATCAACGTGTTTACTCTTAAGAATTTTTATAAGTTCTTCTGATGTTGAAGCCAATACATCAACTCCTACTTTTTCTTTTAACTCATCTACCATTGAAATTCTTTGCCATGGCGGATTGAAGTTGATCATATTTCCTTCAATTTCGAATTCTGTTTTGCCAAATACTTTTTGCGCAATATTTGCAACCATGTTCTCAACAAATTCCATCATCCAGAAATAATCTTTGTAGGCAACATATAACTCCAGCATAGTGAATTCCGGATTGTGCGTTCTATCCATTCCTTCATTTCTAAAATCTTTAGAGATCTCATACACACCATCAAATCCGCCAACTATCAATCTCTTCAAGTAAAGCTCATCAGCAATTCTTAAATACAAATCAACATCTAAAGCATTATGATGTGTCACAAATGGTCTAGCTGAGGCACCTCCATAAAGTGGTTGAAGAATTGGTGTTTCAACTTCTAGCAATCCGTTTGCATCTAAATATCTTCTAATCTCAGTTACTATTTTCGAGCGCTGAACAAATACTTCTTTCACTTCCGGATTCACAATTAAATCTACGTAACGTTGGCGGTAACGCAATTCTTTGTCTGCGAATTGATCAAAAACAACTTTGTTTCCGTTCTCATCAACTTGTTCTTTAGCTATTGGAATAGGGCGAATTGATTTTGATAATAGCTGGAATGATTTTGCGTGAACAGAGGTTTCGCCGGTCTTTGTTTTGAATACAAAACCAGTTACACCAATAATGTCGCCAATATCAAGCAATTTGAAAATGTCGTAAGATTCGCCAACATCATCTTTCTTTATATAAATCTGGATTCTTCCATAATGATCTTGTAAGTGTGCAAAAGAAGCTTTTCCCATTCTTCTAATTGCCATTATTCTACCGGCAACCTTAACATCCTTCGTATCATACTTTTCAAAATTATCTTTTATTTCTTTTGAATAGGAATCGACATCGTAGCTGTAAGCAAAAGCCGGAATACCCTTTTCGTTTAGCTCATGCAATTCTTCAAAGCGTCTTTGCATTAAAGCATTTAAATCTTGTTCCATGTTTACGTTTTCCAATTTATCCTCCTATTGGCGTCGTGTGTATTTAGTTTCTATTAAAATTTATAAGCCGCTGGCAAACATTATCTTGAATATAATTTGCTAAAGCCGGCGGTGTTAAATAATTGTTTACTATTATGGAAAAAACCATCGGTTCACCCGAAGTTGTTTTTAGATACCCGGAAAGCGATGAAACAAATTCATTAAAGCCCGGTTTTGCATGAACATTATTCTCTGCAACAGTACGTTTCATCCGATCTATCATTGTTCCATCAACACCGGCAATTGGCAGCGATTCATAATACTTTTCAAACTCTTCATGTTTGTACATATATGTAAGTAGGTTTACTATTTGTCTAGGTGTTACCAAATTCAATCTGGAAAGACCGGAACCATCTGCCATTATCATACTTTCGGAATTAATTCCCATATCATTAAATAAATTTTTGCATGCCCTAACACCATTATCAACCGTACCAAAATCATTTTCTTCTAAACCGATTGTCTTTAATACTTGTTCAGCATAAAAATTATTGCTGCTCTTGTTCATTTCTCTCAAAATTAGCCTTAGAGGTACTGAAGTATGCTTAAATATTGGAATAAGATTGTTCTGATCAATATTTTTTTCAGCATCATCAAGGCGAGCGAGATTACCTCGTACAATTATTCCTCTTTCCCTCATCACTTCAGTAAAAACAGTAAGAAAATACATTGTCGGATTGGAAATTGAAACGTGGTCGATAATTGTTTTAGATCCTTGGGCAATTTGACCGCTTACAGTAATTACATTACTCCCACGAGCTCGAGAGATCTTAACATTTGATTCAGCGCTTTCATCTGCTGTAATAACTTTGGGAATAATAGTTACATATTTTGTATCTGGTCTAATTGAAATCTTCGCCGGAAAATTATTTTCACTTGGATCTATTCTAATTTCAATAATGTTATCATCAAAACTGAGAGCGCCGGATGGAGATGCAAACCAACTTGATTCGTAATCTAATGACCAGCCTTTGCCGAAACCTAAGTTGTCAAAAAAAGAATCATCGCCATAAATATCACCGGTTATTTCATAAATCCCTTTCGCTTTAAGAGTATCTGCCCAGTTCTCGAAAGCTTTCGTCAGACTGCCGGAATAAAAGCGATCTGAAAAAGTTGGATCGCCGGAACCTTGAATGATTAAATCACCTTTCAATGTTCCGCGTAAGAACTCTCCGTTAGCAAAGAAAGAAGTTTGATATTTATAGTTAGCACCAAGAATTAAAGAAGCCGCCGCACTTGTAAAGAGCTTCATATTTGAAGCTGGTGTAAAAAGTTTATCAGAATTGCGCCTATAGATCACTTCTCCGGTCTTCAGAGATTTTATCATAACGCCCCAAAACGCGCTGGAAAAACTCTGATCTCCAAAATAATCATCCAACTGATCTCGAAGTTCCGCTAATGCATTAACGTTTAGCGTTTGCTTTTTCTCATTCAAAGTATCTTTTTGTGCTACTTGAGCGTAAGCAAAAGATACAGTCAATAAAATTATTGCTGTTATTTTAACGGCTGTATTCTGTATAAACACTTTTTATCTCTTGTTCGGATAGCTTTCTGTAAGAACCAATAGGCATGCCCTTCGTATTGAAATGCGCGTAGGTTAATCTTTCCAATTTTTTAACATTATAGCCAAGCGCTTCAAACATTCGCTTAACAAAATGGTTTCTACCTTCCACAGTTGTTACAACAAGTTTGTCTTTATAATCTTTGTGAGCATAAAAGATTTTTTCAAATTTTCCTTTACGTCCCTCTAAGGTAATTCCCTTTGTAAGTTTTGTTCTGCTTTCATCCTCGATAGGTTTATCTAAAGAAACTTTGTATTCCCGCGGGATTTTATTACTTGGATGCATTAAGAAATTCGCAAAGTCGCCATCGTTGGTAATTAATAGTACTCCGGTAGTATCGTAGTCTAATCTTCCAACTGGGAAAATCTTAGCAGTAGTTTTTATTAAGTCTACAACTGTGCGTCTTCCTTTTTCATCTTCGGTCGTCGTTATAAACCCTTTAGGTTTATTCAGAAGAAAGTAAACCTTCTTTTCCGGTTTAATTTTTTCGCCGTCAACTTTTACAATATCGATTTCCGGATCAATAGAAGTTCCTAAATCAACAATTAATCTTCCATTTACACTTACTCGCCCCTCTTTTATATAATCTTCAGATTTTCTTCTGGAGGCAACACCAGACTCCGAAAGAAATCTATTCAGTCTTACTTTCATTTTCTAAATCCGTTCCCAATTCATTTTCTTCAAACGAGGTTATTTCTTCCTCTTCTTTTATCTCTTCTTCAGCTTCAATATTATCTGAATCATCTCCTTCATCATCTGATTCACCGGAGATTTCTCTTTCTAGTTCTGCCTCAGCTTCAGCTTGTTCTTCCAAACCACCCATCATAATTTTTCTCTTTTGCTCTAAGAAATCTTCATCTTTCATAATTTCTTCAATTTCACGAGGCTTAGGAAGATCATTAATTGTATGAAGACCAAAATATTTTAGAAACTCATCTGTAGTTGCATAGAGTAATGGTCTTCCTACGGTTTCAGCCCTACCGGAAATTGTGACAAGATTTTTTTCCAGCAATGTATTTAAAGTATAATCTGAGTTTACACCACGAATCATTTCCAATTCCGGTTTAGTAAGGGGCTGCTTGTATGCAATAATTGCCAAAGTTTCTAAAGCAGCGTTACTCAATCTTCTTTTGCTCTTTTCTGTGGAAAGATATCCTACATACTTTGCATTGTTGGGACGAGTAGCAAATGAATAACCGTGTGCAATTTTTAAAATTGTAAAAGCGCTACCAATTTCATCATACTTTTGATTCAACTCTCCAACAGCGGCGTCAATTTCGTCAGCATCAACTTCGGTATCAATTCCATCAATACCTTTAATTGCGTTTATAATTTCTTGTGGTGTAATAGGCTCATCACTAGCAAAGACTAGAGCCTCAATAACCGAGTTATAAATGTTGTCCATTTTCCGTCGCGTAAATTGTAAAATCGTTTAATATGCTTGATTCTCGCAAGCCAACTGTGCCCGCTTTAACCATTTCCAGCATTGCAATAAAAGTTACTACTATTTTAATTCTATCTCTCATGTCTACCATTAATTCGAGGAAGCTCAGTTCACGTTTCTCTTTCAATCTCGAAGTTACATATTCCATCTGCTCATCAATTGTAACATTCCATTTTTTTATTTGGTGAACTGGTTCAGCCGGTTTATCCATCAACACTTTTTTGAAGGCTTTGATCAAATCATAAATCGAAATGTTCTTTAACAATACTTCATAATCCGGCGGCGTTTCTTTCGCATCTGAATCATAATTTCCACGATACATGTAATTTCTCTGGTTTGCTTCCATGAATGAAAGCTCTTCAGACATTTCCTTATATCGCTTGTATTCAAGAAGCGCTTTTACAAGATCGGCGCGCGGATCAATTTCTTCACCTTTTTCATCTACAATTCTTGGGAGAAGCATCTTAACTTTTATCTGCATTAATGTTGCTGCCATCAAAATAAATTCGCCGGCAGCTTCCAGATCCAATTGCTCTAAAAGGTGGAGATACTCGATAAACTCTTTAGTGATTCGTGAAATCGGTATATCGTAAATATCAATTTCATCTCTTTTGATGAAGAATAACAGAAGATCTAACGGACCTTCAAAACTATTTAGATGAATTTTATACACATTAACCCAATTTCATTTTTTCGCGAACTTCACTCATTGTTGCTTGCGCAACTATTCTTCCTTTAGTTTCGCCGTCACTCAAGATTTCCTTTACCTCGTTAAGGTTTTCTTCGTAATGCTTTCTCTTATCAATTATTGGTGCTAACCATTCATTCATCTTGGCAGCGCATTTCAGTTTACAATCAACACAGCCCAATGTTCCGGCTTTGCAATTTGTTTCAATTTCCAGAATCTCTTCGCTGTTGAACTTTTTGTGATAAGTGAAAACTAAACATACTTCCGGTCTGCCCGGATCATTCTTTCTAACTTTTTGAGGATCTGTTACAGCTTTACGCAGTTTTTGTTTTACAGTTTCTACATCATCCGAAAGTAGAATTGTATTACCTAGCGATTTGCTCATTTTAGCATCGCCATCTAAGCCGGGTAAGCGAGCAAACTTGGTTAACAATGCATCCGGTTCGGGGAAAACAATTCCATACTGGTTATTGAATTTTCTTGCAATCTCTCTAGTAATTTCAACATGTGGAACTTGATCTTCACCAACCGGCACAGCATCACCTTTATATAGTAGAATATCAGCTGATTGAAGAACGGGATAGCCAAGATGACCATAAATTACATTCTCAATATTCAAATCTCGGACTTGCTCTTTCAAAGTTGGATTGCGCTCTAGCCGTGCAGTAGTCACCAACATCGAGAAAATGAGAAATAACTCTGTATGTTCCTTGATCTGGGATTGGCGGAAAAATGGACTTTTAACTGGATCGAGTCCGGCAGCAAGCCAATCTATAACCATATCGATAGAATTCTGATAAATATCATCAGTAGCTAAACCAGTTGTTAAAACATGGTAATCAGCAATAAGATGAAAGCTTTCATAATCATTTTGGAGATTGATCCAGTTTTCTAATGCACCAACATAATGACCGATGTGCAATTTACCGGTCGGACGCATTCCGCTAAGTATTCTTTTTTTCGGCATATTCAATAAGTTTATTTTAATGGGCTGTAAAAATAATAAAATTTAGTTCATTCTTAGGATTGAAATAAATATGGTTTCCAAGTTTCGTCAATCCGACCGGAATTGTTGGTCATGAAGTGAATATGATTCGGTGCGTAAGGTTTTGCGCGCAGTTTCATGTCAGCTTCTTCCGGAGTTCTGCCTCCTTTCTTGTTATTGCATGGCATACAAGCCGCAACAAGGTTTTCCCAGCTGTCATCTCCACCTTTCGATTTTGGATGAATATGATCAATCGTAAGTGGTAAATCTCCTCTTCCGCAATAAACACATTTGTGATTATCTCTGCGTAAAATATTTCTGCGGGTAAGAATCAATTTTTTATAAGGAACTTTTATATAATCGCTTAAACGTATTACACTTGGCCAAGGGAAAGTCATTGAAACAGTATGGAGATTTCTTTTTTCATTTGGGGCGATCAATTCCGCTTTGCCTAAAACAATTAAAATAACGGCTTTCTTAACATTGCAGACTGTTAACGGCTCGTAACTCTGATTAAGCAATAAAACTCTCGCGTTAAGCGACCCATTTGTTCCATTCTTTTGTTCGAAGACTTGCCTCCGTGTAATCCCTTATCCAAGGTTCTTTGCAAATATCGTAATAAGATTACTACAATGAAAGAGTATTAATCCTTCAGTGTTATTATTGAATTGTTAAAAATTTGTTGGGATTTTTTCAATTATCCCGCCGGCAAGTACGTAACCTTGCTCGTTATAAATAACAATAGACTGCCCGGGAGTAACAGCGTTCTTCGGTTCTAAGTAACTGATTTGAATTTTCTTACTATCTGCGTAGATGACTCTTGCTGGCGCAGCTTTATCTGAATACCTAATTTTTGCGAACACTATTTCATCCGGCTTCAAAATGTCCATGCTTACATAGTTAATATCACAGGCATAAACCATGTTTTCGAGCAGTTCTTCTTTATCGCCTAACTCAACTATTTGTGTTTTTTCATCAATACTTTTTACATATACTCTTTTGCCAAAAGATGTCCCTAATCCGCGTCTTTGCCCAACTGTATAAAATGGAATTCCCTTATGCTCACCAACTTTTTGACCATGATAAACAAAATCTCCACCTTCAACTTTATCGATCAACTCCGGGACTCGTTCTCTAAGAAATCTTTCATAATTATCATCTGCCACAAAACAGATTTCCATACTATCAGGCTTCTTTGCTGTCTTAAGTCCAAATTCCTCGGCAAGTTTGCGAACCTCTTCCTTAGTAAGTTCACCTAATGGAAAGATTGTACGAGATAATGATTCTTGTGTTAAACCCCAAAGAGCATAAGTCTGGTCTTTCTTTGAATCATGAGAAAGTTTTAATGAATATCTGCCGGATTCCGGATTATGCTCCACTATGGCATAATGCCCGGTTGCAACATATTTTGCATCAAGAGAATCAGCTTTTTTTAGAAGCTCTTCCCATTTAATTTTTCTATTACAAACCACGCACGGATTTGGAGTTCTTCCATTCAAGTACTCATCAACAAAGTTATCAATTACAGCTTCTTCAAATGCTTTGGTGAAGTCAACAGTGTAATGAGGTATTCCAAAAGAGTTAGCAACGTTCTTGGCATCAAAAATAGCGTCAAGAGAACAACAACCGGATTCATGTTTAGGTGCGCCGCCGACTTCCATAAACCCCCATGTTTTCATAGTTATGCCTATTACTTCATAACCTTGCTTATGCAGTAAAGCGGCTGCCACGGAGGAATCAACGCCACCGCTCATTGCAACAATTACTCGTTTTTCGTTCAAAGTGACCTTTCGGATAAATATTAAAATAGTAACAACAAAAATATGGAAATAGTTTACCGGGATGAAGTACCAGAAGAGAATCTATTTTGAATACAATATTGCTACGCAAGTAACATAATTTTCGGAATGACTCATTGAGATTTTTAATTGCTTATCCTCATTGAGGTAGTCTTTTAACGCACCGTAGAAATTAACTTTCGGTAAGCCGTTCACTTCATTATATATTTCTACATCTTGCCAGCTATAAACAGTATCGGTATCATTAGATAATGCTTTATAAATAGCTTCTTTGGCAGCAAATCTTGCAGCATAATGTTGGTACTTATTGGCTTTACTCTGAGAGTACTCGATTTCAACTTTTGTATAAATTTTGTTTAAAAAATGGTCGCCATAATCATCAACACTTTTTTTGATTCGCTCAATTTCTATTATGTCAATTCCAATTCCAAGCACCATTAGAAACCTACTGCCTTACCGAATCCACGAGGATCACTAGTTCCAAAGAAACAATTTTTAGAATAATCAATATATATTGCTTCGATTCTACCTAACTGGCGTTCTGTTCCGATTTTTTGTCCGCGAAGAATAAGATTTTGCTTTACATCCTCGCTCATGCAGAATGGTTCGTAGTCTATCTGATCTGGGAATAACTGATGATGAATGTGAGGTGCATTAACTGCTTCGAAAACATTCATATTGAATTCCAGTATGTTCATTATAACTTGAAGAACAGCAGTAATAATTGTAGAACCACCGGGCGAACCAACAACAAGAATAGGTTTGCCATCTTTTAACACAATTGTGGGTGTCATTGAGCTAAGCATTCTTTTCTTAGGCTGAATAGAGTTAGCTTTGCTTCCTAGCAATCCGAACATATTAGGAGCACCGGGCTTAGCGCTGAAATCATCCATTTCGTTGTTTAATAAAAATCCCAAACCGTCAACGACAATTTTATTTCCGTAAGATCCATTTAAGGTATAAGTGGTACTGACCGCATTACCGAGTTGATCTACAACAGAAAAATGGGTTGTTTCTTCTTTCTCTTTGTACTTTGGAATTTCAGCTGCTAAATACTCAGTTGAAGGTCTAGCATTATCAGTTATTCTTTGTTTAATTACTTCTGCATACTCTTTAGAAATCAAGTAATTAGCTGGAACCGGATAAAATTCTGCATCGCCCATGTGTTCTGAACGATCTGCATAGACTTGTTTAAGAATTTCTGCAAGAATATGAATGTATCTACTGCTTCCCCACTCTTCGTTTTTGAATGAATAATTTTCTAGTACATTTAAAGCTTCAACCAGACATATTCCACCAGAAGAAGAAGGAGGCATAGAGATTACTTCGTAACCTTTATAATTTCCAATTATTGGATCACGTTCAATTACACGGTAGTTCTCAAAATCCTCTATAGTAAATATTCCACCATTTTTGTTGCTTTCCAGAACAAATTTCTCAGCAATTTCATCTTCATAAAAGGCATCTCTGCCTTCGCCACGAATCAGTTCTAATGTTTTAGCCAAATCACTTTGAACAAAAGTATCGCCTATAGTTAGTTTCTCTTCATCCTTAGTAAAAATCTTTTTGGATGATTCAATTTTCTTAAACGTTTCATTTTCCGAATTGATCGAGTTTGTTAATCGGTAATCCAAATAGAAGCCATTCTTTGCTAACTCAATTGCTGGTTGAATTACATCTTTCAAACTCATTGTTCCATATTTTTCAAGTGCGTAAATTAGTCCGGCAACAGTTCCCGGTACACCAGCTGAAAGCCAGCTTTCTTGACTCAATTGCGGTAAGAAATTTCCTAGACTATCGAGAAACATTTTTTCGAAGGCTTTTAAAGGTGCCATTTCACGAAAATCCAGTGTAGTATTTTTACCATCTGCTAGGTGAATAACCATGAATCCACCGCCGCCAATATTGCCAGCGGCTGGATAGGTTACTGCAAGAGCAAATCCGGTAGCGACCGCAGCATCAATTGCATTTCCCCCCCTCTTTAGTATTTCAACGCCAACTTGACTTGCTAAAGTGCTTGCAGAAACAACCATTCCGTTTTTAGCGTAGACAGGATTACCTTCTTGAGCGTTTACAGAAAGAGTTAATGCGAATAGTATAATAGTAATTTTAGAAAATGTGCGCATTGACTTCTATGCCTTTAGCTTTAAGCTGCTCTACTAGTATACGAGTGAGATCTTTTACGTGAGAAATGGATTCTTTTATGTCTTCAAGTAATTTAGGATCGTTTAAAATCTTACCGAGATTATTTTCGCTCTTATTGGTTTGATCAATTAAGGAATTAACCTTAGTGAGCATTGTTTTAGATTCTCTTAGTACATCTTGAACTGCAGAAAGAGTTTGTGAAATCGAATCTTTATTTGTTTTAATAAATTCATTAACATTTAGAGCTAATTCATTACCGGATTTCAGCAGTTTGTTAATCTCGCCACTATTAGCTTTTATTAATGAGTTCAAATTCTCCGTTAGCTCAACCAAATTGCTAACACTGGATTTTAAATCACTGTTAAACTGCTGATCTGTTAAAGTTTTGTTTACTGCGCCTAATGAAACTTTAACTTCCTTAATTACATCAACTAAATCGTTTTGCACGGTTCCAAGCATTGCCATTGCAGAAGCGATATCGCCAACAAACTCTCCATTCTGCATTGTATTGTAGTCAATTTCTTGTTCTGAAGCTCCCGGGTATACTTCAATTTTCTTTCCTCCCATTAAATCGAGCATCATAACAGAAAACTTGGCATCAACTTTAAGTGTAACATCTTTTTCAAAATTCAACTTGGTGATTACTTGATTACCTTTAATTATGATGTCTTCAACGTATCCTTTTCTTACTCCGTTGATGGTTACCGGATCGCCGATTTCTAATCCGGCTACAGAACTGAATTTTACAGAAACATATTGTCTTTCATATCCTACAGTTAGATTTTTAGCCCATCCAAAAATCCAAACGAAAATTAGAATGGCTAAGACAACCGTTATTCCAACTTTAATTTCTGTTTTTCGTTGATCTCTCATGCTCTTTCACCAGTAATTTTATTTGTGTGAATTCTGTTGAATCCAGCACTCCATCATGAATTACATCTTTAATTTTGTCCGCAATGTAACCGAATTGGTTCATAGCCTTCTCAAAATCTTTACCTTTTACTAATGAAGCCTCTTGTTTCAACACCGTAATTAAAGAGTCTTTGTATGGACTGTAATCAAGCTTTTTAACTTTTTCATTAATTTCATCTGTGGCCAAACTGATGATTTTCTCTTTACCAAAAGATTTGAAAAAGTCTTTGTTAGTTTTATAAATATAAATTCCAGCCATCACCAAAATGGTAATAAAAGTAATTATCGTTATAAAACATCCTTTCTTCATTGAATCGAGGCTTTTTCGATAAGAATTTTATTGATTCGATTATTAAGAACATCTTTAACAGTAAATGTGTAGCCGGAAAATTCAAATTGATAACCTTGTTTAGGAATGCTTCCGGCTTGATTCAGAATAAAGCCGCCTAGTGTATCGTAATCATCATTCTCAGAAGAGAAATTTTCTCCAAGAGTATCATTGATTTCATCTATCGATACTTTACCTAAAACCATATAGCTGTAGTCATTCAGCTTTGTTATTTCAGCTTCCTCTTTGTCATGTTCATCTCTAATCTCACCAACAATTTCTTCCAGAATATCCTCTAAAGAAATTAAGCCGGCTGTACCACCATATTCATCAACTACAATTCCTAAATGAATTTTCTTCACTTGAAATTCGTGCAATAGATCGTTAATCAATTTAGTCTCGGGAACATAAATAACTTCTCTAGCAATACTTTTCAGCGACAAGTTCTTTTTTAGTTCCGGAGTTTTTAGATATGGCAGCATATCTTTCGCGTAAATAATTCCAATTACTTTATCTAAGCTATCTTCATAGAGAGGAATTCGGCTATGTCCGGATTCGTTAATCACGTTCATAAGATCATCAAATGATTCATCCACAGAAACAGCAGCAATATCAACTCTTGGAGTCATTATTTCGCGCGTCATAACCGTCTTAAAGCTTACTATTCCGTGTATTAGTTCGTGCTCGCCTTCTTCAATAGTTCCTTTTTCGATGCTTAGGTTCGCAAGTTCTGCAATTTCACTTTCTTGTATTGCAGTACGAGAATTGGAATTATCCAAACTTTTGGTCATTAAGCGAAGTGCATCTGTCAACACTTTGGAGATTGGATAAAAAATAAAATTAATCCAATACATTGGCGCAGCTACTAATTTAGCTACCATTTCGGGATGTTTATTTGCCCACAACTTTGGAGTTACTTCGCCGATCAGAAGAATTAATATAGTTAGTATTACAATCTGGACCGCTATTGCTATCTCTTGAGAAAAAGCATAACTCTTCGCTATGGATATAGCCAGATCCACACCAACAATTGAAGCACCGACACTGACAACTGTAGTTCCAAGTAATATTGTTACTAATAATCGACGAGAATTATCCAGCATCGATTCAATATAACCGGCAATTATTCGATTTTCTTTTCTAAACTCTTTAATTCTTTTCTTATCGATTAAAAAGAGCGCTACCTCAGCGCTAGAAAAGAAAGCCAAAACCATAAAACAGATTAGAATCAAAACAAACTTTAAAGACCAACCAACTTCCAATTAATCAATATCCCTACATTGTTCAACAAAACATTTAGAATGGAAGATCATCATCAGTTCCGGCATCAACTGGAGGCTCAGAATAACTATTCGCTTTTTCAGAATAAGAATTTCCACCGGTTGAACCGCCGCCTTCTCTTCCTTCAAGCGGAATCAATTGCTCAGAAACAACTTCAGTAATATACTTTTTGACACCTTCCTTATCAGTATAATCTCTTTTAGCTAGCCTGCCCTCAACATAAAACTTTTTACCTTTTTTAAGCTGTTCTTTGTAGAAATCGGGCAAATTGTAAGAAACGATATTATGCCATGTAGTCTCGTTAACCCAATTTCCATCTTTGCCTTTGTAACTGCGGGTGGTTGCAAGCGAAAATGTAGTAACGGAAAGATTATTCGTAGTAAAACGATTTTCTGCATCTTGGCCTAAGTTGCCAATAAGCATAATCCTATTTAATGAAAAAGCCATTTTCCTACCTTCCTTTTTGTAAGTATTCTGTTTATTAATTTATAATTATTACATCAAAATCAAAAATCGTAACCGTTCGATTAGCTTCTTCTTAAAAAAGTAAATAAAGTAAGTAAATTGCTAATGGAATAAGAATATTATCAAAGTCTTTTGGGCTGACTCCCTCTACAATTGTAGTTACTGCTGCACAAATAAGTAAAAACTGAAAATTTAAGTTCATTCCAAAGATTGAATTAAACAAAACAGCTCCAAATAGCCCACAAACAAAAAATGTGATGCTGCCTTCAATTGTTTTAAGGGAAAAGATTTTATAAGGATGTTTTCCGTAACGAGTGCCAACAATTGGAGCAATTCCATCACCCCATGTTAGAAAACCCATAGCTGTTAATGCAAAAGGTGTTGAATAAAAATAGGTACCAAGTAAATTCATAACAAGAGTGAAATACAGTGGTCCTCTTAACAATTCTTTTCGGTCGCCAAATCTCGTCATAGTTCTTACAGCTTCGTCATCCGGCTTGGCAGTAAACCCTTTTATCAACAATAAGATTGTCCAAACAAATGCAGCGCTTATGTTTAAGTACTTTGTCCAATGAGAAGAATCGTACAATAACCAAAACACTAGCCAAGAGCCAGCGGCAACATGCACAACTTTTCTGGATAAATCTTGTGGGAACCCTTTCTTAACTGCTATATCCATTAAGGCAACAACACCAAACACATAAACAAATGAACAGAATGTAATGAGAACATTATAATAAGCCGGACTCACGCTATCTCTCCACACTAACTGTGAAAGCATCTTTGAAAGGAGCGAACTTTCTTAGATTATCTCTTATTAAATCTGCTTCTTCTTTAGTTTTATATGGTGGAACTTGAACTACAAATAAGTTAGTAGCGCCGTTCAAGGTAATATTTAGCGGTAATGATGTTTTTGTCTGGTGCTCCTTTATAAATATTTCAGCCCTATCTTTTGTAGTGAATGCACCTATTTGAATGGTGAATTTCTTTCCGGTAAGAACTGGTTCTTCAGCTGTAGTTTCAACTTTTGGGAGCTCTGGTTTTACTTCTGTTTTAGGTTCTTCCACCTTTGGAGTTTCTGCAATTTTCGGCTCCTCTGCTTTTTTTACATCATCAAAAACATATACCTCCGGAGATTTTGTTTCCGATTGCTCAGCTGTTTGTTCGGTAGAAGTACATGCAAATAAAAAAACAATCGGAATAAGCAGATAATAATTTTTCAGTTTCATATTCTTCCCATAATAATTCGAAAGGATTCAATTCCAATCCTAATTTAGTAAAACAAAAGTATAAGTAATATCAAGATATTTGAGAAATGAAAGGGATGGCTGAAGCCATCCCATAAATGAATTTTAGAGAGAGTAAGAGAAATTTACTCCGAATAGATGTGCCAAATTTGAATAAGTTCCGTTAAATCCATAAACCGATTTAGATACAGTTCTATCTGAGAAAGTTAATAGCATATAGGCAAAATCAACGCCTAAATTTTCAGTTAGCTTTCCGCCAAAACCAACGTTCAAACCAATTCTATCAGCATCTGGCAAAGTTGGGTCAACATATTCAGTTTTAACTGGATTATGATCATAAACAAGACCGAAGCGTACAGCTGCTTTATCGCTAATATTATATTCTAAACCTGCTCTTAGAATGTATGTGTTTTGATATTCTCTCTTAGCTGTAGAAACATTTTGAAGACCGTTAGCTGGATTAAGGTCTAAATCATAAGTAGCGAATGTAACTTCCATTTTATCGTAACTGCTCCAACCAACATATTGGTAATCAGCTGTAAAAGTAACTGCGTCAGAAGGCATCCAAGCTAAACCAAGTGTAAGGTTTTGCGGTGTTTCAAGTGGAGCTGTTATATCACCAGTTGGATATGGTAAGTCAACTTTTAGTTGCGGATGGTAGAAAGTAGCTGGAGTAGTTGCAGCTGTTCCGCTAAAATCAATTTTAACTGCACTTCTATAATTAGCACCAACTTGGAATTGATCATTAACTTTGTATAATAAACCAGCTGTAAAGCCGAATGAAGTACCATCACCTTTCATAGATAATTCAGCGTCCTTAAGTAATCCCGGTATAGCATTAACTTTGCGTTCAATAGTTACATCACCAAGTACAAAAGAACCGCCGGCGCTAACAGAAAAACCGTCGAATAATTCGTATGCAATAACCGGTGTAATAAAGAAAGTAACAATTTCAGTATTCAGAGCTAGATATTTACCAGCCCATTCTGAACCCCATTTCGTGCCTAATCCGTATTGATTGTTTACACCTAAGCCAACTGCTAATTTTTCTCCGATTGACTGAGTGATATAAAAATTAATCGGAGTGAATAATTGTCCCTTCATTTCATATTCTTTAGTTAAAGAACCGGAACCGCTAGTATAAGTAGCAGAAGGAGAAATAGCAGTTGTACCAAAATAAAATCTTGTACCTTTAAATTGAGTTAAGCCAGCTGGGTTAAAATATATTGCTGAAGGATCGTTCGCCAAACCTGTAAACGCACCGCCTAACGACATTGCTCTTGCGCCATGCTCATTGATCTGAAAACCGCCCGCATTAAGATTGCTTGCAAATAGGACGCAAGCCAACAACAAAGTAAGTAACTTCTTCACACAACCTCCTCTTGGTTAATGAAATTTCGGGGACAAAATAATTAAATGAATGAAAATAGCAAAAGAGAATTATTATTCTATTATGAGTATGACAGCACCCTTCTCTACGGACTGTCCTTCTTGATAACTTATAGATTTTACTACTCCACTGGAAGGCGAACGTAAATCGTTTTCCATTTTCATAGCTTCTAGTATTAAAATTGGTTCACCCATTTCTACTTTATCTCCAATTTTCTTTTTAATCTTGATCAATAATCCGGGCATTGGAGCTTTCATTTCGGTATGATGCTGAGTCTTCTCTTTATTCTTTTGAAGTTCGTAAGCTAAATCTTGAAGCTTCGTTCTAACCGTTGTATCAAAGTACCAGCCGTCAACTAACATACGAACTTCACCATTACTTGTCTTAGTAGTCGCGGCTTCATAAACATTATTTTCAAAACGCAGAACAATTGAATGTGCACTAACTTTTGTAATTGAAGCAGAAATTACTTTGCCTTCAAGTTCAACCGTTCCATCCTGGTTAACCTTAACAGATTTCTTTTTATTATTTATCGTAACTACGAACTCATTCATATAATTGGGTCCGCCAATTATTAGAAGATTTGGTTTCGTTACTAGTTACTGATAATTCTAAATCTGAATTCTTAATTAACGCTGCCATAACAGCAACAATATCTTCTAGATATTCTGTTGATTGCCCTTTCCATTTTTCCGGCACTAAAGGTAAGAACTCATTCTCTAGGAAATTTATATCGAACGTTCCATCCAAAAATGATTTTTGCTTCAGCATCCAGTTGAAAGCCGGCATATTAGTTACTACGCCGCATATTTGATATTCACACAAAGCGCGTTTCATTCTTTCAATTGCTTCATCTCGATCTCTTCCCCAACAAATTACCTTAGCTAGCATAGGATCGTAATAAATCGGAACGTCACTCATAACATCTATTCCTCTATCAATTCTAACTCCCGGACCGGATGTCAATCTATGATGAGTAATTTTTCCAATTGATGGGGCAAAATTATTATCAACATCTTCAGCATATACTCTGCATTCAATTGCATGTCCGTGAATTTGAAGATCATCTTGTGTTACGCTTAACTTTTCGCCAAATGCAATTCTAATTTGCTCTTTAACAATGTCAAATCCAGTTATCATTTCAGTAACCGGATGCTCTACTTGCAGACGGGTATTCATTTCAAGAAAATAAAAACTTTTATCGCTGTCCATTAAGAATTCAATTGTTCCGGCATTATAATATCCGCAAGCCTTGGCAGCATCTATAGCAGCTTTTGTTATCTTCTCACGAGTATTAGCATCGACAGCTATAGATGGGGCTTCTTCAATAACTTTTTGATGACGGCGTTGAACAGAACATTCTCTTTCAAATAGATGAACATAATTGCCATGCTTATCGGCAAGTATTTGAACTTCAATGTGTTTCGGATGCTCAATAAACTTTTCTAAGTAAACAGCATCGCTTCCAAAGGATTTTAATGCTTCACTCTTAGCATTGTTAAAGGAAGATTCAAATTCATCATCGGAATAGATTTTTCGCATGCCTTTACCGCCACCACCGGCAGCCGCTTTAAGCATAACCGGATACCCAATTTCTGCGGCAAACTTTTTCACATCTTCAATATTTTCAATTGGTTCGGTTGTCCCGGGCACAATTGGAACGTTATTCTTTTTCATCAATGTGCGAGCATCGGTTTTTCCACCCATCATTTCGACGGATTTATAAGATGGACCTATAAAAGCTATTCCAGCCTCTTCAACCATTTTAATAAATTCTGAACGCTCTGAAAGAAATCCATACCCGGGATGAATCGCATCCGCACCAATTTGTTTTGCAAGAGCAATAATTTTCTTTTTGTTAAGATAAGATTCACTTGCCGGAGCCGGACCAATTAGATATGCTTCATCAGCTCTGCGAACATGTAGCGCGTTTGCATCAGCTTCGGAATAAATCGCAACGGATGTTATAGATAGTTCTCTACACGCCTTTATAATGCGATGAGCAATTTCTCCTCTGTTCGCTATAAGAATTTTTTTAAACACTATTTGAACTCAACAATTGTGATTCCTTCTCCGCCGCTCTCTATACCGGAAAAATAGTAATTTTTTACTGAGTGGTTCGTTCTTAGAATTCCATGAGTCATTTGTTTCAGAACTCCCGTTCCTTTTCCATGAAGAATTTCTACACGTTCAATTCCATTCATATTGGATTCATCCAAAAAGCGGGTCAGCTCAGATTCAGCATCTTCGTAACGCATGCCGCGCAAATCCAGCCTAAAGCTTAAGGTCTGCATTTCACTTTCATACTTTTTCTTGTAAACCAATTCGGCTTCAGATTTCTTTGCTGGTTGAAGATCGCTTAATTTGGTTCGGATTTTTAGAGAACCGACTAGCAATACAGCTTTATTCTTATCTGAATCAGTTTCTTCGATAACACCAGCTGTAGATGTATTTATTATTGAAGCATAATCTCCGGCCTTAAAATCCTTTTTCTCTAACTCAACTTTCGGCTTTTGCGGAAACACCTTTTGCGTTTCTTTCTTTAGCTTTTCAATTTTCTCTTTTTCTTGCTTAACAACTTCCTTCTTTGCCTGTGATTCACGAATGTTTTTGATTGTATCCTCAATCTGCTTGTTCACATCTTGCAGATATAACTGAGCTTTCTCTTTTGTATCGGAGAGAATTTCCTTTTTCTGCTTTTCTAGTTTTTCAATTTTATCTTGATAAAGATTAGCTAAACCTTTTAATCGTAGATTTTCAAGCTCGCTTTTATTTAATTGATCGCGTAAGTCTTGCGACTTTTTTTCTAAACTAACAAGAAACTCTTCTATCTTTGTTTTATCTGTATCAAGATATAGTTTAGAAAGATTAATGAATTCATCATCAAAACCGATTCTCTGTGCAACTTCAAAAGCATAGCTTGAACCGGGCATTCCTTGTTTGAATCTGTAAGTTGGCTTCAATTCTTCAGTATCAAATTCCATCGAAGCATTTTGAAATTCCTCAAGTTGATTAGCAACTAATTTTAAGCTTCCGTGATGAGTAGTAGCAAGAACACGAGCACCTTTATCACGCAATGATACTAATACTCCAGTAGCAATTGCAGAACCTTCTGCCGGGTCGGTTCCAGTTCCTATTTCATCCAGCAACACCAATGTTTTTTCATCTGCTAACTCAAGAATGTTCCGAATGTTCGTTAAGTGAGAACTAAACGTGCTTAGATCATCTTCTATAGATTGTGCATCACCGATATCAACCAAAACTTGTTCGAACACTGTAAAATTTGAATCGGGAAAAACCGGAACCGGGATTCCAGCTTGAGCTAAACAAACAAGCAAACCGCAAGTTTTAAGAGTAACTGTCTTGCCGCCGGCATTTGGACCGGTGATAAGAACAACCTTCTCATCTTTCAACTTCAGATTCATAGGAACAGTTTTACTATGCCCGAGTCGTTTTACAAGAAGAGGATGACGTGCATCGATCATTTCAAATGCTTTGTTTACAAAATAGGATGGATGCGAACCAATAATCGCAATTGAATATTTTGCGCGAGAGAAAATTGAATCAAGGGCGGCAATTGCATCAAGTGATTGTTTGAGCTCAATATTACGTTCACCAACTTTCTCGGTTAATCCTTTTAGAATCTTTTCTATTTCCCTCTTTTCGGCAAAGTGAAGTGAAAGAATTTCGTTATTCATTTCAAGAGTTTCTGCCGGCTCTATATAAACTGTTTGTCCGGTTGCAGATTCTGAATGCACAAATCCGCGAACGTGCCGTTTATGTTCTGCCTTAATTGGAAGAACTATTCTTCCATCGCGCTGTGTAACAAACTCTTCTTGAACTAAATATGAATCGCTTAACTGCTTTAAAAGCCTCTGCACTAGTTTTTGAAGAGATGCTTCCTTCTCTCGAATATCAACTCTAATCTCTCTTAGCTTTGCGCTTGCAGTATCTTTAATCTCGCCGTTGTCATCAAAAACTTTTGAAAAGTGAAGTTCAAAAACTTTATCGATGAAAAGCATTGATAGAATATTTTTAAATTGATTTTGCTCTTCATCATCCTTGGGCTTTAAGAATTGAAAGAGTTTCCTTGACTGCTGCGCGAGATTCAAAACCTCGATAATTTGCTTAGCAGTTAGAATAACACCCATAATTCTGCTATGTGATAAGGTTTCATGCAAATCGGGCAAATATTCGAAGGGCGGTTCAACATTTCGAATGAGAATTTCTTTGGCTTCGTGAACACGTAAACTTTCAAGTTCTATTTCGCTTATAAAATACTTAGGCAGCATTTGAGAAACTAACTTCTTCCCATTTTCTGTAGAGCAATACTTTTCAATCTGAGCAATTACTTTCGGGTATTCTAATTTTTCTAAAATTTCTTTGGATATCATTTTATTTTACTGGAGTCTATTTGAGTAGTGGTATCGGTGTCGTTGTTTTCAATGTAATTTTTAATAGCGTCAGCGGCTTTCGTTCTATTACCGATAATGTAATCAGTGGTTTTAGGAATAAGATTTAGTACAGAGTTATAAAAAGTAGATTCATCTCTAGCATCTTTCTTTGGAAAACCAAAAATGTTGAGAAATAAACAAATTGTACTTGTGAAAAACAGTATTTGAATAACTCCTATTAATCCGCCTAAAGTTTGGTTTATTATGTTATTCACTTTATCAGTTGGATGAATTATTCTTTTCACTATTGAAGTAATCAGAAGTACTCCGAGAAAAATAACAATCCCGGAAATTAAACTTGCCAAGTAATCATCTTGATTGAAAAAAGAGGTGAATAATTTGCCGACTTTGCCTCCAAGTTGAAATGCAAGCACTATAGCAACGATTAAACCAATCAAGCCAATTATTTTGCGAATAAGGCCGTCTTTAAAACCAAGTATAAAGCCGATTAAAACAATAACAAAAATAATGTAGTCTAAATAATTCAATTTCCGCTCAATAGTTTTTCTAGAATTTCACGAATTACTTTTCCGTCAGCTTTGCCTTTTAAATTTTTAGCTGCGACCGGCATAACTTTAGCGAAGTCTTCTTTCCCCTTTGCGCCAACTTCATCGGCAATCTTCTTTACTTCAATAAGAATTTCATCTAGTGTTAATTGTTTCGGCAAATATTCTTCAATAATTTTTAATTCAGCTTCTTCTTTGTCCGATAGATCAGTTCTACCGGCATTCTTGTATTGCTCAATAGATTCTTTTCTTTTCTTAGCCGCGACTGTAAGTATTCTCAAACCTTCTTCGTCTGTAAATTCTTTTCCGCTTCCGCTTTTTTCAAATTCCAAAATTAACGCACGAATTGAGCGAACAGTTTCTAAGCGTACCTTGTCTCCACTCTTCATGGAATCTTTCAGATCAATATTGATCTTGTCTCTTAAATTCATTTTATCCTCTCGTTTTATTCTGCTTTAAAAATAAATCTAGCTCCAACCGGAAAGTGATCGCTGAAGCCACCAATGTATTTCTTTCCCATATAAGTTGGCAGTGCGCCACCTTCTCTATCGCCGCCATGGATTATCATGAACGCCGGTTTAACTATTTCGTAGGAATCACAATCGTATTCAAGTTTTTTCCCATCGTTCAATGCTGCTGATACAACTATTTGATCAATCATGTCCCAATTGCGGGCAAACAAATAAGAGCCTTCTTTTTGAGATGCTTTCTTGTAAGCTAAATTTAGCAAAGTCTCTTTATTCTGTTTTTCGCCGCAATTGAAATCAGCGGCTTTTAATGTTCTTGTTAATGATTCATCAAGTGGAGCGTCGTTAAAATCACCAAGTATTATAACATTAGCATTTGGTTTTGATTCAAACAAAAGATCCAATGCAGCCCGTAAAGTTTTTGCGGCAGATATACGGTTTATAACAGATTTTTCCTTTCCGCCTCTTCTTGAAGGCCAATGGTTTACAAAGAAATGAACTATCTCGCCACTATTTTTATGTTTCAACACAGCATGCAAAATATCTCTTGTTGGGTATCCGTTTGGCAGTTTTACATCAATTGTACTGATATCTTCAATTTCAAAAATTTTGCGATCATATATTAAGCCCACATCAATTCCGCGTGCATCTTTAGAATCTCTGTGAACGGGAATGTAATCTCTATCCTTCAATGAGTAACAAAGCCGCTTCATCATGTTAAAGTTTTCAACCTCTTCAACAGCCAAAACATCAGGCCCGACTCCGTTATTCATATAATTAATCACCTTGGCAAGGTTTGTCAGTTTTGCATTTATTTTACCATCTGTCCAGAATTTATCCGATTCCGGCAAAAACTCGGCATCATCAATATTTGGATCATCAACGGCATCGAACAGATTTTCAATATTAAATTGAGCAATATAAAGCGTTTCCTTCTTTTCCGGTTGACAGACCAATATTTGGGGAATAAATAAAGCAATAATTAATATCTTAACTACGGATTCTTTCATAATTCCAGCAATTTTTTATTGTTGTAATGAATTCCTATTTTCGATTCAAAATATAACCAAAAAACATTATCAGTTAAGGAAGCTATGAGTAAAAATTCTTCCAAAAAGTTTGTCATCATCGATGCCATGGCTTTGGCGTATAAGGGCTACTACGCATTTATTTCCCGTCCACTCTCCAATTCCAAAGGAGAACCTACTTCCGCGGTCTTTGGATTTATTAATCAGCTCTTCAAAATTATTGAAGATACAAAACCGGACTATATTGCTGTAGCATTTGATTCAAAAGAAAAAACATTTAGACATGAACGATACGAACACTACAAATCTTCCCGTCAGGCTATGCCGGAAGATATGATTCCTCAAATTCATCGCATAAAAGAAGTAATTGAGGCATTTAACATACCAATATATATTTTGCCGGGATACGAAGCTGACGATTTGATTGGAACTGCCGTAACGGAAGCCTCTAAAATTGGATTTGACTGCTATGCAATTACTCCCGACAAAGATTACATACAATTGATTTCTGAAAATGTTAAAGTAGTGAAACCGGGTAAATCGACTGAGGAAATTGTAATTATTGATGAAGAGAAAGTCCGTGAGGAAATGGGATTTGAGCCTATTCAGATGATCGATTATTTGGCACTAGTAGGCGACGCAAGCGATGACATTCCGGGCGTTGCTGGTATTGGACCAAAATCAGCAGTACCGCTTATTCAAGAATTTAAATCGCTTGAAAATATTTATAAGAATATTGACATGGTTAGTAAGGAAAGTATCAAAAACAAGTTGATAGCAAGTAAAGAAAACGCCTTTCTCTCTAAAGAACTTGCTACAATCAAAATAGATACACCTTTCCACATGAATTTTGATGAAGCAAAGTTTGAGAGACCAAATTTCGAAAAACTACTAGCTTTGTTTGCTGAATTGGATTTCCGTGCTTTCCCGAATAAACTAAAGAAGATTTTTTTAGAGGTAGATTCTAAGAATGAAGTTGAGAATGTGGTTGATGCTAAAGTTGAAGAACCCCAAGAAGTGGTGGAAATTGCGCCCGAATTAATTGCTTCTTTTGATAGATCAAAAGTTAAATACAAACTCATTCTCAATTCTAAAGATGCTAAAGAACTGGCTAGTAAATTATCCGAGGCGGAGCTTTTTGTATTCGATACTGAGACTGATGGTTTAGACACATTTAATGTAAAACTAGCTGGCTGTGCTTTTGCGTTAAAACCTAAAGAGGCTTATTTCGTTGCAACAAATCCATCTCGCGAATCTTCTTCCCTTTTCACAACAGATTTATCTGACAGACTTCCGGTTGATGATTTTTGCAAAATCTTTAAGCCGGTTTTTGAAAGTAAAAAAAGCAAAAAGATTTGTCAGAATGGGAAATATGATATTGCTGTAATGCGTACTTACGGCATAAAAGTAGAGAATTTCTACTTCGATACAATGCTGGCAAGTTATGTGATTGATCCGGATCAGAAACATGGTATGGATGATCTTTCTCAAAAATATCTTGGCTATCAGCCAATCCCACTAATAGATTTGATCGGCTCGAAGAAAACACCGGAAAAAATTTTTGAAGTTGAGCCGGAGCGACTAGCTGATTACTCTGCAGAAGATGCTGATATTACTTTTAGATTATATGAGAGGCTTAAGAAGGAATTAAAGCAAGAGGGACTTGAAAAATTAGCTTTCGAAGTTGAATTCCCTCTTGTTACAGTATTAGAGGATATGGAGCGTGAAGGAATTCGCATTGATAACAACAGTTTGAAAGTGTTCAGTAATGATCTTCAGATTTTGCTGGATAATTATACGAGAGAAATTTACAAACATGCCGGTGAAGAATTTAATATTAACAGTACACAGCAATTGCAAAGAATTCTGTTTGATAAACTTCAACTGCCGACAACAACAAAAACAAAAACCGGATTTTCTACAGATGCAAAATCGCTTGAAATGCTACGCGGCTCTCATGAAATTGTTGATATCATTTCAGATTACAGACAAGTCTCGAAACTAAAATCTACTTATGCTGATTCACTTCCTCAGTTGATAAACCCTCAGACCGGGAGAATTCATACTACTTTTAATCAATCATTAGTATCAACTGGAAGATTATCAAGTATTGATCCCAACTTGCAGAATATTCCAATTAGAACTGATCTAGGAAAAGAGATTCGCAAAGCGTTTGTTCCGAGAGATAAAAACCATCTAATTCTTTCAGCAGATTACAGCCAGATCGAATTAAGAATTATGGCAAGTATCTGTTCCGATGAAACTTTGATGGAAGCTTTTAAAAACGGTGAAGACATTCATAAAAGAACTGCGGCATTGGTATTTAGAGTTGATCCTAGCGAAGTAACGCAAGATATGAGACGAAAAGCCAAAGAAGTAAATTTTGGAATTCTATACGGCTTAGGACCGTTTGGACTAAAAACCCGTTTGGGAATTACTCAACATCACGCTAAAGAAATTATTGACAATTATTTCAGCTCGTTTAGAAACGTAAAAACATTTATGGAGGATTCTGTTAAAAGTGCTCAAGCAAAAGGTTATTCAGAAACTTTGCTTGGACGAAGAAGATATTTGAGAAATATTAACAGTAAAAATAGAGTTATGAGACAATTTGAAGAACGTGTCGCAGTAAATATGCCAATTCAAGGAACTGCTGCTGATATGATTAAATTAGCTATGATTAAGATTCACTCTGCAATGACTGAAAAGAAATTCACTTCGAAGATGGTACTACAAGTACATGATGAATTAGTTTTCGATGCTCATAAAGATGAAATAAATGATCTCAGACCGCTTGTGAAGGAACTGATGGAATCTGCGTTGCCTCTGAATGTTCCGGTACTAGTTGAAACTGGAATTGGTGATAATTGGTTGGATGCGCATTAGTTGTTCTTTGGTTTTAAACAAAAAAAGGTCATGTTCATTCTTGAACATGACCTTTTTGCAAATAGAAATAAGACTAAGCTAATCTTTCTTTCAAGGAATTAATGTTATTGATTGTAGTCGGATCAAATCCACGAAGCAAGGCATAAAAGTAAGTCATCCAATCGCCTAGATAAATCATATCAACTAGACGAAGTTTATAATTTTTCTCTTTGCTCTGAATATTTATAACGTCAACACCGCTTTTTTTAACTATCTCAGTTGTAATGTCAAATCTCTTCTTCACTTGAGGATGGTATTCTTCTTCTGTTATGTTGATTAGCTTAAAATTCATTGTAGGCTTATACCCTTCCCAACCCATAATCTCATTGTGATCTAATTCGGGATAAGAATTTACAAACGCGTGATGTTTAGAATTTTCATTGAACTGACCTTTGAATCGTATAGCTACAACAGAAGTATAATCACTTACAGCATAGACAATTGGAACAAATCCTAAAAGACTTTCAGCAATTGTGATTGCTTCGTTCTGTGAAGTTGCGTAATCCGCTCCTTTGTTTTTAAGTAAAGTGATTGCCTCTCTAACATTATCACTTTGTTCCGGAACCAACTTCAATGTGTTCAAAACATTAACTAACGAGAAGAAATTGATCCATAATGCAAAACGTGGCTGGAATCCTTTCTTAAGAATTCCGAACGGTATTTTATTTTGCTCTGCAACTTCCTTCATTTTACCGCCGGTTGTAACACATATAATCTGGCATTTCTTTGCAATCGCATCGTTGAGTGCAGATAAAGTTTCTTCCGTATTTCCGGAATATGAAGATGCGATAACAAGTGTTTCTTCGTTTGCATATAGAGGCAATTCATAATTACGGTTAACTTGATAAGGGTATTTCAGTTCAGTTCTAAAATAACTTTGCAAAAGTTCCCCGCCAATGGCTGAACCGCCTAGACCGGTAACAATAATATTTTTGATTTTCTTTGTATCGATTGAAGACAAATCGAATTTAATATTCCATGCAAATTCTACTTGAGTGTAAGAATCTATAAGTACATCAAATTGATTATCCGGGTCCAGTTTTGAAATTAGTTCTTTGATTTCCATAAGTCTCTCAGTAAAGGTTTTTAATTTGGTCTTGAATTTTCTTGTTGTAAAAGGTATGCATCTCTGCATTAATTTCTTTTTCAGTTCTAAGTCGAAGACATTTTTCACCAAGTTCAGCTGCCTCGGCATAGGTTATACTTCTAATCACTTTTTTAATATGAGGTAAAATTGATGCGGAAGCGCTGAAAGATTCCAAACCAAGTCCAATAAGTAAAGGGACTGCGAAAGGATCTGCTGCCATTTCGCCGCACAAACTAACACGTTTGCCGGCAACCTTGCCTTCAGAAATGATGTGATGAATAAATCTTACAATTGCCGGGTGAAATTCTTGATATAGCTTTGATACAATTTCATTTCCACGATCCACTGCAAGCGTATACTGAATTAAATCGTTCGTACCAATGCTTAAAAAATCAGATTCTTCGGCAAACTCTTTTGCCATTGCAGCGGCGGATGGAATTTCAATCATCAATCCAACTTGCATGTGTTTATCTAACTGCTTGCCTTCTTTGTGTAATTCTTTTTTACATTCTTCAACTAATTTATTGCATTCTCTTACTTCCTCAAGCGAAGTAATCATGGGAATCATCATTCGAACATTTTTATGGTAACTCGATCTTAGAATTGCGCGTATTTGTGTTTTGAATAAATCTCTGCTATCAAGTAGTAGCCTAACACCTCGCCATCCTAAAAATGGATTTGGCTCTTTTAAATCAACCGGCAACACTTTGTCGCCTCCAATATCAAAAGCGCGGATTGTAACAAAATCGGGATAAACTTTATCTGCAATATCTTTATAAACTAAGAATTGTTCTTCTTCATCCGGAAAAGCAACTGATTGTTGAAACAACTGTTCTGTTCGAACTAAGCCAATTCCTTTGGCGCAATTGTGAACTATAAAATCCAGTTCGTCATTAATATCCAAATTGGCTTCAAGTTGAATTTGCAACCCATCAAGAGTTTCCGCGGGAAGGTCTTTCAACTTCATTAGTTCTGCATCGTAATTTTGGAGCTTTTCTATTTTTTTATAATATTCTTTAAGATGCTTTTCATCCGGATTAATAATTACTATACCTTTATAACCGTCGATTATTATTTCATCATCATCAGAAATTTTATTCATTGCATCGTGCAAACCAACAACAGCCGGAATATTTAGCGATCTAGCAAGAATTGCAGCATGAGAAGTTAATCCGCCAAAATCTGTTGCATAACCTTTCACATTTACACGCGAAAATAGAACTGTATCAGATGGAGATAAGTTTGTAGTTACAACAATCACATCGCTGACAATTCTTGAACGCCACTTTTTCTTTTTGAGATTTCTAATGATTCTATGTTTAATATCTTCTATATCGTGAGAGCGCTCTTTCATATAAGCTTCGTCGGCAAGGCTCATAAGATGAGTATATTTTGAAATTTCACTATCAACAATAAATTCCGGCATTTTCATTTCGGTCTGAATTCTTTTCTTTAATGTAGAGACCAAAATTGGATCGTCGAGAATCATCATTTGAGCTTCGAAAATTGCGCCACGCTTTTCCCCAAGTTTATCTACTGCAAGCGAGAATATTTTCCTCAGTTCTTTTTTAGACAGATCTAGCGCGACTTCTAAATTGCTAAGCGCTTCATCAACATCTGTTATTATCTCAGAGGAAATTTCTTCCTTTTCTTTTGCGTAAATGTATGCCTTGGCAACAACAATTCCCGGAGCAGCGGCTATACCTTTCAATACGGTATTGATCTGTCTCTCTTTCATTTTAGAGTTCGTCAAATCCTCTGTTAAAGTAATCGACAATTTCATTTGCAGCTTCTTCTTCATCCTCTCCGTCAAATGAAAGTACTATTTGGCTCCCCTTTTCTGCTGCTAATGTCATAACTCCAATAATACTTTTCCCATTTATGTGAAGACCATCTTTCTTCAAGAAGAATTCGCTTTTAAATTTTGAAGCTAATTTTACGATTGTAGCAGCCGGACGAGTATGAAGACCGGCATTATTAATAATTGTTACAGTAATTTCTTTCATTTATTTCTATTAATTAGAGCGTTAGCCAACCAAATCATTAATTGTTGCCCCTCTTTATTTTTAAGAGAGGATAAATCTTTAAGCGCCAATTTTGTGTAGCGCTCAATTTCTTTTTTAGCGTCTTTCAAAATTCCAAGTCTAATGTACAAATTTTTGTAATTCTCTATCTCTTTCGGGTTAATTCCTTTTTGAGAAATAACTTTTTCTAGGATAAGTTTATCATTAGTGTCAGCTTTTTGTAAAGCCCGCAAAAAGAGAAAAGTTTTCTTTCCTTCAATCAAATCACTTCCAATTCTTTTGCCAAACTCATGTTCTTCCGCAACTAAGTCTAGCAAATCATCTTGAATCTGAAAAGCCATGCCAAGGTTCTTTCCGTAATTTCCTAAAATCTCGATTTCCTTTTTAGAACCACCGGCAAGTAAACCGCCTATAATGCAGCACATTTCAACGAGCGCTGCAGTCTTCTTGTAAATCATCACCTTGTATTCTGCCAAAGAAACTTTGGTACGAATCTCAAAATCTTTATCCAAGCTTTGCCCTTCGCAAACTTCAATCAGTCCATAAGTAAATGCATCTAGAACTTCTCTAGATTTTGTTTTTGTGTCTTTAAGAAGGCATTCATAAGCCAGTGCAACGAGATTATCACCGGCAAGTATTGCGGTACTTAAATCATATTTTTTGTGTAGCGTTAATCTGCCGCGTCTCTTATCAGAATTATCCATTATATCGTCATGCACAAGAGTAAAGTTGTGAAGAACTTCCACCGCAGCAGCAGCATTATAAACTTTTGAAAATCTTCCCCCAACCGATTTTGATGCTAACAAAACCAAAAATGGACGAAGCCGCTTTCCCTTTCCTTTGAGTATGTAAGAACATGGTTTGTAAAGCGATACGGGTTTGCGGTTCTTAACTAATTTCTGTAAAACAGAATCAATTTTCTTGATTTCACTTTTGTACAATTTGGAATATTTATCATTCTCTTGGTTCAAACTAACTCCTCTTTCATTTTCAAACCTAATTTTGAGAGTTGCTTAACATTCGAGCAACCGGTCAAGTACATTATTTTTTTAACAGTTTCGAACCAGTCTTGTATTAATTTACTGACTCCTTCAACATCATTTCTCATTACTTCTTGAAGTAATACTCTTGCTGATGCCGTAAGGTCAGCGCCTAACGCCAATGCTTTAGCTATATCAATTCCATTATTAATTCCCCCCGATGCAATTAGCGAAAATTCATGTTGTCTTTTAAGTTCAGCGACAGTTCGTACACAATAAGAAGTCGGCAATCCCCACTCTTTAAAGTAATTATCAACTTGATTATTTCTTAATAACTCAACTGCTGCCCAACTAGTTCCCCCGGCACCGGCAACATCTATTCCGGAAACGCCAATTTCTAATAATTTCTTTGCAGCTGTCTTGCTTATACCAGAACCAACTTCCTTGCAAATTATTGGAACAGATAGTTTGTTAATTACTTTTTCAAGATTCTTAAGCAAGCCTTTAAAATTTGTGTCTCCATTCTTCTGTAATAATTCTTGTAGAGGATTAAAATGAACAACCATTGCATCAGCTTGAGCAAGATCTGTAAGAAATTTAACTTCTTCTACAATATTTTTTGAACACGCAACTTGAGCGGCACCAATATTACTTAGGATAGGAACATTACCGGCGTTTTTTCTTACTACTTTATATGTGGAGTGGAGTTCGGAATTCTCTAAAGCTTGTCTTTGCGAACCGATTCCTATAGATATATTTAATTCCTTTGCAACATTTGCTAGTTTTTCATTAATCTTTTCTGCTTCGCTTGTACCGCCCGTCATACATGAAATAAGAAATGGAAAGGAAACTTTCTTCCCTAGAAACTTAGTCTCTAAATCAATCTTTGAATAGTCAACTTCGGTAATTGCATTGTGCTCAAATTCGTAGCGATCAAATCCATTTGATTTATCATACTTAACTTTGTCTGTCAAGCAAAGTTCAATATGTTCTTTCTTACGCCGGGAAGTTTTCGACTGATTCATCATTACCAATTATTTCTAAAGCCAAAATAAATATTTTCTTTATTAGAATCTTACCGAGTACTATTTATGTGTTCTAATACTAATTGCTTTTTATTTTATTTTCGATTCACTTAAATTGTTCATCACAAATCATTAAACTAGGTCTATCATGGCAAAAGTTCGGTTAAATTTTTGGCAGATTTGGAATATGAGCTTCGGCTTTCTTGGCATTCAATTCGGATTCGCACTTCAAAACGCAAACGTAAGCAGAATCTTTGAGACTCTTGGTGCAAGCATTGATGAAATTCCCATCTTATGGATAGCAGCCCCTACAACTGGATTAATTGTTCAGCCAATTATTGGTTATTTAAGCGATAGAACTTGGGGTAAACTTGGTAGAAGAAGACCATTCTTTCTTGTTGGCGCTATCTTAGCTTCTTTAGCTTTGCTAGTAATGCCAAATTCTCCGGTACTTTGGATAGCAGCCGGAATGCTTTGGGTTTTAGATGCTTCAATAAATGTTTCTATGGAACCATTCCGTGCTTTAGTTGCAGACTTGCTTCCATCAGAACAAAGAACAACCGGATTTGCAGTCCAAAGTTTTTTTATTGGAACCGGTGCAATCATCGCTTCTGCACTTCCATATATTTTTACTAACTGGTTGGGAATTAGCAATACAGCTGCGCCCGGCGTTGTTCCGGACTCTGTAGTATATTCGTTTTATGTTGGTGCAATCGCATTTATTGGTGCTGTTACTTGGACTGTATTTAGAACAAAAGAATATCCTCCAGAAAACATTGTAGAGTTTGAGCGTAACAAGCAAGAAAACAAAGGTTTATTAAAGGGAGTTACTGAAATATTCTCATCATTTGTTTCAATGCCTAAAACTATGATTCAACTAGCATTTGTACAGTTCTTTTCATGGTTTGCTTTGTTTGCTATGTGGATATACTCTACTCCGGCAGTAACTCATCACATTTATGGTGCAACAGATCCAAGTAGCGAACTTTACAACCAAGGAGCCAATTGGGTCGGAATCCTTTTTGCAATATATAATGGCTTTGCTGCTGTTACAGCATTTCTGCTCCCATGGCTTGCTAAAAGAACTTCAAGAAAGACAGTTCATATGATCAGTCTTATAGCCGGCGGAATTGGATTAATGTCCTTCTATGTTATAAAGGATCCAAATTTACTTTTAGTTTCCGAATTGGGAATTGGCTTAGCATGGTCTTCAATTTTGGCGATGCCATATGCAATACTTGCTGGTTCTTTACCCGCAGAAAAGATGGGTGTTTACATGGGTATCTTTAACTTTTTCATTGTAATACCGCAAATTACTGCTGCTGCAATACTAGGATTCTTTGTTCGTCATTTTTTCGGTAATGAAGCTATTTATGCTTTGTTGGTAGGTGGCGTTTCGATGTTTATTGCCGCTATACTTGTAATGTTTGTGAATGATGTGGATGAGGTCTAAAGTTTGAGAATTGAAAAGGCAGTAGCTAAACTATTGCCTTTTCACTTTTCTCTAGTCCGCTTTGTTTAGATACTTCCCTTTCTTGCTTCCTTCGTAGCTATCAATTTGACACAGTACACCTTCAAGTTTTCCGTTTACTAACGGAATTCGTCGCGTTGTTTTTAATCCGATACTTTTTCTTAGCGAAGGATCTCCCGTATAAATAAAGGCTGTAGTTCCTCTGCAATTTTGTTTAATGAAATCACCCAATTCCTTGTATAGAATTTCAACTTCTTCCCTTTCGCCAAGCCTAATTCCGTAAGGAGGATTTGTAATTAATAATCCATTTTCAAAACTACTTACATGATTGAAGGGGTTACATTTAAGTTCTATGTTCTCAGAAAATGGTAATCTGGAAAGATTATCTTTTGCTACATCAATCATCTTTTGAGATTTATCACTTCCTTTAATTATGCCCAGCGGTAGAGGACGAATATCCTTATCAATTTCCGCCTTAAGTTCTTGCCAAATATCTTTATTGTATTCGGGTAAATTCATAAAGCCAATTTTCTTTCGCAAATATTGAGCTGGTATTCGGCAATAATGCATAAGAGCTTCGCAGATAATTGTTCCGGACCCGCACATGCAATCCCACAATGGTTTTTCTCCATCCCATTTACTGGAGCGAATAATTGCAGCAGCTAACGTTTCTTGCATCGGAGCTTCTCCGGCAAGTAGTCTGTAGCCTCGCTTGTGAAGCGATTCGCCGGAGGTATCTAAACTAATAACTGCAATATCTTCTTCAATATGCAAATTGATACGAACATCGGGATTGGTAACACTAACGTCCGGTCTTCTTCCAAATCTTTCACGAAAGTAATCCGCAATTCCATCCTTAAGGCACTGAGACGCATACAAGGAATTGTTAACCTTGCTTTTAGTTACAGAACATGTAATAGCAAATGTATTGGTTAGGCTAATTAATTCTTCCCATCGGATTTTCTGTGCAATTTTAATTAGCTCTTTCGCATCATCGCATCTTTCAGTCTTCAAGGGCGCTAGAACTCGTGAAAGCATTCTTGCTTTATAGTTGATTTTATAAAGTGCTTCAATGGTAGAGTCAAAATAAACTCCTCTGTATGCAGTCTTTGTATTTGTTGCGCCTAGTTCAGTTAGCTCTTGTTCACATAACTCTTCCATCATGCCCGGTACTTGTGCAAAGAATCTGCTGCTTTTTTGATATTCAAACATCTGAATGCTATCCTTCTTGAAATATTTGCGTTGTAAAGTTACGTAAATGTGTTTACTTCTTAGGCTTTTCAGAACGAATATTTATCATTCATCTTTAGTTTGGATTTAGAATTAAGAATTACGAATTTGGAACTGAAATTTTTGAATAAACTAATTATTTAATCAGCACTTTTTTGTAGTGCATTGAAGCAGAGATTTCTTTTATGATCAACGAAAAAGAACTCGTAGAACAAGCTATAAGCGCAAAATCTAAATCAATCGCCACCTATTCTAATTTTCATGTTGGCGCAGCATTGCTAACAGATGATGAAAAAATAATCCTTGGCGCTAACATAGAAAATGCATCTTACGGTTTAACAATTTGTGCAGAGCGCACAGCAGTTTTTCAAGCATTGCTGGATGGTAAAAGAAAATTTAAAGCTATTGCCATTGCCGGCGATTCCGAAGAGTATTTACCTCCTTGCGGTGCTTGCAGACAAATTCTTATGGAGTTTTGCGGTAAAGATTTAAAAGTAATTATGATAAATGCTAAGGGGGAAACTAAAACATTAACTATGGGTGATTTGCTACCACATTCTTTTGGTCAGGAGTTTCTAAAATAATGCACGAATTTCAACCTCACTCAACACCAGCCGGAACCGGTTGGATTGAAGTTGTTGCCGGATGTATGTTCAGCGGTAAAACTGAAGAACTTATCCGCCGCTTACGGCGAGCAAAAATTGCTAAACTGGATGTAAAAATTTTCAAGCCGAAAATTGATAACCGTTATTCCGCTAACGAAATTGTCTCGCACAGCGAGCAGTCTCTTCCATCAATAATTGTAGAAAATCCTTTCGAGATTTTAGATTACGCCGAAGATGCACAAGTAATAGGGATTGATGAA
>Ga0172380_10001677_pt1 | contig 37773 bp, 19 predicted proteins | sample Leawe162metaG_FD_119747 | JGI IMG/M metagenome (GOLD analysis project Ga0172380, IMG submission 119747) | Leachate microbial communities from a municipal landfill in Southern Ontario, Canada - Leachate well 162 metaG | ecosystem: Engineered > Solid waste > Landfill > Unclassified | place...
CTTTGATCTAGCTCAACTAAAAAATGATTCGCCGCAAAAGGCTTATAAGTTTTAGCCGTTGATTCAGATTCTTGCCCGCGAGCATCTAGCGGATAAACACGAATTGAATCTGCAGCAATTGCAAAATCAAGCTTTAGCTTAAGAGGATATATTTGAGTTGGTTTGTTCCCCCAGTTATTATTTATTGAAGTAGTTCCACTCCAAATCATATTTGTATTCTGGATTTTTGAAACTAGCGTAATCAAATCTCTTTCCTTGTCTAAGCGCAAGTAAGAAAGCGATCCGAAATATTCTTGATCTGTCGGATAAAATGATATATCTCCTACACGCTTACCGGCAAGTGTATTGAAATATCCTGTGACACTTTGGTAGTTAGAATTGATCGAGTATACACCGTTAGCAACATCCCATATAATTTGTCCATTATCAGTTTTGTAAGGGCTGGAAGGGGCTGTTTGCATTGAAGCAAAGTCTGTTTCTGATGAACTGTAGTAGCTTTCCGTATGAATTGAATTTATTAGCGAAAGCTTTTTCTCAAAGAGAACTGAACTTCCCCAAGAGTTCGAATCATTCTTCGGCATCAAATAAATTGTTTCGGTTTTGTAATTTACTTTTTTAGGCGAAGAAGATTCTGCAATTAAGTTGTTTCTAAATGCGTAAGCCGCCGCCGGAAACTGCGCCATAAAAATTGGATTTCTGTTAATGCTGAAATAGGAATCAACTTTATCATCAACCCAATTCGATGAGCTTCCATAATCAAAAAGCATAATTCCGTCGGCTCCGTTGAATGAAGAATAACCCAGAATAAAATTCACGGTTTCTGCTTGATACTGATTAGGGAATGGATGATTGTACTCACTCACCGTATATGGTTTATTGACCATTGGAACCCCGGCAAACAAACCAGGAATTGTTCCGCCATTTGCATCTTTAACCATTGGCTTATTTGAAATTGTCCAGTCAGTAGATGACCAAGGAATATTCGGAAACGATGGATGATCCCAATAAGAATGATTATCAACATAATCGGCAACACTTTGAGCTGCTAAATCAGCAGCACCCGCATTCCAATTTGTACCAACAATTGGAACCTTAACTCCAAGTGTGTTCTTCAGATAAGCAAACAAATCGTTGTAGAAGTCATGCTGAAGCTTGATATAGAACTCCGAAATGTCTTTCACACGTTGATCAGAAAAACTTACGCAATCAGCATAATCTATCCGTCGAACATTTTTCTGTTCAAGAGATTCATCCTCCAGCAGACCATTTAACGATGCTTTAGTTACGCTAATTTCATCAAACCAAAACGTTCCTTTTTCTTTAGCTAGCTGAAATGTTATGCGTGCGTGCCCGCTATTTGTTTCACTAGCTTTAAAACTGAAAGTGTAAGTATTCCAACCGTTTGTAATCAAAAAATTCTTTCCGCCATAACCATTATAAGGTGACCAATCATTCATCACACTAACGTTTATTTGATGAGAGGCCTCGGCTTTAGCAGCGAATGATACCGTGTAAAGAGAGTCTTTCTTGGTTGTAAGTGTCGGCTGCTTAAATTGAATATGCCACTCCGTTCCAGTTGAGTTTGTAACCACAACCTTCGCACAGTAGTTTCCCTTAAATGGACTTGAACTATCTTGAGTAAAAGTCCCGGTTGCCGTTGAGTTACGCTCAAGCGTCCAGCCATTTGTCCCGCTTTCAAATCCGCCGTTAATAATCTGCTCACTTTGTCCAGCGGCAACAGAACCGCCACTCCAAGCAGATTTCAAATTTGCTGTAGCAAAATATTTCTTCACAAGAAAATCATTCCACAAGCTGTCCAGCATTCTTGCGTGTTTATATATTAATTTACCGCCGCTTTTGATTGGCTTAAGAATGTTTTCCTTCCAGCCTCTATACAAGGAATTTTCATTGTTCGTTTCAAGCATTGCCATAACCGGATCGTTAACCAAGGCTTTTCCGGTATATGGATTAACATGCGTAAGAATCTGCTGCGCATATTCTTTTTGAAGCTGAATCAGATAAGGATCGAAATAAGTAATCACTTTAAAGAAATCGGTTCCGTAATTTTTTACAGAGTCGGCGTAAGCAACTCCATCAAAAGGTTTGAACATTCTGGAGACATTCAAATTCATATTTATGAAAACTCCATTCTCTTTCATTCGAGCGATGAAGTTTTCCATCAAATCAAGATAAGTTGGATTTAGAACGCGTGTATCGCTTCCGGTTAACAAGCTCGGTCCGCCCCAATCATTATCAATATGATGAAGTCGAATTAAGTTAATTCCCATTTTGCGCATTCTTCCGGCAATGCCAGCTGCAATATCTTTAGATGGAAAGGCGCCGCTTGCAACACAATTGCCACCCCAAAAGCGAATTGGTTTTCCGTCTAGGACAAAATTTCCGCTTGCATCGGCTGATACAAACTTTCCATCCACAATTTTGGTAATAGGAAACTTTGGCAGAAATTGCTGAGTTGTTGAATCATTCCAAGGCAAATTAAAATTAAATCCGCCGGAAAAACTTTGTGCGTTAATTTGTGATACTAAAAACCAACATAGCATACTTATAAAGAGAGTTTTTTTCATATTAATTTCCATATAGATCAAAGAAGCCGATAGAATAAGCCATTTAGTTGAAACGACTTACTTCTATCGGCTTAAATAAAGTGCTGTTGTTTTTCTTGTCTATAAACCAAGCGCTTTTAGATAACCCTTGTTGATTTGACAATTTTTGAATTTGATATTCTCAAGCAAATCAGCCAAAGCTTTTTTTACAACTTCACGAGAAGGCTTTGCTTTTCTAATTTCTTCAAAGTGTTTCTTTTGAGTTTCTGCATACTTAATAATTTCGTCCCACTCTTTGGTCTTTACAAACTGAACCATTCCCCGTGACGAATCCATTTTTTTGTAAGGCCAGAAACACCAGCCAAGTTCATGTTTTTCAAGTAATATTCTAAAGGTGTCAATCCAAGCATCTTCGTTCTCACCGCTTTCACCAAGATACATGGGAACATTATACTTGTTCACAAAATCAATTACGTCCTGAATTTCTTTTTGTTCCGGAGGCATCCAGTATCTGTGAAATGTGTAAGCGAGATTATTTTCATAAGGCGCGCCAAACATTTTGAAGTTTGTATTCCACTGCGCGCCGCCAAGAACTATTGTATGATTCTTATCGACCTCTCTAATAGCGGCCGAGATTTTTTTATAGAGCGGTTCAAGAAACTTATTCAGCTCTTCTTTGTTTTCCATGTAATGCGGAATCGGTTCGTTTAGCAAATCATATCCAATTACAATTGTTTCATCTTTGTAGCGGTCTGCAAGCTTTTTCCATAATGCGATTGTTGTTTGTTGCGCCGATTCATCTTCAAAAATCCAAGGATAGCTCCAGCTGTCGTCAATGTTATCGCCGGTTTGTCCGCCGGGCGCAGCATGAAGATCAAGCATTACGTATAGATTTTCTTCTTTGCACCATTTGATTGCTTCGTCGAGTCTATTAAATCCTTCCTCTAGCCAAATTTCCGGATGATCTTCTACAAGAAACAATTTGAAATTGAACGGGAGACGAATGTGATTCAATCCGGAAGATTTGATAAAATGAATATCTTCCTTAGTGATATAGTTATCACGAAAAGTCTTCCAGAATTTTCGCGCTTCATCGGCACCAACTAATTCTTTAATCGCATTATCAATCAAGCGAAACGAACTTACGTTTTCAAATTTAAACATGTAGCCTTCCGGATTAAGCCAGTTGCCCAGATTAATACCGCGAAGAAGAATCTTCTTTCCATCTGGTTCTACAAAATATTTTCCTTCAACTTTTACAAACTTGCCGGATTGTGCTAATCCAACAGACACAATGAAAAACATCAGACAAATAAGAGCAAATAATCTTTTCATCATTCACCTAGTTTTATTTTTTAATTTTTCTTTGATCAAGCGTATGGCTCAAAAGCCATTCATAGATTTCCGGATTGTTATATGTTTCAGTCCAAGAATCGTGCATTGCTTCCGGATAAACAGTGAATTTAACATTGCCTTTGTTGGCTTTTACTTTCTCAACCATTTCTTCTGTTGATTTGATTGGCACAACATTGTCTTTTGCACCGTGGAAGGTCCAGATTGGTAGATCGCCAATCAAATAAGCTGCCGGCGGATCGCCCCAGCCGCAAATTGGAATTATAGCTGCAAGACGGTTAGAAATTTCTGTTGCCAAGCGCCATGTTCCATAGCCGCCCATGCTTAATCCGGTTACATAAATTCTGTTCTCATCAACTTTGTACTTAGCAACAATTTCATCTATCAGCGCAACAAGCCACTCATGTTTCCAGCGTATATTTTCCGGACACTGAGGAGACACAACGATGAATGGGAAATCTTTTCCTTGTGCAATCAATTTTGCCGGCCCGTGAACTTTTACCTGCTCAAGATTATTGCCCCGCTCACCGGCACCATGCAAGAACAACATCAACGGCAGTTTATCTTTTACATCGTAATCTTTAGGAAGATAAAGCAAATAATTCAAGGCCACCTCCTTTTCATACTTTCCAATAAAGCTTTGTTCAACTTGCTTTCCCGTTTCCACTTTTGTTGTTAATGATGAAGAACAGCCGGCAAAGTAAAACACACTTGCTGCAATCACCAAGTAACGAGCGTTAAGAAACCAAATTCTTTTTTTCATATTAATTCCTATTCAACTACTGTGAAAGAAGTTTCCTTTACATCAACGGAATTAGTGCCAACAAATACTTTGAAATCTCCCGGCTCAACAACATGGTTCATGTTAATGTCGTAGAACTTCAATTTTTCCGTTGTGATTGTGAAAGTAATCTTCTTTGTTTCTCCCGGCTTCAGAGAAATCTTAGTGAAGTCTTTTAATTCCTTCAGCGGACGGGTTACACTTCCCACTAAATCTCGAATATACAACTGAACAACTTCTTTACCTTCTACTTTTCCGGTATTCTTAACATCCACTGTTACTGTAAACGATTCATCTTTCTTGATTGATGATTTGCTTAAAGAAGGAGCAGAGTATTCAAATGTTGTGTAGCTTAAGCCGTAACCGAACGGATAGAGGGGAGAGTTTTCCAAATCCATATAGTAGGATGTATAATGGTTTGTCGGGTCGTGCGGTCTTCCGGTGTTTTTATGATTGTAGTAAATCGGCACTTGTCCTACATAACGAGGGAAAGTCATAGGCAGCTTTCCGCTTGGATTTACATCGCCAAATAGCGCGTCTGCAATTACATAACCGGCGCTTATTCCCGGATACCATGCTTCAACAATTGCATTTACATTTTCTTGAAGCCACTGAATTGTAAGAGGTCTACCGTTCATTAAAACAACAACTACCGGCTTTCCGGTTTTTTTAAGTTCTTTAACCAAATCTTCTTGAACACCCGGTAAATCTAATGTAGCGCGAGAGTTTGCTTCGCCGCTCATACCGCGATGTTCGCCAACGAATACAACAACCACTTCCGATACCTTTGCTGCTTTTACTGCTGATGCAAAACCGCTTTTATTTTTTCCAAGAATTGTGCAACCTTCGGCATAGTTTATCTTAACATTCTTGCCAAGCTTTTTTGTCATTCCTTCAAAAACAGAAATAACGTCGTTGCTGTCACCAAGCGCAGCCCAACCGCCTAGAGGGTTATCTTTTGATTTTACAAGCGGCCCAATCAACGCAATCGATTTCAATGATTTGCTTAACGGCAGAATGTTTTTTTCATTCTTCAAAAGAACTAAAGTTTCTTGAGCAACTTCTCTCGTAGCGTCTACAATTTCTTTACTCTTTATAGTTTTCTTTTCTCTTTCTACATCGCAGTATTTGTAGGGATTTTCGAACAAGCCGAGTTTAAATTTTGCAATCAGAACACGGCGAACAGCATCATCTACCAATTTAATATCAACTTTTCCTTCCTTCACTAAATCAGCGAGGTGGTAGAAGTATGCACTCGTTTCCATATCCATATCAACAGTTGCTTTTATGCCAAGTTCGGCCGAATGTTTTCTATCTTTAGCAACACCATGAGGTATTAATTCTCCAATTGAATTCCAATCGCTAACAACAAAAGCATCTGATTTCCATTCACCTCGCAAAATGTCGGTCATCAAAAATTTGCTTGCAGATGATGGAACACCGCCAATCTCATTAAATGAAGCCATCAAAGATCCGGCACCAGCTTCAACTGCTGCTTTGTAAGGAGGTAAATAAAACTCGCGTAAGTTTCTTTCTGATAAATCTACAGTATTGTAATCGCGTCCACCCTCTGCGCCGCCGTAAGCAGCGTAATGTTTAACGCATGCTAAAATTGTATTGCTAGCAGATAAGTCATTTCCTTGATAGCCTTTCACACGAGCTACAGCCATTAATGAACCTAAATATGGATCCTCACCGCTGCCTTCCATAACTCTTCCCCAACGCGGATCGCGAGCAATATCAACCATCGGGTTGAATGTCCAGTGAATGCCGGCAGATGAGGCTTCTATTGCTTGCATACGTGCTGACTTTTCAATCAATGAAGGATTCCAAGAACTTGCTTCTCCTATTGGAACTGGAAATGTTGAGAAGTATCCGTGTATTACATCCAGTCCGAATATGATTGGTATTTTTAATCTTGATTGCTCAACGGCAATTTTTTGTAATTTCATTGTCTTTTCAGAACTAACAATATTTAAGAATGATCCAATCTTTCCATTCTTCAACAATTCATCGCTTGTCTCAGATGGTCTTCCTTGTACTGCTCCGGTAACCCAATCACCGCTATACTGAACAAGCTGACCAACTTTTTCTTCAAGCGTCATTAGAGCTAAAACTGAATCTGCGCGCTGAGTAAATGTTTTGCTTTGAGCAAACACAGCAGAGCAAATCAAGAAAAACAAAAACATTTTTTTCATAGTGTAATTTCTCCTTTAAAGAAAGAGGCTTGTTACAGCCTCTTGTCTATATATTAATATGTTAAACCAAAACCATACGGAAAGAGAGGATCGTAATTAGCATCGCCAACATTAATCGGAATTTGCTTCATGTTTCTTGGCCAAGAATGCGGAAGTTTTCCGATTGGTTTGAAATCGCCAAATAAAACATCTGCAACTCCTTGTCCTTCTGTTCCGGGTAACCATGCTGCAACAAAAGCATTTGCATTCTTTAATTCGTTTTCAATAATCATAGGTCTGCCCGAAAGTAATACGACAACAACCGGAACGCCCGAAGCCTTAGCTTTTTCAATAGCGGCAACATCTTCTTTTGCTAAGCTTAAATCTTCGCGGTCGCCAAACATTTCAGCGTAAGGAGTTTCACCAACAACTACAACGCAAACGTCTGCGCCTTCTGCGCCGGAACCATCAGCAGAAGTTGAAACAGTTGTTTCACTCGAAACTGTATTCTTAATTGCTTGCAGAATTGTAGTTCCACCTTTTATAACATTACCACTTTTGCTTTGCCAAATAATTGTCCAACCGCCGCATTGATTGCCAATATCGTCAGATCCTCTTCCGGTTACGTGAATTCTTTTCAATTCTTTAGAGATTGGTAAAGTATTGTTATCATTTTTTAATAATACTAGTGATTGACGAACTGCGTCGCGTGCAACTGCTCTATGTTCCGGTGAACCAACTGCTTCGGTTAGTTTTCTATCCACACCGTAATTTTCCCATAGGTTCATTTCCAATTTTACTTTTAAAATTCTGCGAGCGGCATCATCTATTCTGCTCATCGGGACTTTACCTTCATTAACTAATTCTTTCAAGAAGGTTATAAATTGAATGTAATTGTTTGGTTTATCCGGACCGTTTGGAATCATAGCCATATCCATTCCTGCATTAATAGATTTTTCAATCGCAGTTTTATAATCTTTGTCTAATTGATCAATTGCAGCCCAATCAGATACCAAGAAACCTTTAAAGCCAAGTTCACCTTTTAACAAATTCGTCATCAAAAATTTATTACCGTGTAATTTTTCTCCATTCCAGCTGTTATAAGAAACCATGATGTTTTTTGCACCAGCTTTAATAGCCTCAACATAACCCGGCAAGTGAATTTTGCGAAGAGTTGCTTCATCAACTTCCGTATTGCCTTGATCTTTTCCATTTGTTGTTCCGCCATCACCCATAAAGTGCTTTACACTTGCAAGCACAGCTGTTTTACCGGATAAATCTTTTGTCTGCATTCCGCGCACATATGCTACGCCAAGTTTCTTAACGAGATCCGGATCTTCGCCGTAGCTTTCATAAGTTCTGCCCCATCGTTCGTTGCGTGCAACTGCTACGCATGGCGCAAAGTCCCATTGAATTCCCGTTCCTCTAATTTCTTCAGCTGTTACTTCGGCAACTTTTTCAATTAACACAGGATTACGTGTTGCGCCTAATCCAACATTATGAGGGAATATTGTTGCGCCATCAACATTGTTATGTCCGTGTACCGCATCAATTCCCCAAAGGATTGGAATACCTAAACGAGATTTAACAGCTATGTTTTGATATTTCTCATAAGTATCGGCCCAGCCCTTTGCTGAAATATCCGGGGCTTCGGTATCACCGCCGCAAAGCATAGAACCGATTGCGTACTTAGCTACATCTTTTGGTGTTTTTTTAATTGCGTCTAAATCTACTTGCGTCATCTGCCCAATTTTTTCTTCGAGCGTCATTTTTGCAAGAAGTTCATCAACTTTTTTATTGAGCACATCTTCGCTCATTTTTTGGGAATAGGCAAAAGATGATGCAATAATCATAACGATCATTAACGATCTGAATTTCATTACTTCCTCTGTGTTTGTTTTTTATTTGGTAATGTTTTTGGTTTTTTCATTTCTATGATTTCAACGGAGTTTAAGCAGATATAAGGAAGGGCAACAGCCCTTCCTTATGCAATTATATTTTTTTCAATTCATTCCATATTAAAGCGCTGGAACCAAGAACAGCAGCGCTTGCACCCGGCAGAGCCGATGGAATTACTTTTACTTTATTTTTGAAAATGTTAAGCATGTATTCTTCCATGTAGCGTTTAGTTGGAGCAATAATTAAATCGCCGGCCAAAGCTAATCCGCCGAAAAGAATAATTGCTTCCGGACTTAAATGCGCAACGGAATCTGCCATTTTAAGACCGAGGACTTTTGCAGTGTAATCGAAAGCAGCAAGCGCAAGTTTATCACCTTTCTTTGCGGCATCTGCAATTTCTTTAGCAGTAAGCGTAGCAAAATTTTTCGAACGTAATGTACTTGGAGTATTTGTTGTTCCAATTAGCTCAAATACAGTTCTACGAATTCCCGTTGCAGACGCATATGTTTCCAAACATCCTTTTCTACCGCAACCGCATTCTCTGCCGTTTGGATCAAGAATAGTATGACCGATTTCACCGGCAAATCCATCAGCACCGTAAACTAGTTGTCCGTTAACAACAATGCCGCTTCCTAATCCGGTGCCAAGTGTGATAACAATAAAATCCTTCATTCCTTTTGCGGCGCCAAAAATCATTTCTCCAATTGCAGCTGCGTTAGCGTCGTTTGTTATTGCTGCCGGAAGAGGAGAATATTTTTTAACAACTTTCAGAACATTAACGCTACCCCAGTTTAAGTTTGGCGGGGAATCGACAGAACCTTTGTAATAATTAGCGTTTGGAGCCCCAATTCCAATTCCAACAAGTTCATATTTCTTTTCAAATTTCTTGAACGATGAATTAATCTCTTTAAATAATCTTTCAAACAACTGATCAGCTTTTTGTTCTGCGCGCGTAGGTATTGATGATTCGAATATTATTTTTCCAGCTTCACTTACAAATCCGAAAACAGTGTTCGTTCCGCCAACATCAATTCCAACAGTAACTTTAGTTCTTTCCATAAAGGTTTCCTTTTACAAATCCGCCGGTTAAAAGACGGAATTTTCTATGCATTAGTAGATTTATCTTAAAGCCGGTTTGTATCCCTTAAAGCCATAATATGCAATGTATATGTAGCATAGAACCGGGATAAAGAAAGCATGTTGAATTCCAATTGTATCTGCAAAATATCCTTGTAAAACCGGAAGCAAAGCGCCGCCTACAATTGCTGTACATAAAATTCCGGATGCTTGTCCGGTATGTTTACCCAAACCATCTATTGCTAAAGTAAATATTGTGGGGAACATAATCGAATTAAACAAGCCAACTGCAAGAATAGACCACATTGCAACTTGTCCGAATGTAAGCATCGAGATAACAACCAACGCAGCTGCAATTATCGCATTAGTCATCAAATATAAATTTGGTTTGATTTTAGTTGTTAAATAAGCGCCAAGAAATCTTCCTATCATAGCACCTCCCCAATAGAAAGAAACAAACTTTCCAGCATCTGCTTCTTTTAATCCGGCAATTTCCGGCTGACCGAAATAGTTTACAAGAAATGATCCGATAGAAACTTCTCCGCCGACGTAAACAAAAATACCAATTGCGCCAAGTACTAAATGCTTGTATCCCCACGCACTTGTATGATGATGATCCATACTTCCGCCATCGCCGCCGCTTGAGCCAACTTCGGAAGCTTCAATCTTTGGAAGTTTTATAACTGCGAACATTGCCGCAATTGCAAATAAAACAGCAGCTAATCCTAAGTAAGGAGCTTGAACCGCGCTAGCTTCTGCAAGTTTGTAAGCTGTAACATCTACCGGCAGCATTGTTTTCATTTCTTCAGCGGTTTTTACAGCCAACGAAAGAATTAAAATTGAACCGAACAATGGAGCGATTGTTGTTCCGAGTGAGTTAAATGCTTGTGTAAGATTTAATCTGCTGGAAGCTGTTTCCGGCTTTCCAAGAATTGCTACATACGGATTAGCAGCAACCTGAAGCAAAGTTATTCCACTTGCTAAAACAAATAGCGCAACCAAGAACATAATAAACGATTGATAACCCGCAGCCGGATAAAACATAAGACATCCAATACCCGCTGTTATAAGTCCAATTACAATTCCGTTTTTATACCCGAGCTTCTCAACTAACATTCCGGATGGGAGCGATACAACGGCATAAGCAGTAAAAAAACTAAATTGAATCAACATTACCTGTGTATAATTAAGTGTGAATACCGCTTTCAAATGAGGAATCAAAATGTCATTTAAGCATGTTATGAATCCCCACATAAAAAAGAGCGTGGTTAGCACGGTTAGCGCAAAAGAATAACTCTGTCCATTGCCGTTAGCTTTGGCAGAAATAGTAGATGGTGCAGTCGAAGCCATTAATCACTCCATTATTAGTTAAATGTTGCTATGCGTTTATGAGTATCATAAAGTAAGTGGAAATTGGCGCAAAAATTATGCCCCATAATTCACAAACTTCTTTTCGAAAAGCAATAATTTGGCTTGAATTCAAATAGGAAAAACTAGGTTTGGAAGATGAAATGTTGTGAGCTTATTAATATGATAAGCTTACTTATTATTTTAATAAGTAGAAAAAGAGGTCGAATCTTTTCATAATTCGACCTCTGAAAAAATCATTTTTTTGCAGCCAACTTTACATCAGTAGAAAAGTTAAGCGGCTCCGGCATTTGGAATCTCTGCATATTTCCACCACCGGCACCTTGTCTCATGCCACCCATTCCACCACCGCCTCTTTGGCCACCTCCACCTTCGCCACTACCACCGGGCATTCCACCGCCGCTTCTTCCGGCGGAAGCCGCCTCAGCTTGTTCCGTTTCGAACTTCACTTGGAAATCGTCTCCGGGCATAGCCGCTATTTGGAAGGCGAAATCCTCATGTACTGCTAACGGAACTTGAAGCTCATAAACAAACTTACCTTCGCTGTAGCCAAGCTTTGCTTTTATCCCATCTCTATTTTCTACCGGCAACAACGAAAGAGAATATTTATCTGAATTTAGTATTTGTATTTCGTTCTGTCTTTCAATCATCATTTCCGCAATCTTATCCAACCCGCCTTGCTGCATCATATCTTTTCCCATATTCTGCATTTGTTCGCGAGGAATATTTTTGTTTGGCAGCGGATATTTAATTCCAAAAGTATTTTCGCTTCCGCTCGATGGAATAAACCAAGTGATAAATCCGTTACGAAGCATCTGCATTGCTTTCATTCTATCTTCGGTTGCTAAGCACAAATAAAAGTATTTATCATCGTTGCTGAATCCAAGCCAGATTTTCTGATCTGGAAAATGTTTTAGATTGCTTTGCCAATCGGCAACATTAGCATCAATTTTAATTTCATTTGTTTTTAATGAGCTTTGAACAATTGCGGAAGATCCGCAAGAAGAAATGATTAGCGAAGTAATTGCTATGGTAATGAATGTAAAGATTTTTTTATTTTTCATCTTAACCTCAATAGGAAGTTTTATTTGTAGTGAAATTAAGCATAATGAAGGAAAGAATTCATAGTTAAATGTAGTGCTAATTTTTACATTCCTAATGCGGCAAACTTCTTAATCGGAATATTGATCTTACCTTTATAAGTCGAGTAAGATCATAAATTGACATATATAAATGGACAGATATCTTTGAATAATAATTTTGTGTCACACTGGGCTTGTCGAAGTGTGATAATTTTGTTTGTAGCGTCATGGTTCTACAGGCTCACCATGACTTAGTCTTAATATTTCAGAGAATATTGATAGTTATTTTAATTCATACTCGGCTTTAAGATTTTCTATGCTTACGATAAATGTTCCTTTCTCAACAACCGACTTCAAATTCAGATCTACGAAAGACATATGTTCGGGTTTGATCAGAAAATCTACGGTTGCTGTTTCACCCGACTCAAGAGAAATTTTCTTAAATCCTTTTAACCGCTTATTACATGGGGACACGCTCGCATATTTATCGGACAAATACATCAACACAGATTCTTTTCCAGAACGCTCTCCGGTGTTGGTAACAGTAACTTTAGCAGTAAGACTTTCTCCTTTCTTAATATTCTTCTGCGACAATTTTAGATTACTGTATTCAAAAGAAGTATAGCTTAATCCATGTCCAAACTTGAATTGAGGATTATAAACATTGCCATCTCTAGCTTCTAGATGTTTATGATCATACAAGACAAAATCATTTACATACCTTGGATAGCTTACCGGCATTTTAGCGCTAGGATTTACATCGCCAAACAATACATCTGCAATTGCTCTTCCCCCTTCCATTCCCGGTAGAAATGAAATCAGAATAGAATTTGCCAGAGGCTCGATTTTATTAATAATGCGTGGCCTACCTTCAAGTAAAAGAAGGATGACTGGCTTACCTGTCTTCGAAATTTCCACAGCTAATTTTATTTGTGCTTCATCCAAAGTCAGATCAACAATATTACCGGGCGTTTCGCAGTATGTTGATTCCCCTAAGCAAATTAGAACTGCATCAACTTTTTTCGCGGCTTCTACCGTCGAATTTATATCTATTTCTTTATCGAAATCAGCTCCGGGAATAAAAACAACATTTTCTTCGCCGACTTTTTCCCTTATTGCATTCAGTACTGTTTTCTTTTCTTTTGGATAAAGTTCCTCGACATTACCTTGCCACGTTATTGTCCAACCGCCATTCAACACACTAAGCTTATCCGCTGTTGGTCCGGTGATAAGCAGTTTGATTTTTTTCGAAAGCGGAAGAAGATTGTTTTCGTTCTTAGCAAGTACAATAGTTTCTTTTGCCGCTTCATAGTTAACCTTCGTATGGTCTTCGCATGCAAAACTATTTTCAATCGATGTTTTTGAATATGGATTTTCGAACAGACCAACCATAAACTTAACGCGCAGAATTCTGCTAACAGCTTCATTAATTCTTTTGATTGGCACTTTGCCTTTTTTAACAAGCTTAATGAGAATTTCATAAAACGAAAAGTCGAATGGGACCATGCTCATATCAACGCCAGCCATTACAGCCATACGAACAGCTTCTTCCGGCGAGTCGGCAACGTTATCCCTAGTGTGCAAGCGTTGAATATCTTGCCAGTCCGAAACCGTAAAGCCTTTGAACTTCCATTCGTTTCGAAGGACTTCTGTCAGCAAATGATAATTAGCATGACCGGGAATTCCATCTATCTCTCCCGAATTAATCATTATCGTTTCGGCGCCGCTTTCAACAGCAGCTTTAAATGGAGGAAGAAAATATTCGCGCAAGCTTCTTTCACCAATCCATGCTGGAGTTCTATCTTTCCCGTTTATCGGCATGCTGTAGCCAACGTAATGTTTCAAACAGATTGCAACTTTATCATCACGACTCAAACCATCGGCTTGCGCACCTTGTATGTAGGCTTTTCCCATTTCAGCTACAAGAAAAGGATCTTCTCCAAATGTTTCCCAAAATCTTGGCCAGATTGGATTTCTTCCAACATCGAGCACCGGATAAAAATTCCAAGGAATTCCGGAAGCGCGGACTTCTTTAGAACAGATTTCACCCGCTTGTTTTTCCAATTCGCAATTAAACGAAGAAGCCATTGCCAATGCTTGCGGGAACAGTGTTGAACCAATTGTATAAGTAGCTCCATGGATCGCATCCACTCCATAAATCACCGGAATCTTTAACCGTGTTTTGTTCACAGCAATATCTTGAACGTTCTTTATTATGTATCGCCAATATTCAAGTGGGAATGCTGCATCCCAAGCATTTAATATTGAACCTATCTTATACTTTGCAATTGCCTTCTCAAGTTTTTTTACATCGAGAATATGGTCTTGGTCTTTTGTCTGTGCTTGCGTTGAAACTGCTTGAAGAGTAATCTGGGTCATCTGCCCAACTTTTTCTTCTAAAGTCATTTTCTTAAGAAGAGCATTAACTTTTTTATCAATTTCGGATTTTTTACCGGATGGTTTTTTCGAATTGGTCATACTTGTTCCACTGAAACTCTTAATATTTTAAACACAATAATAACTAAGGAAATATTATTTGATAAGCATCATCTTTTTTGTTTGAACAAAATCCCCCGCACGCAATGTATAAAAATACACTCCAGAAGATAATTTAGAATTGAGAGTTGAAAATTGAGAATTATGAACTCCCGGCTGTTTTAATTCATTTACAAGCGTTGAGACTTCCCGTCCCAACGCATCGTAAATTTTTAGACTTACATTACTTGCTGCTTGTAACTTGTAGCTAATAGTAGTTTCCGGATTAAATGGATTTGGGAAATTCTGATCTAGTTGATAGGAATTTGGGATACTAGAATGTTCTTCAATATCGGTTCCGGTTTGCTCAATAATAATTCCATTGATAAATCCAGAGTTTTTTAACGCCGCAAAATGAACATCCAGCATATAATCATTTACTATTACATCCTCAAAGACCTTCTCCACACTAATCTTTGTACCAACTTCTTTATAAATATCAAAAGCTTTAATTGCTTGCTTGCCTTGAATGTACACATCAAACACTCTTACATTTTCCGAAGACAACCAATTTTCCGAAAATAGAAGCTTCACCCTATATTTTCCATTTGGAACCCGCACAACATACTTCGCCAAATTATTTATACCAACTTGAAACACCGGGTCATCGGTGGTATTTGTGATATCCGATGTGGTAGATATCTTCGAACCTTCCATATAACCATAGCTTGCCGTATCTGTATTAAATTCTCTATCGGCAAGAAAATCGTTATACGCATTACCGCCAATATTTATTTTTATTGGGAATTTAAATTGAGGCGTAGAAATAATTGTCTTCAAATGAGTAATCGAAGTATTCGCCGGATTAGCTAAGTCCTTTACTCCCGCCATTAAAATAAGATTTGGTAATGATGCCATGTTAAGTTTTTCTACCGAAAGCTCAACCGTTCTTTTGTCATTTAACAAGGTTGCCTTTTTTGTATCGGGCATTCCGGGTATAACATATTGAGATGCTGTTTCTGCCGAAACTTTTTCAACTTGTTCAGAAAAGAATACTTGAACTAAATTTTCATTTATGGCGCGTGCAGATAGCATTTCCGGTAGTTTTTTATCTGCTAATCCTGTTGCGGTTGATGTTGTTAAGCTTAATATCATTTTACCGTCTGCAAAATTAATATTACCCGGCAGCATATCACTTAAGTTTCCATCCCAAGTGTGTGTTGCTTTCTCCCATCTATTCGAATCGAACGAATCAAATTCATCGCGCCAGCTTAATGTAAAGTTATTTCCGGTACCATAGTTTCCTTTGCCGGGAGTGTATGCATAGTAGGAAGCCCAATCGTAGGATGTAAAAGCCGGAAGTATTTTATCTGTAAACACACCCATCCAATTTGCATAAGATGGAATCCACATATTAAACATTAGCTTTTGTGCGCGTGTAACTGTTTTAACAAAGTTATCGGTTTGACGATAAACTTCGACTCCATCAATAAACCATGCAATGTAATCGGGGGTCCATTCAAACGCATAAGTATGATAATCAACTGCCGGATCGAAGTTCACAAGATTATGGCGAACATGATTTGTAGAGCCGGACGTAATAGTGTTAAACTGAACATCGTTTTTATAGCGACCAAGAATTTCAATATCAATTTCGTTCCACTTGTTGCTTGCCCATGGATCGGTTTCTGTTCCGTCAAAGTAAGTAAACATAGTACTAAGGGTTCCTTCCTTACCGGCTGCTTTAAAGCTCGATTCAAATCTTCCGTAAAGAAATGTTTCTTTTGTTCTATACTCAGCGCCCTTATAAATCTTAGCAAATAAATCGGAACTTGTTATTGTTAGCAAGATGGATAAAAAGATTAAACCAATTTTTTTCATATCAACAGCCCTCGTTTTATTTATATAAACAACAAGGGGGGAGCAGTTATACTCACCCCGTTGCATTCCACAATGGATCTAGGAGGCACCATGAATCACGGGAATATTAAAATCCTACACTCACAGAAAGCTTTTGAACATCTTTAAGTCTGCCGAAATCTCCGTAAGAGTAATCTACTTTTATTGAAACGTTGCCAAAGAATGTTTGTTTGATGCCGGCTCCAACTGTAAAAGATTCTTCGGAATCTTTTAGAAAAAGAGATTTATAACCGCCGCGCAAAAAGAACATATCGCTAAATCCATATTCTGCGCCAACGTTAATACTCTCAAAATCATCCGAAGGATGCATTGCATCAAGAGCAACAACCATACTGTGTAGTTCTGTTCTAAATGGTTCGTAAGACAAACCAACTCTAAACGTTAACGGAAGTTCCCATTCATCAGTTTGTAAATATGCGGGGATCTTACCATTGTTTCCGGTTGTGCCTAAATCCGGATCGTAAAGAACTAGAGCAGAAGTACCATTCAACTTCATTTTAGTACCAAAGTTCTGGATAGACATCGCAAGCATAATTCCATCGAATGGTGTTTTGTATAGAACGCCCATATCAAGTGCAAATGCGCTTGCAGATGTTCTCCAAATACTCTGCATAATATATTTTGGATTAAATCCTATTGAGAAATTATCTGTAAGACTTATGGCATAGCCAACGGAGAAAACAACATCCTGTGCATCAAACATTTCTCCGGTACCTTCCGGCTTATCAACTGTTCTCACAGACATTTCTTCCATAGAAGAAGAAAGGAAGCTGATACCAATTGAGCCGTAGTTACCAAGGTTATAAGTAGCAGCCATAAAATTATAATTTATGTCTGCAATCCAATTTGTATGATCGAACACAACAGAGCCACCGGCAATCTTAGCAATACCGGCGGGGTTCCAAAACAAAGCGCTTGGATCATCTGCAACCGCAACGAAAGCACTACCCATAGCAGTTGCGCGCGCACCTTGACTAATAGTTAAAAACGGAGCCGCAGTAGTTCCGCGTTTAGAGACATTTTTAGAAACGTCTTGAGCGGTGATAGCCGTTGCGGCAAGTAAAACAAGCATAATTATATTTATTCTTTTCATATTCACTCCACCGCTATTTGATTATCGCGAATTTGCCGATGTACTCACCAACACCCGGTGCATCAACATGGTAAATGTATAATCCGTATGCAACGTCCGTTCCATCCTCGGTAATTAAATTCCAGGAAAGTGTTCCGTCTGTAGCACCTGTTGTTTTTTCAAGAGTCTTAATTAAAGCACCAGCTACGGTATAAATTCTGATTGTGCAAGAAGAAGGAAGATGAATGAAATCTAATCTTCTTGTTCCTCTACCGTTAGCTACGTTATTTCTAACTTCCCAAGATGCCGCGCTTATGTAAGGATTTGGAACAACAGCAACTTTACTTAGGTCGTTCTTTGCCAATTCATTATCAATGGCTGCACCTTTTGTAGTGAACTCAAAATAGTCGCCGGTTTGATATGGTTTAGAAGTTGTGAATCTATATACATCGCCAGGTCGTGGAGAAACATACATTGGTGCAGCTGGAATACGCATCTGCAGTCTCCATGTTAACTTAAACTGATTGGCAACATATTCGATCACTACAGCGTCATCGCCAAGATTAAAGAGACCATTTTTATCGATGTCAAATATTTCCAAAGCCGCATCAGCTCCGGTTGTTAAATTTTTAACTTTAACCGGAGAATTGAATTTCGTAAATGGTGTAGTATAGAATGTTCCTTCCGGCAACCATTCAAATTCATAATCTGCTGGCCAAGGAATGTTGCGTGTTGGAGAAGATTTATCCGGAATGACTAACATATCAATATTACTAAATCCTTTAACCCAGCCCGATGAACGAATAGCACCCATAGTATCGGGAACGGTTGAGAATATTACACCATCAAACGGAGAGCTAAACTGACCTTTTGCAAATTGTGAAGTGTCCACATTTGCAACAATTGATTCTTCCGCACCGTTTATTGTTCTTGTTACTGAATAAGCAGTTGTTTTAAATATTGGGAAAGTACCGTCAGAAGTAAATTTAACCTTATAAACAGCACCTTCTTTTACGCTTGCGGGATTAAGAACCAGCACATTCATTTTACCTGTACCAATACCACTTTTAACTTTGCTAACATCGCCAAGTATTTGGGCAGAGGTGTATCCGGCAGATGGTGCATTCGGAACTACAACAGCGCAGTTTATATCTACAAATGTTATTTGGCCGGAATAGTTCTGTGAAATTACTTTAGATGTTTCAGTTGGCATCAATCCTTGTGTTCCATAATTAGGATCGCCTTGATCGTATGCAACTAAAGCATAGTAATACGTTTTTCCGTTAACAACTGTTGTATCTATATAAGAGTGTTGAAGACCGTTATCATATCCTCTCCAAAACGAAGCACCTTCAAGCATCTTAACACCAACAGGATCGGAACCTTTTATTCCATCCTTTACGTCAAACTGTGCAATTGGTTTCCAGAATTTTGTTTCGCCTTTAGAGTTTGTGATAGTTTTAATATCGTTAAACTCCGGCTCTTCACTCCTGTAAAGCAAATAACCCTCAAAATCATATTTTCTTAAAAAGTTATCGTATGATTTTTCAGAAATGTCATTCCAGTATAAGAATACTCTTTTGTTTCCCGGAACAGCCGTTACTGTTGGTTTCAATGGTGGTTTAAAGAAATTGTAATTACCGTTATAGATATTTTGAACGGTTTCTTTGTTGAACACCATATCTGCATAATCGGAACCCATTACAAGAGCCATAGAGAATCTTTCTCTCTTATCAACTTTGAGTGGGAATGGGCCCGAGCTAAATAAAATTTGAATGTTTGATTTTGTTAAAGAAGTATCAAACGTTTGGTAATTCATTCTGCGCCATAAGGCTTCATCGTTCTTTGGCCAGATTGCATTTGAACCTTTGTTGGATAGTCTTTCAATAACCAAGCATGTTAAACCTATTTGATCCGATTCATCTTTATCCGTTCTATCAAAATTAGGCTCACCATCAGTAGGAACTCCATCGCCTTCACCTTCGTCAGGAGAAACATAGTTCACATCAAAAGGACCAAGACCATCTTTACCAACGTCGTTATTAAGCGGTTCGCCTTTATCCCAAGTACCGTTAAGATTTACATCTGTATATTTTTCCCAATCGCCATCATTATCAATTTTGTCATCACGCTTTTCATCAAGCATTCCATCTTCATCATCATCGCGACCGTTAAAACCGTTACCCGGGCTTTCCAAATAAGCATAGCCCATGTAACCTGTAACCCAAGTATCAGATCCTGATTCAGTCGCTAATGGAGGGTCATCAAAAGCATATGTAATATCAAGTTTGGTATCGTAAGAAGCATTGTCATCAGCGCCATCAGACAGCCCGCCAACTCCTGTATCTGCATAAAAGCCAAAATAAGTAGTATCATAACTTGCATCCGCAAGATTAACTATATCGTAGTGAGCAAAAATTATATCTTCTGCCAAAACGTTAACCCACTGAAATGTTCTTACTTCCATTCTTAATCCAAGACCATTTCTGTTTTCATTTGACGCAATAGGATGATATGAATAAGGGGGTCTAGAAAATTCACGGTCTTGTGAATCGTCCAGAACAAAGAATGCTTCTTGTTCTGCGTTCATCACACCTTTACCAAAATAACCAAACCACTGTCCGTTCCAAGAAGCGTCAACATTAGGAAGTGAAGTAGGCCATGATTCGGGCCATGATTTTGGCTTATCGCTTATAGCCGGAAGTTCTGAAGCAGCGCCGGCATAACCTGGAACCGGTTCATTTACCCATAACGTTCCTCCAACCGGATCAACATCAACTTCTTCACGATATGAAGTTTGTGCCGGGTGAATTATTTGTCCATTGCCGGGAGCTAGTACAGATGCTGAAACTAGCGGAGTACAACCATCGGAATACATGTGGTTTGTACCTTTGGGCCAGTTCATGGAAGGACGGTCTTCCCAGTAACCAATTTGTCCATCATTAAAGAAAAGAGTACGGACTAAGTTTCCATCCAGAACTCCTCTTTTTCTATACGTTTTATTTCCTAATGGCTCGGCCAGATATTTTAAGATTTGTTCTCTAGTCTGCGCAAAAGACAAATCACCTATTGCCACAAGGATTAAAAAAACAATTAATAAATTTTTCTTCATTCTAAACTCCATTTTCCAGATTTATTCTAGACGTTCGATTAAAAATTCACATAAAAACCAACGCTGATTCTTCTTGGCGACGAATACATTTGCGGGTTATTCACATATTCCTGAAGTGTGTTTGTTCCAATAATTCGAGTAGCAAATTGTGTTTCTAAGTCAACATTTGCTCTTCCGGAAGAACCGTAAACACCATATTCGTTTTTAATATCAAACAAATTATAAACCAATAAGAATGTATTAACATCAAAGCCAAATACTTTGAACATTTTGTTTGCTTTCAAGTCCACGTTAAGCGTACTTGGTTTTCTTCCGTTATTTTCGAAACGCAATCCTTGAGAATAACGAGTTGCAACAGTATACGGAGCTCCGGAACCGTAGCTCATAATAAATCCGGCCGTCCAATCGGAAGGATCGCCAAAAGTTAAAGACATATTAACTGTGTGGGTTTGATCCCAGTTTAAAGGAACAACTTTTTTGTTTCCTTCTACCGGAGGATCGGATTGATTGTTATAATAGTTCTGTAACGGATCGGAAGCATTACCGGAAGCTGTTTGATATGTATAATCTATTTTCGCAGCAAAGAAATCAGCATAGCGTTTATCGAGCGTTATTATAAGTCCTTTAACGTTTCCATAGTCTTGGTTAATATAACGGCCAAAGTTGAAGCCTTCATAAGTTTTAAGAATTTCTGTTCCTAAAAGATTTCTGATATCACTGTAATAAACTGAAAGATCTACGGAAACATTTGGGAACACAACTTGTTGCAAACCAAGTTCGTACTTAACTGTTTTTTGTGCTTTAAGTTCCGGGTTACCAACCATTGAAGAAAGCGAACTTGTCTGATCAATTAAGTAATTATGATTTGTGTACAGATTTTCGAACGAAGGAATTTGGAAAAAGTGTCCGTACGAAAAGTGAATTGCGCCTTTATCGGAAATCGGGAATGACACACCAAGACGTGGGCTTATTTGATATTCAGCTTCTGCATCGCGGTAAACATTTGCACCCGAGAACAAAGGATTGTTTAACGGGTTTCTAATATCCGAAGGCATTGTAGTGTTCGAACTAAAATAATCAAAGCGAACACCGGCGTTAATAATCATAATATCGTATTCCATTTTATCCTGTATGAAAGCAGAAAATTCATACGGCTCTCTTGTGTATGCGATATTGTATTTTGTTCCTACATCTGTGTAACCTACTGTATAGATTGAATTACCGAGGGAATCAATCTGCCCTTCGGTTTGATCTTTAATATTTTTCCAGCTGTTGAATAATTTGTGTTGTCTGTATTCAGCACCAATCTTAACCTTATGTTGTTTTGTTACCTGAGATTCCAATGCAAACTGAACAATATTTGTAACTGTATATCTTCTATATCTATCAGTCTCGTTACCACCTTGAGTAAACGTATAATCAGAGGATGGATCGCCTAAATTTGGATCAATGTAACGAGGATCATATTCGTCAGCATATAAATGTCCCCAATATTTATGAACGTTTGAGGAGTATTTAAGAGTAATAAAAGTATTTTGTGTGGGTAAATAAGAAATCTGAACATTGTTAATAACATTGGTTCTGTAATTATCTTTTATAGCATCGGGTGTCCATTTGTAACCATGACTATAACCTTTTGACCAGTTATCATCAAAGAAAAAACTGTAGCTGAATTTCCAATTTGAAAACCCATAGGAGAGCTTTCCGTTGAAAGATTTCTTTTCGGATGGATTCATTGGAACCCAAGCGCTGTCGCCTGTAGGATTATCAATTAGAGCTGTACCTACAAGAAAAGCTTTCTGATCGGAATTATTATAAATTCTTCTACCATATAAATAACCGTCATCTTTTGTGTAACGGCCGGTAACGAAGAAATTTAGATTATCTAATAATTGAGTTGGTCCGCTCAAAGTAAGCTGAATATCTTTTGGACCATTGAGATTTACTTTGTTAATATTTTGAAAAATATCCGAATGATTTGAAAGATAGCTTCCTAAATAACCGGTAACCGATCCTTCATATTTTGATCCACCATCTTTAGTAACAATATTTACGATACCGGACATCGCTTGTCCGTATTCTGCATTAAATGTACCGCTGATAATTTCCATTTGTCTAATAGAACTATTCTCAACTTCTACAGACATACCGCCGCTGAAAACGTCGGTAACAGTAACGCCATCTACTAAATAAGCAACTTCGCCGGAACGACCACCACGAAAGTGACCATTAACAACACCAGCTTGCAGATTAATAACTTGATGTAAGTTTTCAACCGGCATTAACTTAATTTCTTCCGAAGAAACAATCGCAGAAGAAGCAGTTAAATCTTTTGTAATTAGCGGCTGTTTAGCTTGAATAACAACTTCGCCTACACTTACTGCTGTCGAAGTCAATTCAGCATCGGCTCTTGTTGTAAGGTCAATACGAACATTAATGTTTTCGATTGTAACCTTATTGTAGCCAACCGAACTAATAACAAGCGTATATCTTCCGGGAGGAAGATTATTAATATTATAGTCACCATCAATATCGGTAGCCGAGCCCATGTTCGTTCCCTTGACTACAACGCTTGCGCCAATAACACCTTCCTTCGTCTCTGCGTCTCTAATTCTACCGGCAATTTTACCGGTTGTGCCGGCAAGCATTAAAGAATTAGCTACTAAAACAAAGAACAAAGTAAGATATACACCAAGGGAAACTATTTTTTTCTCCTTTGTGATTGTTCTCCACATAATCAGTTCCTTGAATATTATTTTGAATGATAATCAATGGAGCGCTTCATATTCTGAAGCGCTCCTTAAATAAACAATACTACTTAACCAACATCATTTTCTTAACGCTAACAAATGAACCGCTCTCTATTCTATAGAAATAGATTCCAGATGATAATGAAGAAGCGTTAAAGTTAACTGTATAATGACCGGCATCTTGATTCTGATTTACTAAGTCAGCTACTTCGCGGCCTAATACATCAAATACCTTCAAGCTAACATTACCAGCATTAAGAATTGAATACTTAATCTGTGTTGTTGGGTTGAATGGGTTAGGATAGTTTTGATCTAATGAATATGTAACCGGCATTTCTTCTTTTTCTACGTCGGTTGCAATAACATCAGTATCGCCAATCCATGTATAGCCACACAAAGTTGCATTTTCATAACCATGATCACCGTTAGTAGCTGTCCAGAAAATTCTTCCTTCTCTATTAACCGCGTTACCATCGTTGTCAAACTGACCAATATCGAACATAACTTTGTAACCTTCTTTGACATAAATTTCGTCTAACTTAACTGCGCCAGCATCTCTTCTATTCGCAAGGTCAGTTAACGGAATCTTCGCTTCAACTACATAACCTGATGGGAATTTTTCAGCCCAGTAATAATTTGCGCCGGGCAACAATAATTCATCTGTTTCTACATCCCAATGATCTTCACGTAATTTTTGTTTGTTGAAACGTAAGTGATAATCCGGTGTTTTACCTCTTTTGTAAGCAACAGTGAGTGGATTTTCAGCTATGTCATATAATCCAATAAATAATTCCAAAGCATCTGCCTGCCATGTATCAGTAGGATAATACTTGTTATCATCAAAAACTACGTCATCATTAACATCAGCACCTACGTATAGGTAATCTTTATCAATTGCTACATAGAAAGCTTCAATAGAAGCATCAGCATCTCCGTCACACTTATCGCCCGTAACTAAGAAGCCTGTTCCATTTGATGTTTTTAATTGGAATGGGGTAATGCCCGCAAATTCATTCAAGTTACCATCAGCTTTGAAGTTAACAGTTTTAATAGCTACTGTAGGAATACCTTTAGCTTTATTTGTAACCGGACCAGTCGTGGCAATATCACCTTCGTTTTTATTTTTGTCTATAGCTTGTACTGCATAATACCATGTTACATCTTTATCAGTTTTGGGCGCTTTTAAAGTATGTTCAAATACTTGAACAGCTCTAGCAATACCAATACCTACCTTTTCAACGCCTTTTGCAGTTAAGCTTGTGATAGCTGATTTACTTGCATATACATCATATTTCTCGGTGCCTTCATTATCAACATCGCCCCAAGAAACTAAGTTAGAATAGTTGCCTTTAATAGCGGCAAGATTTTTAGGTGCGCTTGGTTTAGTTATGTCAAAAGCCTGGAAACCGGATGTTTGGCAAATATCAAACAGCAATGTTCCGGTTAACTTTTCGCCTTTTGGACCAGCTAATGGACCGGCTCCAGCGGCTAAAATTTCTAGTCTGATTTTTGTAATCTTATCATGATTAAATGTTTTATCGCCATTGTTGCTCTTTGGCGCAAAACCATCTGTTGGCGGATCTTGATCGCCGTTCGGTAATGTTTTTGTTTTTAATGGAAGAACATAACGTGTCCAATCACTAACCTTGCTCAGGTCGATTGGAACTTTAATTATCCATTCTTCCGTATCTGTGCCGTTGCTGTTTTCCATAATAAAGAAGCGAAGCATTGCTCTTTCCGGTTTTACACTTGTGATAGCTTTCAAATTTTTCAACCAGAGAACAAGAGAAGTTCTTTCAATAAATTTTTCGGGAGCTGTTATTGTTTGATCGAAAGCAACAAAGCCGCCCCAATCTTGGGATGCGTTGCATGTATAATCAAATTTAAGAGAACCAGCACCTTCAATTTTATCATTAGCTTCATCTGTTACTAGAACAGCACCTTTACCATCTGCACCAGCCCAGCCCATATCATCAAGACCCCATTTAGATGCGCTGTTATCAAAAGTTAATAGCGATGGATAAGCGCTGCCTACAATTTCCCACTTATCAAAAAGAATTGTTCCGGTTAATTCCGGAGGATTAGTTGCGTCGCCAGCTCCAACCCATACGGTTGTTAGTTCATAAGATTTAATCTTATCCAGCTTCAACTCTCCATCATTGCTACCACTTTGAAGTGTGAATCCTACATCTGCCGAAGCGCCAATTGCTAGTGGGACTAAAATGTTTTTCCACTGGCCGGATGCATCTGCCATATCGAGTTTTAATTCTTGAACCCAAAGTTCTCTATTGCCTTCATCATCAAAATCTCCGACTTTAAGTTCCATTTTTATTGCACCCGCAACGGTCTGTGCAGCCGGAACAACAACCTTATACCACAAACTAAGGTGAGTACCGGTAGAAAAATCAACATAATTTTCTAATGTTGGTACTGTACGTACTGTGTAGCCGCCCCAACTTTCCGATCCTTGACACTTGTACTCAATTCTCATCGAACCGGTACCTTCAACATGATCGGGATCATTGAAGAGATCCATCTTTGGGGCAGGACCGCTTGCAAAGAAATTTGTGTTAAGCACGGCCGGATCAGTAAAAAATGGACCAACCGCATTATCGAACGATTGGTAGATCCATTGTGCTTGAGTTGCAACAGCCGTAACTAACATTAAGGCTATTAACAGTTTTTTCATAGCTCCTCCTATTGTGTTGTGTTTGTTTATTTTGAGTGAACTTGTTGAACAAGTTTTCTCTGTGCCAATTTATTATACAAATAGATACCACAAACTCAAAGTCAAAAGTAAAATGAAAAAGGATGCTAAAACGTGTATTCTTCCTTTCGACACACGAACCAATCCTTTATCAACATTTGTAGAAAAATATTCGTCTATGATTGAGTTGAATTTTGAATTACTCAAATCGGAACCGTAATGGAAAACATAACTAAGAATTATCATTGCCAATGATGTAAAGACAAAAACCAGTATTGTGAAGTGAAGGTAGTTAACACTAACAAATGCAGATAGAAAAGAGTTCGAAACAAATCCGGAATTAATCATTATTTCTATGATGAATCGGGATAATCCCAAGACTTCACCAAGAACAAAAGCAATCAATACACTTTTTGCATTTACTTTTTTTAATAAAAATCCGAATAAGAATACAGCGGCAATTGGAGCGCTTATGAAGGCCTGCATTCCTTGTAAAAAGATATATATATTAGAGTTAACTAGCTTAATAAAAGGAACAAAGAGAATAACTATAAAAATTGCGGTGATTGTAGCCATTCTTCCAACAAGAACTAACGTTCTATCGGAGGCATTAGGATGTTTGGGTTTATAAAAATCTATTGTGTACAAAGCTGCTATACTATTGAATGCGGCAGAAAGTGAAGACATAACTGCTGCCAAAAATCCAACAATTACAATTCCCTTAATTCCAGTCGGCAATAGATCGCTGGAGATTAGCATGGGATAAGCTTCGTCGCCTTGAATTTCGGGATACAACGCTACAGCAATTAAACCCGGCATAACTAAAAGAAATAAAGGTAATATTTTGAGAAAGGCTGTAATGAGTGATCCGGTGCGCGCATCTTCGGCAGATTTGGCTCCTAAAATTCTTTGAACCATATAATGATCGGCACACCAATACCAAAACGCAATTATCGGAGCTCCGAAGATAATTCCGGTCCAAGGAAAATCGGGATCGCTGCTGGCTTTGAACATTTGGAAATGCTCAAGCGGTAGTCTTTCGCGTAAACCTTGAAACCCGCCTACTTCCGCAAGTCCAAATGCGGTTAGCAGAAAAGCACCTATCATCAATAGAACACCTTGAAAAACTTGTGTTCTTATTACTGCTGAAAATCCGCCAACTAGCGTATAAATACCGGTAATTAATATTATGATGATAGAAGAGGTGAAAATACTCCAGCCAAAAATTTTGTTAAATAAGATTCCACCGGCAAAAAGTGTTACTAAAATTTTTGTAACAACATAGGTAAAGATTGAAAGCCCGCTGAAAAATTTTCTAGTTGAAGCATCGAATCTTTTTTCTAAAAACTCCGGAGTGGTATATATTTTTGAATTCCTGTAGATAGGCGCAATAAACCAGCCGAGTATAATTAAGAAGAAAATCGCAATCAGCTCGAACTGCGCAATTGCTAAACCTCTTGAAGCGCCTCCGCCGGCCAACCCAATAAAATGTTCGCTGGAAATATTTGTAGCAAATAAGGAAATACCTATAGCAAACCAGCCCAACTTTCTTCCGGCAAGAAAATAGTCGCTCAAGTTCTTATCGCTGTTTTTGATATACAGACCAAGCGCAAGAACCGCAACGACGTAAAGCAAAATTATTATTGCATCTAAAATTGTAATTGGATTTTGCATAGGTGTGAATTAGAGCAAAAATAATACCGCCGCAAAGCAACGAATTTAGATCAATTTCGAAGTCTTACGGCGATTATGTAAACGCTTACTTATTAATTTAATAAGTGGCTCGTTATTAATTTAATAAGCTACTTAATCAAAACCATTTTTTTTGTTGAAACAAAGTCTCCGGCTTTAAGTGTGTAGAAATAAATTCCGGAGGATAAGTCAGAATTTAGAATTGAGAATTTAGAATTATGGATTCCCGGTTGTTTATGTTCATTGACTAAGGTTGTTACTTCTCTTCCCAAAACATCGTAAACCTTTATTGTTACGTTTATCGTTTCACCTTTCACGTTTGTCGGGACTGTGTAGCTAATTGTAGTTTCCGGATTAAATGGATTAGGATAGTTCTGTTCGAGGGAAAATTCAGCCGGAATTTCCGCTGATTCACTTTTAACACTAACCGGAATACCCTCCTTATTAGCAAAAGGTAAATAAGTATTTCTTAAAGTGCCGGCAACTTGCTTTTCTGTTTTACGATCCATTGAAATTACACCCATCGTTTGCCAGCCTTGCGCTTTTGGTTTTGGCTGATACCAATCATAAACGCACCACCAGGTTGTACCCATTAAGTTTCCGGAAGTATTTTCGGCACCGGAAGCATCATATGGTAAATGTAGTTTGAATCCGTTAAAGGTTTCCGTAAGAACTTTAACTTGCTCACTTTCAGACGAACCATTTTCCGATGACCAATATCCAAATTCAGTATCGATTATTGGTTTGTTTGGAAATGCTGTCTTTGCATTATTTACAAATGTAAATGTAGGTCCGTAATAACTTCTGCTTGTTCCATAAAATATTCCGTAATAGATAGTCCACCCGGCAACATCTAACGGTTCTTGGGTTACATCGGCGGCGCCCGGTTTATCGGCAGCGGCAGACTGTGTTAGCAAGCGCTTATCATCATAATTATTTCTGTAGTCACTCTTTAAATTATTGTGATAAGTTAATCTCCCACCTCCATCAAAATGGCATTCGTTGGAAGTACTCCACATGACAACAGACGGGCGATTGTAATCTTTGTAAACCATTTCTCTAAACATTTGAATATGAATCTGACGAGCGTTTTGAAGATCCCAAACTTGTTGCGTGTCCCATTGCCAAACTGGAATTTCTTCCATGATTGCAATGCCAAGTCTATCGGCAATAAGATAAGTATAAAGGTGATTTGGATAGTGAGCAGTTCTCAAGTATAGTGCATTCAATCCTTTTACTGTTTGCAAATCGGAATAGATTATGCTTTTGGGAACACTTCTGCCGTAATCCGGATGCTCTTCATGTCGGGCAACGCCGGGTAAAAACATAATTTTATTGTTTAATAAAAACTTTCCACTCTTGGTTGCAACAGTTCTAACTCCAAGTTGAGTATAATATTCATCGATAACTTTTGAATCTTTTGTTAAAGTAACCTTCATGATATATAAGTTGGGATTTTTCATTGTCCACAATTTTGGATTTGAGATTTTCAAACTTGTCTTCCAAACGGAAGCGCTCTTAGCGCCCAAACTAATTTGTTTCTCCGAAACACCGCTTATAGCAACTTCAGAACCAACCAAATCTTTTGCATATTCTGATTGAATATTTGTTTGATTGACAGACGCTTCATAAACTTTTACAGCAACATTTGCTGTAGCAGCAACGCCAATATTGTTTAGAACTACAGTAGCATCTATATTTCCTTCCAAATCAACCGGTACTACGTTTACTCTTGAAACAGAAACCGGGTCGCTGAATTCCAGATAGAGATCGTGAATAACACCGCCCCAGTTAAACCAATCCACTTTATTGTAAGGAACAATATCTTTGCGCGAATCCCAAGCGATGTTGTCAACTCGGATTGCAATTGTATTAGCCGCGCCGTAATTCAGCAAAGAAGAAATATCAAACGCAAAAGGTGTGTAACCGCCTTCATGATAACCGGCATACTTTCCATTTATCCAAACATCGCATACATAGTTAACTGAATAAAACATCAATTTGGCAAGCTTACCGGAATTAGCTAAATCAACATTGAAATTTTTTCTATACCAAACACCATCATAATATGTTTCGGGAAACAGTCCATTAGGAGATGTTTCAGCGGTGAGTCCGTTTTCAACACCGGGCAAAGATTTTTTACTCCAACCGGAATCATCAAAATTGGAAAGCTGTTTTCCCGCAGCATCAGCTTCAAGAGCGGCAACACCAGCGGCATCTCTCTTTGCGAGTGAAACATTGTCTATTGTAGGAAATCTTAATTTCTTCCACTCGCCCGCTAAATCTATTACTGTTCTAGTACTTTGTTTTTCGAAAGTTGGAAGAGGCATTCCATTCTGATAAGGAACTTTAATACCGGAAATATCTATCAAACTTAATGTTGGCTCTAATGTAGTTGATTGTGCAAAGAGAAAGGAAGTAGAAATAAACATTATCACAAACGATAGTAAACTACCTTTGTAAGTTTTTATCATTTTTTACTCGCGAATTGTTTTCGAATATATGGTTTGCGTGCAAAAAGAATACCACTAATTAACAATAAATTTAGTGGTATTGAAGGCGTTCGTGTTTGCAAATGAATAGCGACAAAGAAATCCTTATTATTATAATAACCCTCTGTTATTATAATAATAATTCTTGGCTAAATTATTTTAAGCCTAGCTCTTTGCACATTCGGTAATAGTTTGGAGGAGCGAGGCCAAGTTTTTTTGCGGCCTCCGAATCGGATTCGCATCTTATTCTAACATAATTGAAATACTTCTCCCGGAAAGTTTTCTCCATACTTTTGAGTGAGAGAATACCCTCTGCAGATTTGAACTGAACACAATCGTCCATCGATGCATTTGAATCTGAATGTATTTTCTTACCGAGAGCTGTTTCAATAACTGTAGCATCAATAATTTTTTCGTCAAAGAAAAGTAATCGTTGAACCAAATTTTTTAGTTCTCTAACATTGCCCGGCCATTCGTAATCAATTAAGTACTTCATGGCGTCTTCTTTAATAACCGGCGTTTCTTTTCCCATGTCGCTGGAAAATTCATTCATGAAGTAATCAATCAAAAAATGAATGTCTGCTTTTCTGTGGGCTAACGGTAAAACATTGATCGGCACTACATTTAGTCTGTAATACAAATCTTCTCTAAATCTTTTTTCTCTTACTTCCTCTTCCAAATTTCTGTTTGAAGCGGAAATAACTCTTACGTTAACTTTTACTTTTTCTGTTCTACCTATCTTTTCAACTTCCCCGTCTTGAAGAACGCGCAGTAATTTTACTTGAGCGGAAAGAGGCAGCTCGGAAACTTCATCTAAAAAGATTGTTCCGTTATTCGCCAATTCAAATAAGCCGAGTTTACCCTTGTTTGCACCGGTAAAAGCGCCCTTTTCATATCCAAAAAGTTCGCTCTCAATTAATTGATCCGGAATACTGCCGCAATTTATTGGAATGAAGTTTTCATACTTCCTTGTTCCCGAATAATGAAGATTGTAAGCGATCAACTCTTTTCCGGTTCCCGAAGAACCCATTATCAAAATAGGCGCGTTGCTGTTTGCGTACTTTGTTATTTGTTCGCGCAGTTTACTTGTGGATTCCGAAATCCCAATAATTTTTTTGCTCGCTAAAACTTCTTCAACATTTCTTGTAAGCTTTTGATTTGATTTCTGCTTCTCTTTAATCAGCCTTCTTCTTTCGAAAGCATTAAAGATTGCCATTATAAAATCTGTAGGCTGATAAATATAATCTTCAATATCTCCCGGGTATTTTGTGCAATACCAGAAAGCCCCAGCCTCTATTAGACTATGAGCAAAATCATAATCGGTTATGTTGATTGTCATTTTGGTAATTACAATAATCTGTAAGGATGTGTCGAAGTCTTTAATTTTTTTAATAAGAAATTCGCCCCGCAGACCACCGGCAATTTGAAAGTCCATAATTACGACATCATAAGCACCACGTTTTTTTTCAAGCAACTCAATTGCGCTTTTACCATCAGAGACAACATCTATAATTTTAATTCTATTATTAAACGGCTTAATGGTGTTTTCCACTCTGCGCATATCAAAATCTTCATCTTCAATAAGCAGCACATTTATAATTTCTTCGATCATCTACTTTCTCCGATACTAATGTGAAATATGAACTGTGAATTTGCAGCCGGATTCGGGCAAATTCTCGGCATCAATATTCCATCCGCATCTTTGTTTTGAAATTTCGTACGCAATATAGCAACCATAACCGGAAGATTGCGTTCCCGTCTTGGTTGTAACATTTTCGAGGAATAGTTTTTTAACTCCGGCTTCATTTGTTTCTAATAAATCGGCAGCAATTCCGGTTCCATTGTCTTCTATTATCAATTCACTCTGTTTTGTTTCCGGGTAATATTTAGTTCTAACAATAATTGTTAGGTTTCTATCACCGCCATGATCTATACAGTTTTGAATCAACGGCTCAATAATCTCCCAAATCACAAATTCGTTAATATGAACAATCGGGACTTTTTCATCCAGATCCATTTTCAATTCGAACGAACCAGACTTTCTTGCCGTTCGATTAAAGAGATTTTCAATGATGAATCTTACTACCTCATTAATGTTTGTTTTGAAAGCGAGATTTCTAATTGTCTGGATTGGTGGATCGTACCATTTCATATCATAAATAACTCGCGAAATAAAGTTTGAGTAGCGGGTTACACGATACTTTATTTCACTAATGTTTTCAGAAGATAACTTTCTAAGATCATCTTTAATAAAACCCATCACCTTTTCAGCTTTGTGGTGAGTATGATAAATCCTCTTGGTAAACAATGTTTCTTTATCGTGATCAATTTTCTGTTTTATACTCTTTTCATGTTCTTCAAAAAGCAAATCTTGTGTTTCGTCGCGCTCTTTTACAGTATAGGTTGATATATAGTACATCGCTAACAATCCCAACAAAAAAAGAGCAGAATAGATAATTGAAGTCTCTTCGTAGTTTGAAACAATTTCTCTCTGAATGAAAGAAACATCCGCAGTATTGCGCATATAAAGCGCACCAATAAATTCTCCGTTCGGAACAAAAGGAACAAAGATGTGATAAGTCTGCTTGTTGCTTAATTCATTAATAATCTGTTCATTTGTTTCAAGCTCTTTCCGGAATTTGCGGTAACGAGAGATTGCTTCTTTGTGTCTGGAAGATGCGTCCGGTTGCTCTATCCTTCTCGAAAAAATAAATGAGTATAAAACCTTGCCATCATCTATTGCGTAAATTTTATCTCCATCAGAGACAAGCAAACAAATCTCTTCTACATTTTGCTGCAATACTTGCTGGTTTAAAATGATATCGAAAAATTGAATTACGCGCCTTCTATCAGATTCGTTTATGCTGGAACTTAATCGGGTAGTTTCCAACAATAGTTCGAGGGTTGTGGAACTAAGGTTTGCAAATTTTTCCGCAGAGTGTTTCTGAAACCACTCTTGTGTGCTTTCAACAAAATTACGCAGCGAAGCTTTGTGCACAAATGACAAAACCAATTGAAACAAAATCAATCCGACGAACAACACTGTTAAGTGTTTGAACTCGAAATGATATCTCTTAAGGCTATCTATTAATGTATTCTTATGCTGCATAATTATTTTATGAAAAATTCTCCGGAATTAATCACTTGCTCGGCGGTTGCAAGAGCTTCATCAACAGAAATTTCTTTTGCAATTGCTCTGTTTAAATAGTGGGCTAAAATATCCGAACACCGAGTATATTTATCCAAGAACGGTCTGTGTACACCCGTAACAATAAGTTTTTTATATAATTCTATCTGGGGATTTTTACTGCAATACTTTTCGTCATCATAAATAGATTTGTTTACCGGCAAATATCCGCCGTTTTCATACATAATCTTTTGTGCTTCTTCGCTGATTAAAAAGCGAATAAATTCCATTGCTTCACTTTTCTTGGTTGAATATTTAGAGAGCATCAAGTTCCATCCGCCAACAATGCTAGCCGGTCTTCCACCGGAAAAATGTGGAACCGGAACTATTGTATAATCATCCGAAACATCAACCGGCGCGATAACATATTTATACCAAGCATCTAATCCCGACCAGCCACGCAAGAAAAATCCATCTTCCGAGATAAATGTTCTGTAACATTGCGATTCTCTGGCTTCAAGAACCGACTTTGGAGATAACCCGTATTTGTTTACTAAATCAACCAGTAGTTGTAAGCTCTTTTTGCATTCCTTAGTTTGCAAACGAATTGAATCACCCTTAAACAATTGTTTATTCTGGCTTGCGAGCAGTTCAACAAAACTGCACATCAATCCTTCATAGTCATCCGCAGCAAATAAATAGAAAGGCTGCTTATTCTTCTTGATATCAATTCCCAACGAGACAAAATCTTCCCATGTAATAAAGTTCTCAAGCTTCTGCATAATCTTAGTGTGATTCGGAATTTTCTGAATCACTTTATTATTCACATAGAGCATTCCGATATCAAAATACAAAGGAAGAGCGACCAAATTATTTTTATAATAGCATGTTTTTAAAGCTTGTTCATGAATCTGTGCACTCTGCGCCGGTGTTATATACTTGTTTAATGGCTCAGTCCACTTTGCAAATCTTGGCACCCAAATTTGATCAACACTGAAAACATCAATCTTATCACTCTTGCTTCGCAGATATCTAATTAAAAGTTCTTTGCGTTCGTTAGTACTAAATTTTTCAAAAGGTAGATCAATTGGAATAACCTTTATTTTACCGGCGTGTTTCTTGTTAAATAGATCAACCAAAAGTCTATGGCTGGGAGAAATGTTGTCGGCAAAATAAATTGTTTGAGAAGTGCTAGAAGGCTGAAAAGAAGCAACGTTCCAAAACAGCATAACAGCCAACACGGAAATTACCAACGCGGTAATAGTTAACACCGAAAAGTAAACTGTCTTAGAATATTTTTTTAATTTCTTTATCATTTAAAGAGATTGAGCTTTCTTCATTTGTTCATATACTTTATACCAGCTCGAAAAATTTGGCGCATACGGAACCGCTAATTGCTGTCCGCCAAAACCGAATCTACGGAAAACAATTATATTCAGCATATTAACTTTTATTGATTGAAGCATCTTCTCGTTTATTTGCAATTTGTTTTCAAGAGCAAGCTTTGCTGTAGCTTCTTCAAGCTCTTTGTACATTTTCTTTGTTTGCATAATACTTTTTAACTGAGGCTTTGCTTCTTCAAAAGATTCAATCTGCTCTTTTTTTCCTTCACGTTTTTCTAGAAGCTTTATAACTGCAAATCCATCTTCTAATTTAAGAGGACCGTATACTTCGCCAACTTTCATCGAACCCAACGCTTTCCAAAGATCGCCTTGCTGATTTAAAGGGTAAAATTTTTCTTGTTCCTCTTTAGGCTCCTCAATTTTTGAATATGTTTTTTTCAGTTCTGCAAAATCCGCTCCTTTATCGGCTCCATCCAAAACTTTTTCTACACTGTCTAGATCATCAGTAACGATTTTGGAAAATTTTACTTCATCAATCTTAGGAATAATACCGCTATTCTTTGAATAGAACGCATACGCTTCTTCATCAGTGATGTTTTGCGCTTTATAGTTTTGTTTCATCATCATGTTAGACAAATAATTATCTCGCCAGATATTTAAGTCTTCCGCAACTTCCGGCAATTTATCGTAACCTCGCTTTAATGCTTCGCGAGCTACAATTTGATTTTGAATGTAGCTTGAGATATAACCGTTTAATCTGCGTTTAAGATAACCGCTTTCAGTACGAAGAAAATCGAAACCGGCATGATTCATATAATCTAGAAATGCGCCCAGTGAAATCGGGTTCTTTTCAAATTTTATAAATGTAGCAGTAAGGTCGTTTACGTTCAGCAGCTTCCTAACTTTCTCAATTTCAGTTTCAAAGATTGTAAACTTTCCCTTTTGCGGAATTAGCGTGTTTTTATTTCCCTTAAGGAAGACATCAAGAGCATCGTATAAAGCATTGAATAATCTTCTGTCGGCATTAACTACAATTCCCTTAAAAAATTTCTTGTAGAATGCTTGGTATATTTTGTCCTCTTCCCTATCCTCAACTACTCTTTGTACTTTTTTAAGATCTTTTTCTTCTAGAGAATTTATTATTGAGACAGAATAGACTTTGCATATGTACCAGCCCTCCTTCAATTCAATAATAGGAGTAGTCTGTTCCGGAGCCAAACCGAAAATCACATCCTCCATTTTTTTATGCATTGTACCAAATGTAACTTCGGCTGCTGTTTTCTGTTCTTCTTTCTCCGGTCGTGTTGCCAAAATCGAATCGAATGCGGCACTATTATTAATTGCTTTATAGATATCCGTTATTTCTTTTTCGTCAGTTGAGAAGATAAACTTAGTTGTAATAGTTCTTTTCATTCTTTCTTTGCCAATTACAATTTCGGAATCGGGAGCGGCAACTTTACTTTTAACTTCTTTTGTGTATAGCATATCACGCAGATAGTAATCGCGCATAAAGTTAAAGGCATCTACAAATTCCTTGGTTTTATCCAATCCTCTTGAAACAGCTTCGCCAGCTAACAATTTTTCGGCAAGAATTGTTTTAAGGAATTCCGATTTTATGGTTGTTGAGTCTTCATCTTTATTTTCTCTGGGATGCGGAGAGAGTTCAAACCGCTTAACAAACTCTTCTTTTGTAATTGATACAGAACCAGCTTTTGCTAAAACGTTATTCTTTTGCTGCGCAAAGCCGGAAAATGTAAAAAGAAAAAGAACCACTATTGAAATCCGTTTAACGTTCATTTTATTGTGTTTATTTCCAATCATTCTCTTTAACCTATTGGTAGTGACTTAAACATATTACTTTTAGAGTAGCGGCACAATTATATCCAAAGGAGGAGTAAAAGAAAAGGCAACAATCCGGTTTGATTTATTTTAACTACAAATTGAAGGTCGTTTGCAACATTTTTATTGTGTCAGAGCATTTCAAAACTTAAATTACTCACGGTTTAGTTTCGCATTCTATGGTTTCAAAAAAATAGATTTAGAACGTTTATATAGATTTCTTTTTCGGAACCCAACATAAGAGGAGAAGCCAGATGCGAAAAAAACCAATCTATTTAGTCGTTCTATTGTTATTCTGTATTGGAGTAGGCTGTAAAAAATCAGAAGATTCGCCTACTGAACCAACCACCCCACAGAACGAAACCGCTGTTCAAGTTATAAGTTCAACCAGTTCCGGGGCAGTTACAACTGCAAGCGGATATGGCGTTCAAGTAATTCCGGGTTCTGTTCCGCCTAACGCACAGGGCGCAAGTGCTAATGTTACTTTTTCTATTGAGAGTCCGGCGGTTCCACCAAAAGCATTATCTTCATTCGCTCAAGCTAAATCAGAAATATTTAAGGTTGGACCGGATGGTTTTTCTTTTCGCTGGCCGGTTAAAGTTTTAATACCATTTAAGAATGCCGAAGCAAATCAAGTTCGTGCAGTTTATTTCGATCCTCTACTTGATAGATGGAAAGTTATTCCAGCTTCAAATATCGACAACACAAAAAAAGTAATGGAAGTTGATGCACTTAATTTAGGTTACTTTGCCGCCGCAACAGTATCTCAAGGATTTTCAAAAACCAACGCAGATGATTATGATGGGGGATTCGAAATGACCGGCGCTTCGGATTATTATTACACGTTAACCGTAAAATCCGTAAGCAACTATAAGTATCCATACCAAGCAGCTTGGTACGGAAACCTTGTTGGTCAATCCGGAAGTACCGGCTCTAATCCAAC
>Ga0172380_10001678_pt1 | contig 37763 bp, 37 predicted proteins | sample Leawe162metaG_FD_119747 | JGI IMG/M metagenome (GOLD analysis project Ga0172380, IMG submission 119747) | Leachate microbial communities from a municipal landfill in Southern Ontario, Canada - Leachate well 162 metaG | ecosystem: Engineered > Solid waste > Landfill > Unclassified | place...
CTAAACAGCTTGTGGTATTTTACTTGCTCCTGATTCTTTCCATACCATAGAAGATAATCGTAGACTGATGATAATAATCTTGGCGAAAAGCCGCCTGTCTTTTGAAAAGCAATCAATGCACAACAATTCTTGGCTCCAAACACCTCATCCATCAGACAGCGCACAAGATGCACGTTCTCATCACCAATCTGAACAAAGATACTACCGGTCTCAGAAAGGATCTCGCGTGATACAACCAGACGATCACGCAGGTACGCCAGATATGAATTAATACCGTCCTTCCAGGTGTCACGGAATGCCTTAATCTGCTCGGGTTGGTGGGTGGCATCCTCAGCTTTGCCATCTTTGACATCACGTTTGCGTGTACTGACCTGCCAGTTGGAATTGAAGCTGATGCCGTAGGGCGGGTCGAGGTAGATCATCTGCACCTTGCCCTTCAAGCCTTCCTTCTCGGCCAGCGATGTCATTGTCAGCAGTGAATCACCGAGTATCATGCGGTTAGACCAGCGCTGCTCATGCTGGTAGAACTCCACCAGCTCCTCAAACTTAAGCCCATTGAAGTCGGAGAATAGTTGTAACTGAGGTTCGGTTTGCCCTTTCTTTGATTGCTCCCGCAGGTCCTCGATGATGTACTTGGGGTGTATCTTCTCCTGAATATAGATGGGCACTGCTGGCACTTCGAGATCTTTAGAATCCTGTTCATCCTTGCCACGCCAGACAAGCTGTGGGTCGAGTGAGGTATCGCGGGGATATAGTATCTTCTTAGGTTTATCCTCTTCTTCCTTCACGAAGCCGCGCAGTTCCTCCGTGGGTATATTGGTGCGCTTCTCCTTATGAACGGTACTTTCAATGTTTGTGGGAGGTTTGCTTCTTCCCTCTTTTCGTGACATGTTGGCCTCCAATCAAGTTGTTAAGGCTTCGAGCGCTGTACGGGTGACGTTTGGCAACTCATCCCAGGTCCTGCCGTCCAGTAGGCGGCCCGTTTTTTTCTTTTTAGCCCCACCCCACTGCTTGAAGAAGAATGGCACCGCTGCCCGCTGACATTGGTTGCAAATGTCAGTTACCCATTCCTTATCGATGGGCCGTGCCTTAGGACCAGATTCTCCGCCGACGATTACCCAGTCTATCCCTGAAAGGTCAAGGTTTGGTAGCGGTCCCAGCAGTGGCTCCAACGATAGAAACTTGATTGACGCCCCCGTTGAACGGAGATGATGGATGCGGTACGCATAATCGGCGTTTTCAACGCTCACACCCATCCATACGTTTTTCGGCCACGCTAACTCTGAACTTAATTCCAATAGACGACTAGATCGCTTCGTAAGTATTTGGAAATCGTGCCATGACGCTCGCCTCATCACGTCAAACACCTCAAGTATAAACGCCAAGGGGACATCCTCGTGGAATAGGTCACTCATGGAGTTGACGAAAATAGTCTGGGGCTTTTTCCACTTCAATGGCAGATCGAGCGCCTGACAATGCATGGCCAGCTTGAACCCATCTGCATAGTTGGGCTGCTTCATAGCCTGCAATCGCAGCGCTATCCGCTCGGCGTAACAATGCTTGCACCCTGGGCTGACCTTCGTGCAGCCCGTAACTGGATTCCACGTGGATTTAGTCCATTCTATAGAAGAATTAGATGCCATTATTTCATACCTCGATTACGATAAGTGTTAAAAATATCTTCAACAATACCTGCGCCAGTCTTATTGGGAGAAGCAAAGAAAAGATAATATATTACTGATCCCTTTTCGTTTCGCATTGGCATCGGCTTCGGGACGTATTTGAATTTTGCAACATCTATAAGCCGCTGTCGGAAACACTCTGCAATGTCCTCATTAGTGGCTTTCTCGTCGATAGTATCTCCCCATAGTGTAGGTCTTGCTATATAAGCTTCTGTACGCCAAGTCCGATCACCCCAGACTTTATCCATACGGATTGCCTGTTCCGTGGCAACTTTATCAGGGTTGCGTAAAAACACGTTCATATTGGCGTCCATTATCATGAAATTGTAAAAAACTTCAACCGACTCCATCTTTCCAGCAGTTTGAAGTACATTCCAATCAACTGTCAATGCATAAGGATCAAGCAAACACAATGCCCGGTGGTAATCCTGGTGAAGACAACGTGGAAAGACGTTATCAAGAAGAACTTTATTCGCATCCTCATTATAAAAGAATACGTCTTGACGCTTGCCGACCTGTTGTTGAAGCTCATTAATTTTGCCACGATCAAGGTCAATTAGGTGATACTCATTGAATGCCGGTGCAATCTTCAATGCATTCAATGAGCTTCCAAGCACAAAATCCCCTGTACTCTTCAATATATGATGCCCCGCTCCGGAGAAAGCATCAATATAAAGATATTTCCTGATTGATGATTGTTTGTGCATGATCTTAGAATAGGCACTGGCATAATCGTTCACAATAGCAAGCTTGACCTCCGACCAATAGCCTATCAGGTCATATTTAAATTCATTCATGAGGAACCACCCTTTCCTGAATAAATGCCCGAATAGTATTCTGTGCATCCCAGGGATCAGATATTTCAAGGAACGCCCATTTACCAAAACCGCCATGGTTATTGATGGCAGGCACCCAGAGATTGCGGGCAGTAGCGACCTTGACAGCCTTGTCCTTGCGCGGTTCACCACTGACCTCCAAAATCAAGTTCAATATGCTGTCCCCTCCGTCGCGCAGATGGATCAAGTAATCAGGGGTATAATTCTTTTCCTCACCGTTGATGGTGTACGGGATAGTAAAATTCAGGTTGAGATTCTTGGCATAGCAAATTACCTCATCCATGTCCTCCAACGCCTGCGCCATCTTCTGCTCCCAGGACTCGGTATCGGCTACTACGTGTGATATATGGCATTTATCGGGTCGGGTAACATAAGTTGGACGTGTAGTGGTGAAGTCCAAGTAGCGAGTTGAGCCGATATTATCATAGGGTTTCAAAATAGGTTTCAGATATTTCTGACCGGGTGGATTAGATACAATGGAATTGTATATTTTATCCGCTGCATCATGTGCCAGCTCGGTAAAAAGCAGCATCTGCACAAAGGTATTATCCTTGAGCGATAGACATTTCTTAATCCATGCATGAGTAATGCTGAGGAGCTGGGGGAAGAACCACTGTTTGATATTGCCATCATCGTCCTTAAAATAGGTCTCGAGCACCATCTTAGCCAACAGAAAGGCGACCTCCTGCTCTCTTCGCATTTGTAATCCGTAAAGATCATGATATTGCGTTTCACCGATGATAGGCCGGACCTCGGTTTTGCTGGGGATATCCGCTGTTGATAGAGGCATCCTGGATTCATCGGTAAACTTAGCCGTTAGTTTTTCCATTGGCAGATCATAGCGATAGCCATCTACACGCGGGAAGGTTAACTCACAATTCTGCCTTTCCTCGAGGGCTCGGACACGGGTGGGAGTTGGACCTGGCTTTGGATTAGGATTGGAGCCGGCGCAGGGTATGAAAGAAAACGGCACACCATACACCTCGGCGTATTCAGGACTGAATTTGCCATCAGGATTGGGAACATAGCTCATGCGGCGAAGGGCACGTCCCACCACCTGTTCGCAGAGCAACTGCGTCCCGAAGGCACGCACGCCGAGGACATGGGTAACCGTATTAGCATCCCAGCCCTCTGTGAGCATAGATACCGAGACCACACATTTGATATTCTCGCCAAGCTTGCCGGTCTTGCCGATGGTGTTCATGACCTCGCGCAGAAGGTCCTCGTCTGTGAGCTTTTCTGGGTCATGACTGGTGCGTATTCTGTATTCATGTTTAAACTCTTCGATGGCAAGGGCGGAGATTTGCTTGAACTCCTTGCTCATGGCCTCGCCGGAATCAAGCTGCTCACTATCGATTAGAATAGTATTGGGTGAATTGAGCCATTGGCCATAGTCATCATGGTTTCGAAAGATGGGTAACGCACCAGTAGCAGTAACTTCACTGCCATCTTTAAGCGTTTTCTTCCAGCCGGAGATATAGTCATAAACCAGCTTTGAGACACTGGTATTGTTGCAAACTACGATGAAGACTGGAGGAGTCAGTCCACCTGCCTTTCCTGCAGTATTCGCTTCCCACTGCTTAAAATACTTCTCATAATTGCCATAAAGGCTGTGTAGTGCGCCTTCAAGTTCTTTGGGAAGTTTGCGTTCACTGCCCAGACTGTCCTCCGTGCCGCGGCCTTTCTTTGGCAGGTGGTCGCGGATGCTGATCCAGATATTACGGTAGGTGGGCATATCACCCTGCATGGAGTCATCTGCTATCGGCACGCGCGGCACTTTGACGATGCCGCTTTCGATGGCATCTATGAGAGAAAAGTCCGAGACCACCCAGGGGAAAAGCTTGCCCTCCGGGTATCCAGAGCCACGCAGGAAAAAGGGGGTGGCGGAAAGATCGTAGATAACCTTGATGCCGAGTTTATTTTTGACCGCGTCGAGACCCGATATCCAGACCCTGGCCTCTTCGTCCCGCTTCTCTGCCTCTTTGCGTTCGTCACCGGTCAGTATTATGTCTTTCGCTGATACAGGTTTACGCCGGTAGCAGTGGTGAGCTTCATCATTTATAACGATGATATTTTTCTTATTTCCGAGCTCGTTGCAGACACGGCGTACCATCTGGTCAGGGGTTTCTGTTAAAGCACCAGACTTTTCGTTTCCCAGTATATTTTTGGTCAGCTTGCCTGCTTTGAAAAGCTCTCGCTGTTTGAAAGCGTGGAAATTGGTGATCACCAGGCGGGCACGGTTCAACTCGGGAAGAAGGTCGGCAGGCAGCAGATCACGGGCTTTATAGTAATTATTAGGATCATTCGGATAGAGTACGCGCAGGCGGTCCTTGATGGTGATGCCTGGCGTAACGATTAAGAAAGCGTCTGTGAAGCGGTTATCCTGCTGATTGGCCAGCTTGTTCAATACATGCCAAGCTATGAGCATAGCCATGACCACCGTCTTGCCGCTGCCGGTAGCCATCTTGAGGGCGATACGGTAAAGACCAGGATTGGCGTCTTCGTTGGCTTCACGGATTTTGTATTCGACCCATGCGTCACCGTATTTACTGGCGACTTCAGTCAAATATATTGTTGTTTCCAACGCTTCAATTTGGCAGAAGAAGAGTTTGTTTTCACGTACGGGGTTAATCCAGTAATTAAGCAAGTGGCGGGTTGTACGCGTGATACCCACATATCCACCCTGACGCCACTGGGAGACACGATCACGGATACGGTTAATATCCTGATTTTCTTCTATGCGGTCCTGTGTCCATTCGGTATCAAAAGCAAGCTGTTTGGATTTGCCTTTCTTCTTAACGCCGGGTATAGGCACAAAATAAGAACTGACGCGGCGGGATTGGTCTATATCATTAGTTATGCCATCTTCAGAGAAACGGAAATGCTGCGTCGGCTCTACATAAGGCGAATTAAGAACCGGGTTCTCGATGACTACCTGCTCGGCTATGACAGACCTCCCTGACAGCAAGCTTAAGTATTGGTTATCGAGTGTATAATATACCTATGTGATTTAATAAGTCAATCGAGTTATTATCATAAGTGTTTATTATACTTTAAGCCTTTAAAGTATAATAAGGAAGATCATATTTTACTTTACTGATGGTAAATGAAGAGGCCGCCCCGTCGGGGCGGCCTCTTTTTATTGCGTATATCGAAATTATTTAATACTCGGGCATGGGGGGCATGGGTGGTCCCATCTTTTCCTTCTCGGGTATATCGCAGACCAGCGATTCGGTGGTGAGTATCATAGTGGCGATGCTGGCTGCGTTCTCGAGGGCGGTGCGGGAGACCTTGAGCGGGTCGATGATGCCCTTGCTGACCATGTCGACGTAATCGTTGTTGAGCGCATCGTAGCCTACGCCTTTCTTGCTGCGCTTAACCTTATCGACGACTACGGAGCCTTCCTGGCCGGCGTTAATAGCGATCCATCGCAACGGCTCTTCGACGGCCTTCTTGATGATGTCGACGCCGGTGCGCTCGTCACCCTCGGCCTTGACCTTATCGAGCACGTGCAGTGCGTTGAGCACGGCCACGCCGCCGCCCGGCAGTATGCCTTCCTCGACAGCAGCCCTGGTGGCTGAGAGGGCGTCCTCTACCCTGTGTTTTTTCTCTTTCAGTTCAACCTCGGTGGCAGCACCGACTTTGATAACGGCAACGCCGCCGGCCAGCTTGGCCAGCCTTTCCTGAAGCTTTTCCTTATCGTAGTCGGATGTGGTCTCGTCGATCTGGGCCTTGATCTGCTTGATGCGTGCTTTGATGGCATCGTCCGAACCCTTGCCTCGACGATTGTGGTGTTGTCCTTGTCGGATACCACTTTCCTGGCGCGGCCGAGGTCGGCTATCGCGGCTGAGTCCAGCTTACGGCCGATCTCCTCGGAGATGACCTTGCCGCCGGTCAGCATGGCGATGTCCTCAAGCATGGCCTTGCGCCTGTCGCCGAAGCCCGGCGCTTTGACAGCCAGGCAGGTGAGCGTGCCGCGCAGTTTATTGACAACCAGCGTGGCCAGGGCTTCACCCTCGATGTCCTCGGCGATTATGACCAGGTTCTTGGATACCTGGAGTACCTTCTCGAGTATGGGAAGGAGCTCGGAGATGGCGGAGATCTTCTTGTCGGTAATGAGGATATAGGGATCTTCGATCTCCGTCTTCATCTGCTCGGCATTGGTAACGAAATAGGGGCTGATGTAGCCGCGGTCGAACTGCATGCCCTCGACGTAGTCGGTCTCGAACTGAAGGCCCTTGGACTCCTCGACGGTGATGACGCCGTCCTTGCCAACCTTCTCCATGACCTCGGCGATGAGGTTGCCGATCTGCGGGTCGGCTGCTGATATCGTAGCCACCTGTGCAACCTGCTCCTTGGTAGTGACCGGGGTGGCCATCTTCTTAAGCTCGATTACCATGGCCTCGACGGCTTTCTCCACGCCGCGCTTGAGCGACATGGCGTCTGCGCCTGCGGCGATGTTCTTGAACCCTTCCGTCACGATAGCCTGGGCAAGCACCGTGGCGGTGGTGGTGCCGTCACCGCACTTGTCGTTGGTCTTGGTGGAAGCCTCTTTGACAAGCTGGGCCCCCATGTTCTCAAAAGGATCAGGTAGATCGATGTCCTTGGCGATGGTAACGCCGTCGTTGATTACGCTGGGCGGGCCGAATTTCTTATCGAGCGCCACGGGACGGCCACGGGGTCCCAATGTCACTTTCACTGCGTTGGTCAGGGCGTCGATGCCGTTCTTGAGGGACCTGCGGGCATCCTCGCCATATTTGATCTGTTTTGCCATTTATGTTTTTCCTCCTAATTAAATGTGCTTGCTTATCAAATGGATCAGATTATGCCTTTTTCTTCTTGGCCAGGATATCGGCTTCCCTGAGGATGATCAATTCTTCGTCGTCTTCCTTGATCTCGGTGCCGCCGTACTTGGCGAAGATGACTATGTCACCTACGGCCACGTCCATGGGCAGCCTTTTGCCGTCGTCCGACAGCTTGCCCGGGCCAACGGCCAATACCTTGCCGTCCTGCGGTTTTTCCTTTGCCGTGTCGGGAAGGAAGATGCCTCCCTTGGTCTTTTCCTCTTTTTCAAGAGGCTTTACAACTACCCTGTCACCCAAAGGTTGAATTTTTACAGCCATGCGTACCTCCTTAAAAATTAGCAATCTCTTTACGAGACTGCTAAGTATAGTAGCACAAAAAATTATCACTGTAAAGGGGTGACTGCTAATAAACGTATTTAACAGGATGGAGGTTAAAAGTTATAACCGGCCTTTCGGTAGTTGTCCATGGCCCTCTCGTTGAGGGCTGATTTATCGGCCAGTTCGGCGGCGTGGCTCCACATACCCTTTTTCTCGTAATCGCGGAGTTTGGTGTTAAGCGCCTCCGCATCGACCGGAGTTTCTACACTGCAGGCTGCGAAGCTGGAGAAGGCGCGGCGGACAGGCTCGCCGCATTTAGGGCATGCCTTAAGCGGCGGGTCTGTCATTTTTTGCAGGGCGTCGAAACCCCGGCTGCAAAAATTGCATCCGGTTCTGACAGGCACGTATTCGTAAATCGGCATGGCAAACACTCCAGGTGATCAGGTAAATACTAGGGATGTGGGATGATGGTGACAATAGTTATTATATTTGGGGAGGGGCCGTAATACCAGAAAACCCTGAAGGCGGCGGGCGTTTTTTGCTGAGCATATGCTTCGAAAATCTTTTCTCCATTGGGGCCCTTCAAACTGGTAAACTCATGGGTTTGCAGACTGTTGTGACGGGGATTGGATGCCAGATATTGGATGGTTTTCTTGGCAGCTTTATAACGTTTACTTAAGGCAGGGTTGTTTTTCAGTAACCTGTATTTTTCTTCCGCCTCGGTCGTCCAGTGTAATTCGAACAAGGGCCTCAACCTTACAGGGAATCGGGATCAACTTTTGATATCCTGCCTTTTGCAGCATCAACAAGCCCTTTTCTCACGGAATTCAGGGCGGCAGGATTATTAAATAGCCATGCCTCTGAGGCAGGTACGGTCACCTGCGGATCCAATACAATCTGGCCCAGGGAATTTTTATATAAGTGATAGGTGACACCCTCCTCTACATGTACATGCCGCAGAACCACCCTGTTTTTTGCATCCGGCTTAATACTGTCCGCTATTTTATTGAAATCCTGATCTTTTATTATCACAGTGAATCCTTATTTCATTTATACACTTCGTTGGCCAATAAGCTGCTTTGTACTGTATTGTATCAATAGTGGGACAAAGAATCAAGTGGGAAAAACCCACTTCTTTAATGTCATGAGTATAAATTGACACATTGTGAAGGGTACACATTACCAAAATGCGAAGTGAACATAATATAGTAGAACCAATAACCTGTTATAGTGTATAATGTGGGTAGATGAAAAAGGCTGAGAAAAAGCAGGATTGGGATGCAGGGAGCATCAAAGCCCTCAGGGACCATCTTGATCTCACGCAGGTCGAGCTGGCCGGCCAGATGGGGATCAGGCAGCAGACGGTCAGCGAATGGGAGCAGGGAGACTATGAACCCAGGGGAGCTTCCGCCAAATTTCTGAGCATAATAGCGGACCGCAGCGGATTCAAATACAAAGCATGAATAAGTGCCCCTTTTTTAACGTTTAATACACTATAACGTGTAACGAATATGGAAACGATAACGGAGAGATCGGTTTCCGCGTTATGGCTGTCGGGCCGGCTGTCGCGTTTCAACGATGACTCGGGACACAACATTGAGGTTGTATGCCCGGGACGTGTCAGCACACGCGGCGGTTGCGACTTCCAGGACGTGGTGATAAAGATAGACGGGGAGAAGACCGTCGGGGATGTCGAGGTCCACGTCACGTCCGACCTCTGGCGGCAGCACGGGCACCACAGGGACGCGCACTACAACGGCGTGATACTGCACGTGTCGATGTGGCAGCGCGGACTCCTGCCCGTCAGGCTGCAGGACGGACGCATCCTCAGCACCGTGATCTTGGCCCAGTACGTTAAGACAGGCAGCAACCTGCCGAGAGTCATGTCAGCAGGATCAGCCCGGCGCTGCCCGCACCTGCCAGGCTCCGGGAAGAAGACGGATCTGGTTATTGTTGAGGCCGGCCTTGCAAGGTTCGAACAAAAATCGGCCCGGTTTGCGCAGGCGCTGCGGAACGGCGACCCGGATCAAATCCTGTATAAGGGCGTCTGTCGCGCGCTGGGGTACGCCTGGAACGTCAAGCCTTTCGAGACGCTGGCTGAAAAGGTCACGCTGCAAATAGTCAGGCGTAATGCTGCTGAGAGTATTCGTGCCAAATACAATCTGTTGCTGAGCGCAGCGGGCCTCGCGGACCGATGGATAGGGCGTATGCCTGAGGGTGTACAGCCCATGAGGGCGTCTGACTGGGCCACAGCGTCCTCAAGGCCGTTGAACCATCCTGCTTTGAGGATCGCAGGCTTGTGCCACCTGCTGCACAGATATGAGAAGACGGGCATGGTTCCAGGCCTGGTTGAGCGGTTGAATAATGCGCTGCCGAGGGAGGCTGCCGCTGTTCTCGACAGGTCTTTTACGGTGGGGGGAGTTGATTCGCCCGTACTGATAGGGGCCGGCAGAGCCAGGGAGATAGTGGTGAATGCGGTGCTGCCTTTTATGCATGCCTGCGGCGCAAACATCAATAACGGCCTGCTGGAAAACAATGTGAAGCGCATCTATGAATCATACCCTTCGCTATCACAAAATGAGCTGACGCGTTACATGGGTGGTCTGCTGGGCAATCAGGCCTACGGCGCCTGCAGGCAGCAAGGCCTGCTGCATATCTACCACAATTGGTGCCGCACCAGAGAATGCGGAATTTGCCCCGTGGTCACTTTGCGAAAGCCAGCCCCGGTATGACGTCGTGCTCCCCGGCCCGCAGGTTGCCCGATATGCAGTGGTAGTAGGCGCAGGATGCGATCATGGCCGCGTTATCCGTGCACAGTATAGGCGGCGGTATCAGCACAGGCAGGGGTGAATCAGCTTTGAAGCGCTCGCGCAGAGCATTGTTTGAAGCCACTCCGCCGGCCAGCATGATCTGCTTCACGCCGGTCCTGAGAGCAGCCTGTATGGTCTTATTGACCAGCACGTCTATAATAGCCTCCTGGAAGGCTGCTGCCGCTTCTTTCACCCACGTTTCATCCTTATCATCTTTCTCCTCAGCCATGTGAAGCAGCGCGGTCTTGACTCCGCTGAAGCTGAAATCGTCGCTGTCCTTAAGCCAGGCGCGCGGTAGCGACAGCCTGGTTGTTACACCCCTGGTGGCGGACTGTATTGAGGGGCCTCCCGGATAGGGCAATCCCAGTATCCTGGCGCCCTTGTCGAAGGCTTCGCCGGCCGCGTCATCCCTCGTGCAGCCCAGCCGGCGGAAGCTGCCGTGGTCCTGCATCAGGATTATATCGCTGTGCCCGCCGGATACGATCAGGCAAAGGCAGGGCAGCTCGGGTTCAACCCCGTACAGCCAGTTGGCATAGATGTGTCCCTCCAGGTGGTTAACGCCGATAAAGGGGAGGTCCTGCGACTGTGAGACCGCTTTAGCGAAATTGACGCCCACGATCAGAGATCCCGCCAGCCCCGGACCCACCGTAGCGGCTACGGCGTCGATATGCGTGAGCGTGACTCCCGCTTCGGCCAGCGCTTTTTCGGCAACGGGCGCAATGGTGAGCAGGTGCTGGCGCGAGGCCACTTCGGGCACAATCCCGCCGTACTTGGCATGTATGTCCACCTGTGACGAGATCACATTGGATAAAATAGCCGTCCCGTCCCTTACAACCGCTGCGGCGGTCTCATCGCAGGATGTCTCGAACGCAAGTATATTCACGGCAGGGATTATAGCACAAAGCTAATACAGTATCCGGCGATTGCTGTTTTGCGGACGTGTTGCTACAATTAAGCCCCGGCTCAAATCACCATCTGATAGCGAGGATAACAATATGGAAATAACCTGGTTCGGCCACTCCTGTTTCCGCATCAAAGGCAAGGAGGCTATTATATTAGTCGACCCCTGTCCCGATACCACCGGCTATTCTCTGGGCAAGGTACAGGCGGATATAGTGGCCATCAGTCATGCTCATCCCGGCCATTCCTTTCTCGATACACTGCAGGAGGGATACCGCGTGATCAAAGGCCCGGGGGAATATGAAATAAAAGACACTTACATTACGGGCATTGCTAGCTTCCATGACAACGAGCAGGGCAAAAAGTCAGGCAAGAATACGATCTATGTGATCGAGATGGAGGGTGTGACGCTCTGCCACCTGGGTGATCTCGGTCATCCGCTGACCCCCGAGGTCACCGGTGATCTGGGAAATATCAATGTATTGTTCGTCCCTGTGGGTGGTCATTCCACCATCGGCGGCCAGGCCGCAGCAGATTTAGTGCGGAACCTCAATCCGGGCTACGCCGTCCCCATGCATTACAAGACAGGGGACGAGAAGGCCGATCTTGAATTTCCTGAGAAATTTCTCAAGGAGCTCGGCATCAAGGACCAGGCCCTGCAACCCAAGCTTGTCGTCACCAGGACCAATATTCCTCTCAACACGCAGGTGGTACTGCTCGACTACCCGCATTAGCCTCGCCCGCCGGCTTTGACATATAAATTGCCCTGACGTATCATTGCTCGTTATGAGCCTCGCTAAACGTGTTTTCGATCTTCAGCAAATCGAGCTTTCAATTCAAGACCACGTCAAACAGCTTGAGGCTATGGATCTGCGTATCCGTCATAACGACCAATTTGAACAGGCTGAATCAGCGTTGAAGTCGGCCGAGAACGAGCGGGCCGGGCTCGAAAAAAGATATAAAGAGCTGGACGCTGAGGCTGAAGCCCTGAGGACGCAACTCGGGCAGATCCAGGATAAGCTATACGGCGGCAAAATAAAGAACCCCAAGGAGTTGGTCGGGTATGAGCAGGAGGCTACTTTAATCAAGTCGGGCCTGGATAAAAAGGACGACGTGCTGCTGGATATGATGGAGAAGCTGGAGACGGACAAGGTGGCGATTAAAAAACTGAAGGATGTCTGCAAGTCCGCCGGCGATGCCTGGGAGAGCGAGAAAGCAGAGCTGAAGGTCCAGGTGGACAAGGTCAGGGATGAATTTAAGCAGCTTGAGAAAAAACGTGGCGAGATGCTGGCCTCGATTGACAGGGATACGCTCGCCACTTATGAAGCTGTGAAGGGCAGGAAGGGGCAGGCAGTGGTCAAGGTGGAGCAGGGGCGCTGCCTGGGTTGCCGGGTGACATTGTCCGTCAGCGAAATGCAGCACGCGCGCGGCAACGCCATCGTAACCTGCGGCAATTGCGGACGGATATTGTATCTATCTTAGGTTTATTTGACCTGCTGTCAGTCAAGTTGTAGAGTAAGTGAGCCAAGCAGGCCGGGTGACCGCTGCGGTTTTGAAAATCGTAGAGGAAAGTCCGAACTCTACCAGGCAGGGTGCTGGGTAACGCCCAGGAGGGGTGACCCTACGGAGAGTGCAACAGAAACATACCGCCCGTCGCAGGATGGGTAAGGGTGAAATGGTGAGGTAAGAGCTCACCGGCGGCCGGGTGACCGGCCGGCCGTGCAAACCCCACCCGGAGCAAGACCTAATAGGGGGCTATGGCTTGCCTGGGCTGACCCCGGGTTGGTCGCATGATCGCCGCGGCAACACGGCGGGTAGATGGATGGTCACCGCTCCGCGCAAGCGGAGGCACAGAAATCGGCTTACAGGCCTGCTTGGCCATTCTTATCTGCAGGCATAAATGCGCTACAATATATGACGGCCCGGGGGGCCTTTTTAATTAATATTTTTTTCCACTGGAGTTGTCAGATGCATATGAAAATGAAACCTGCCCTGTGTGTCCTGCTGGCGCTGGCTGTGCTGGTTACCAGCCTGCCCATGCTGGCCTGCGATTTTAAATTTATACCGGGCGAAGCGGATAAAAAGATCCTGCAGGGATTGCCGCAGGAGTTCCTGACCATCAGCCAGGCCTGGGACGTGCTGCAGAAGAACTACGTTGATAAAACCAAGCTCGATCCGATTAAGATGGCCCAGGGCGCCATACGGGGCATGGTGGCAGCGGTGGACGATCCATATACCGAATATTTTTCACCGCAGTCATTCGAGTCGACACTGATCGATCTTACAGGCCTTTACTATGGTATAGGCGCTTATATAGGAAAGAAGGACAATCAGATCATTATCATGTCGCCCATACCCGGCTCACCTGCCGAGGAGGCCGGATTGAAGTCAGGAGACATGATACTGAAGATAGACGGGCAGTCTACCGCGCAGATGAATACGACCGAGGCGTCGCAGAAGATAAGGGGCCCGGCCGGAACAGATGTTGTCCTCCTGGTTTACAGGGATGGTGACAAGGAGCCGTATGAGAAAAAGATAACCAGGCGCGAGATCAAACTGGATTCGGTTAAATTCGAGATGCGCGGGCAGCTGGCCTATATACGGATACAGCAGTTCATACTTCCCACAACCAGCGACTTTAAGAAGGCGCTGACGGAGGCCGACAGGCAAGGCGCCAAAGGCCTCATTCTCGACCTGCGCGACAATCCCGGCGGCCTGCTTTCGGAGGCCGTCGATGTGGCCAGCCAGTTCTTAATTCGCGGCATCGCGGTAAAGACCGTGGATAAGGATGGACTTGAGACGGTCCAGAAGGTCAAGCCGGGAGGCATCGCCAAAGACCTGCCGCTGATAGTGCTGGTCAATGGCGGCAGCGCCAGCGCCAGCGAGATCGTGGCGGGTGCGCTGCAGGATAACGGCCGGGCAAAGCTGGCCGGAGAGAAAACATTCGGTAAAGCCAGCGTGCAGAATTTCGTCAGGCTCGATGACGGATCAGCCATTAAAATGACGACGGCGCATTACTATACGCCCAACGGTACGCTTATCAGCGACACAGGTCTGACGCCCGATTATCCACTGGAGCTCAAGGACGAGGAGTTGATCAAGTGGGCAGAGGATTATCTGAACGGGATCATTTCTCCGCAGCCCACGCCGGCGCCGGCTCAATAAGACGGTCTCCAGTCTACAGGCCGGCCATGCCCGCAAAATATCTGTGCAACCTGTCGTCGACGGTCAGCTCGGGATGAAAGGAGGTTGCCAGCAGCTTCCCCTGTACGGCCGTTACAATCTCGCCGCCGGGCAGCCTGGCCAGTACCTCCACACCGTCCCCTGCCTTGAATATCAGGGGAGCGCGGATAAAAACAGCGGGGAAAGGCCCCCCTTGTATACCTGATATCTGTAGTTGCGTTTCGAAGCTGTCCACCTGCCGGCCGAAGGCATTGCGCTTCACGGAGATGTCCATCAGCCCGAGAGTTTCCATGGGGTTGCCGTCCGGGTTCACCGCGCCTTTAGCCAGGCATATCATGCCGGCACAGGTACCCCAGACCGGCACACCTCTCACCGCAAGATTTTTAACCGAATCGATCAAGTCGAAGCTGTGCATCAGCTTCATCATGGTGGTGCTTTCTCCGCCCGGTATGACCAGGCCGCTGATCTGCCCCAGCTGATCGGGCAGTTTCACCTCGATTGCCCTGACGCCGATCCGTTCGAACATGAGTATGTGTTCTATGAAGGCGCCCTGAAGGGATAGAACTCCTATCATCGGATCAGGCAATTTTTGACTTGATATCGATGCAGTCATAATTTATGAGCGCCGCCCGCCTTTAAAGGCGGGCGGCGCATGGCCTCGTCTTTAGAGATGAGATTATACTACAGGACGGGCAAATATTTCTTGATCTCGTATTCCGTTACCTGGATTCTGTAATTGTTGTATTCCACTTTCTTGTTCTGGATAAAGGCGTTGAAGAGATGGTCTCCCAATGCTTTTTTGACCAGTGCGCTCTTCTCCGTTAACGCGATGGCCTCTGATAGGCTGCCGGGCAGCATTTTAATGCCGCGGCGCCTCCTCTGCTCCTCGGTCATCTGATAAACGTTCTCCTCAACCGGCGCGGGCGGCTCCAGACCTTTCTCAATGCCGTCAAGCCCTGCCGCCAGCATTACACTGAATACCAGGTAAGGGTTGCAGGCCGGATCGGGGGACCTGTACTCCATGCGGGTGGCCATCTCCCGGCCGGGTTTATACTCCGGCACCCTGATCAGGTCCGCCCTGTTGCGCCGGGCCCATGAAAGGTATACGGGCGCCTCATATCCGGGCACCAGGCGTTTATACGAGTTGACCCACTGGCTGGTCACCGAGGTTATCTCGGGAGCATGTTTGAGCAGTCCGGCGATATAGCTCCTGGCGATCTTGGACAGGTGGAAGGGGTCGTTCTTATCGAAAAAGGCGTTCCTGTCGCCCTTGAAGAGCGACTGGTGCACGTGCATGCCGCTGCCGTTCTCGCCGAATATGGGCTTGGGCATAAACGTTGCATAGACACCGTTCTCCATGGCTACCTGCTTGACCACCAACCTGTAGGTCATAACGTTGTCCGCCATGGTGAGCGCATCTGTGTAGCGCATATCGATCTCATGCTGGCTGGGCGCGACCTCGTGGTGCGAATACTCGATGCCGATGCCCATCTCCTCGAGCGCCAGCACCGTCTGCCTGCGCAGGTCGACCGCCATATCCAGCGGGACCAGATCGAAGTAGCCGCCGGAATCGAGTATCTCGGTGCCGCCGCTGTTCTTGAAATAGAAGAACTCCAGCTCGGGGCCCACGTAGAAAGTGTAGCCCAGGTCGGCGGCGCGCTTTAGATTTTGCTTGAGGATGAACCTTGGATCTCCTTCAAAAGGTGTGCCCTCCGGCTTGTAGATGTCACAGAACATGCGCCCGACCGACTGCTCCTTGGGCCTCCACGGCAGCAGCTGGAACGTGTCGGGGTCCGGCAGGGCGATCATATCGCTCTCGTCTATGCGGGCATAGCCCTCAATGGACGACCCGTCGAAGCCCATGCCTTCCTCCATGGCACGCTCAAGCTCCTCGATTGTGATGGAAAAACTCTTGAGGAAGCCAAGTATGTCGGTGAACCACAGGTTGATGAATTTTATATCGTGCTCCTTTGCCATCTTGAGCACGTATTCAACCGCTTCCGCCCGGTCTTTCTTTGCCATGAATTTCCTCCTGATAATTATTTCTTTTACCCGGCAGTTTTTATTCTCATAATCTGCAGGCAAGTATTAATTTAACAGCCATTTGTTACAAACAGATTAAATTTTGGGGAGAAAGCCGTTATTGCCCCGTGATTATGCCATATTTTGACCATTGTTTATACATTTTAGTAAAAATTTCTGTCATTTTGCGGTTATGCAGATTTCACCATTATCGCTGGTCCGAACCCTCAGAGCGTTCTCGACAGGTAATACGAAAATCATTCCGTCTCCTTCCCGCCCGGTGCGGGCCGCCTGGCAGATGATGTCCAGGGCTGTCTGGCATTCCTCATCTGCAAGCACCAACTCGATTTTCACCTTGGGCAGGAAGTCGACGCGATATTCACCGGCCCTCCATTGCAGGGCAATGCCCTTCTGGCGGCCACGGCCGCTGACATTTGTCACGGTCATGCCCAGCATCCCTCTGGCGGACAGGGCATCCTTGATAGAGTCCAGCTTTTCAGGTCTGATGATAGCTTCTATTTTTTTCATTATGAAACACCTCCATAAGCAGTTTCGCCATGCTGTGATATATCGAGACCAACAGCTTCCTCCTCTTCTTTCACGCGCAGTCCCATGGTCGATTTGAGAGCCTTCGCCAGCAGCCACGACACCCCGAAGGCGTAAACAGCGGTGGCTGCGATGGCCGACATCTGAATCAGCACCTGTTTCCAGTTCCCGTCGATCAGTCCGGAACCGGCGCTATTGACGGCTGTGGTGGCGAATATGCCGGTGGCCAGGGCGCCCCATGTCCCGCCCATGCCATGGCAGGCGAAGACATCCAGCGATTCATCCACTCCGGATGACTTTGCCCTCCAGACCATCACGTAATAGGAGATAGCGGCGCCGATTGCACCGATAGGAATCGCGGCCCAGACGGGCACGAAACCTGCAGCCGGTGTAATGGCCACCAGTCCCACCACCGCACCGGTAGCTGCACCCAGCACCGAGGGACGGCGATTGATCCAGCCGAGTATCATCCAGGTAAATCCTGCCGCCGCGGCTGCAGTATTGGTAGCAATGAAAGCGCTGGAGGCAAGCCCTCCGGCGGTCAGGGCGCTGCCGGCATTGAAGCCGAACCATCCGAACCAGAGCAGGGCTGCGCCCAGCACGACATAAGGTATATTGTTGGGCTCCATGGATTCGCCTTCCTTGAATCCTATGCGAGGGCCCAGCACCAGCGCGAGGGCCAGGGCGGATATTCCGGCGTTGACGTGGACCACGGTGCCGCCGGCGAAATCGAGTGCGCCTAACTTAACCAGCCAGCCGCCGCTTCCCCATACCCAGTGGGCGACCGGACAATAAACCAGGGTAAACCAGAGAGCCGCAAAGGCCAGCAGCGCACCGAACTTGATACGTTCCACAACGGCGCCTGTCCAGAGCGCCACTGTGATAATGGCGAACGTGGCCTGAAAGGCTACAAATGCGAGCTGGGGTACTGTGCTTGCGTAAACAGGGGAAGGATCCTGGCCGACGCTGGCAAGCCCGAACCATGAGAAATCGCCCACCAGCCCCTTAACATCGGGACCGAAGGCCATGGTGTATCCGTAGAGGACCCATAATATGGATATCATACAGAGGATAGCGAAGCTCATCATAATGGTGGAGAGCAGGTTTTTCCTCCTGACCATGCCACCATAGAAAAAGGCCAGAGCGGGGGTCATGAGCAGTACAAGTGCAGTTGATGTGAGCAGCCAGGCGGTATCGCCGGAATTCATGGTTAACCTCCTTAAAGTAATGATATAAGGAAGTTTAAAGCAGGCCTGTTTCGGGCTTATTACGGCGATGTTAAGATCATGTTACGGGGGCTATTTGGCTGAGCCGGATTCCTTGAATTTATAGCCGATATTTCTGACTGTTTCTATGAATGAGTGTACGGGATCCTCTATTTTGCTGCGCAGTCTTCTGATATGCACATCAACCGTCCTGTCTCCCCCGTAGTAATCGTAGCCCCATATCTCGTTCAGCAGCGACTCACGCGTGAAGACCTTGCCCTCGTTGGTTGCCAGTAATTTGAGCAGTTCATATTCCTTGAAGGTCAGGGCCAGCAGGCGGCCGGCCAGTTCCACCTCGCACCTCACAGGATCTATGGTCAGGTCTCCCACTTTGATTACCATGTCCCGGTCGGGCTTCGTCGTTTCGGCTATGGCGCGTCGTATTCTTGTAGACAACTCGTCCAGGTTCCAGGGCTTGATCACGAAGTCCTCAAAACCTTGCTCAAGCACCAGGTGTAATGTTGATGAAGAGACCAATGCGATGACGGGGAGCAATCTGCGCAATTTGAGCTTCCTGAACCACTTCCAGGCGGAGTCGCCGTGCGTTGATATCGAGGATATGTCTATGAGAACAGCATGAAAAGATTGACGGGCATCCTGCTGGATGACATCATCGGCGTAAATACAGGCTGTGCAGGAGAATCCCATGCGGCTCAGGCCGGCGCTAAGGTCCCTGACGCGGTCCATCTCGTTGGTAACCAGTAAAATATTGCTCACGGCACCCCGATGTTATTATAACAATTCGACGAACGGTCGCAGCCTGGATACGTCCAGCAAACCGCACATGGAGTGGTTGGACACCGTTATGCCGCTCTCAGCCACAGCTGCCGCTGCGTTCAGACCGCTGAGACAGACCAGTCCTGCCTTTTCAGGATTGAAAGGTATCTCACAGATCTTTTCACCCGGCCTGGCCAGGAATGCCTGCGTGATAAGGCCGCTGTTCTTCATCCGCTGCAGCAGCTCATCGGCTCTGCTGAAGGACAGCATGGGTATTTCACAATAGTCGGCCAGCACCTTGCCGTTACCATCAGATGCGGCTTGAATGACGTCAGTCATCCTGCCGGCGATAAAGATATCGGAAGGATCGATTGTCGAGCCTGTGAACTCGACCAGGTCAACAAATCTGAAAGGGTGACCTTCCTTTATCTGCAGCAGGCCCCCAAAACGCGCATAAACAGGTATGCCAGATTTAAGCAGGCAGCCGTTCACAGCAACATTGCATATAGTGGCCAGCCCGACCTGGCCCGCAGGAACCACGAGGCCGCCGAGGTTGTTGCCTTCACCGGCCAACGCTACCAGGCTGGATGAGGACAGCCCGGAGTCAAATACGGCCTTCATGATTTTCAATACTGCGGGGAACTGGTCGCGGTAGAAGAGTGATACATCTACCGGTATGCGTCCTGTCCCTGAACGCAGGCCAACATTGGTCTGATAGGCCAGGCGCTCTATCCTGGATCCGATAAAACCGATCTTGTCGGTGACCAGCGAGTTTCTTAATTCCTCGAGGCCGGGCACCGTAATAGTGCGGCCATCCTTGTGACCCGCTGAGCGCGTCAGGCCGCGTTCATCCATTATTTTGAGGTGATAACGCACAGCCCGTTCGCCCAGGTAGATGCCCTGTTCCTCCAGCAGGCCCGATATCATGCGGCTGCCCATGGGCGCCTGCGCATCGCTGAGTATCTTAAGTATGGCTGTGATCTTTCTTTCTACATCGCGCGTTTCCTGTCCAATCATATCTTGATCACCTCACTGCAGCCTCACTGGTATCCCTTTTGCGGCCAGGTATTCTTTGGTCTGCCTGATCGAAAACTCCCTGTAATGAAATATGCTGGCGGCCAGCACTGCGTCCGCCTTGCCGAGGGACAGTGCCTGGTACAGGTGCTCCAGCGTGCCGGCACCGCCACTGGCGATGACCGGCACGGTCACCAGTTCGCTGACCGCGCGATTGAGCTCGTTATCGTAACCCGACCTATGCCCATCGGCATCCCAGCTGGTCAGCAATATCTCGCCCGCGCCAAGGTCGACCGCCTTTTCAATCCATTTCAATACATCGATGCCGGTAGGCTTGCGGCCGCCATGCGTGCAGACCTCCCAGGCGGCAGTGCTGTCATTGGTTAATCGCCGGGCATCCACCGCCAGCACCATGCATTGCCTGCCGAAAATGGCGGCGCCCTCCCTGAGCAGTCCGGGATTCTGTACGGCGGCGGTATTGATAGACACTTTGTCGGCGCCTGCCTTTAACATACGCCGCATATCCTCTATGGTGCGCAGTCCGCCGCCCACACATAGCGGAACAAAGACCTGTTTGGCCACGTTTTCAACTACGTGAACCATGGTTTCCCTGCCTTCGGGTGTTGCCCCTATGTCCAGGAAAACCAGTTCATCCGCTCCTTCGCCGTAATAGAAAGCTGCCTGTTCTACCGGGTCTCCGGCATCGCGCAGATTGGTGAAGCTCGTGCCTTTGACCACGCGTCCGCCCGTTACGTCGAGGCACGGTATAATACGTTTGGTCAACATCTGATTCTGATCATAGCAGGCTATATTTCAGGAAGTTTGAGTACATCCTGAGTCCAGGCTCCCCGCTTTTTTCGGGGTGGAATTGAGTTGCGAAAAGGTTGTCGTTAATAATCATGGAGCAGAACTCGAGGCCGTATTCCGTTGTTCCGGCAATAACGGAACGGTCCATCGGCCGGGCATAATAGCTGTGCACAAAATAGAAATTGGTATTATCCGGAATGCCGGTGAAGATAGGGTGAGCATGAATCTGTTTGACCTGGTTCCATCCCATGTGCGGTATCTTTAATCCGGCGGGAAGCATGCAGACCCTGCCGGGTATAATGCCCAGGCATTTGTATTCGCCGCCTTCCTCTGTGGCGTCGAGCAGCACCTGCAGGCCCACACAGATGGCGAAGAGCGGCTTTTTTAAATCAACCAGCTTCTTTACGCACTCATCAATTCCGGCGGCCGACAAGCTTTTCATCGTATCGGCGGCCGCGCCAACGCCGGGCAGGAACACGGCGTCGGCATTGAGGATTGCAGATGCGGAACCAGTGACAGTGGGCCGATGGCCAAGGTTCACCAGGGCGTTAACCACGCTGCCGATGTTGCCGGCGCCGTAGTCGATCACGGCAATTATTTTTGTATCTTTGCCCATAGCACTTCCATCTCATAGTACCAGCGGTATACGGAAACCTGTTGCCGTAATTTTAACATTATGAAACGTTGATGTCAATACAAATCAGTATATAAGCCCGGGTATTCAGCCGGGCTATTATTTCAAGAAGCAGATCGCCTTCTGGCTCTTAGGGTCAGCCAGTATTTGTACGTACTGTCCTTGGGATACAGATGGAACGTCTATCAAGCTTATTATTTCTGCGAATTCGGCCAATTCCGGAAATATTATAGTCAGTATATTTGTGGATTTTTCAAAAAACTCGTTATTGTAGGAAGTCTCGCTATTACCCGGATACAGGGGCAGATAGATGATTTGAGATTCAACCAGATCCTGGAAGAAATGCGTGCCGTATGATACTTCGGGCACATGACCCATTTCCTCGCGAGCGATTTCAACCAGCACGGATGTGTTGCTGATGTCCGCATAGCCGACATTAACACCCAGGTCAACGTTGCTGCTGCCCCAGCGACCGGGCCCCATCATTATGATTTTCCCTTCTCTGACCGCCGGATGTTTATTGATACGGCCAACGATGCGACCCACGGATTTTTTAATTTCCGGAGAACCGATCCGGCTGTATTTCCAGGGATCTATGTATAAAATGTACCTCAAATTTGAGGCCAGCCCGCCGCTGATAAACTTTTTTGCCTTAAACAAAACACGTTCATGCGGTATGTTGTCAGGTATTGTAATTGTTCCTGATGTTCCCGGAACCTGCAAAGACCGGCACTGCAGCAGATTGATCTTGATCTCACCGTCTGCCGTGATATGGGCGGTAAACTCCACATCCACGGGATGTCCCTGGGCGGACTCCAGTTTCATCAGCATATCGCTCATAATCCTGATGAAGGGAGTTTTTCTCAGCAGAGAATCAAATGTTAGAACCAGGCTGTCGCCCGATCCATGGGGACACTTGCCGATAATGGCGCGTGGGAAGCCGTCCTGCATGATCGACGCTATTAAATTAAGATTGGGATAATCGCCGTCATCCAGGATTTCCGCTATCGGCAGGGTGATTAACTCGTTGAGCTTGATATCGAGCAAATCGATGTTATGCTGAGAGTATTTGGCGATTTTGGCGCCGATCTCGGGCCGCAAATCGGGGTGGCTGACGGCGATCATCCTGGTATAATCTCCGCTTACGCGGTTAACAGCACGTGTGCCCAGGCCGAAAACCAGCCGCAGCATTCCTCGCCGGGGGTCTATGCGATTTGTCCACGCATAAAGATTCTTGGAGAAGGCTACGCCGGCCATGGTGGGGAAAAAGAAGTTCTTGTATGGCATGCCCGATACACGCTGTACCAGTATTGCCATCTGTTCATCGTTCTCACCCAGGCCCTGGTTCTGTCTGTATGTGAGGGCATCGGGATTCAATGCGCTGGCATAAACGAGTTTAACTGCACGTAGAAACGCCTCCATCCTCTCGTCAGGGGTTCCCTGATTGGCGCAGAATTCGCTGCGGTATTTGCCGGCGAAAGCATTCCCGAAGCTGTCTTCAAGCAGGCTGCTGGACCTGACGATAATCGGAGCCTGACCGAAATAGTCCAGCATATCGCGGAATTGTTCCATTATCTCCTGCGGGAATTTACCCTCGACAAAGCGCCTCTCGATCTCCTCGAATTCTTCAGGGGATATCTGCCAATCTCTGGTGAGCTGCAGCCGCAGTTGAAAAAGGTGGTTGTTGACCAGAAATGTAAAAAAGACGTCGGAACCTATATAGAATGAATCATGCGCCTCCAGAGCTCGAGAAAAGTCGATTTCGCCGCTCTCCGCCGTTAAAATACGCCGGGCCAGCAACATGCCGGCGGCTTTGCCGCCGATGCGGCCGGAGCCTATCAGCCTATTCCTTATATTAATAAGGTCATCGGCCGTCAGATATTTGTCGGCGAGTTTGGTGAAAGAGGGCTGATCGCTGATCATCATACGGGAGAGCTCATGTTTAAGCGGTATTATTTCCTCCATCTGTCTGGGAGAATCCGGATCTGCCGATTGATACTGCAACAGTTTTGTGTAGACGCTTTCCCATGGAGCAATGGAAGTGAAGGCTATGCTGAGAGGTTGCCTGTGTGCGGTCGAGGAGACGGCAGCCGCCTCACCGCTCTGAAATACAGGGACCCAATTGTCCTGGGTGATCAGGTGGGGCAAAAACATCTGCGCTGAGTAGCGCTCCCACACTTTAAGCGGGTGTATATATGTTGCGTCGTTAACATGGTACACATCGATCAGTATTTGTGTTGTTTCCCGTATCCTGGCCACCACCGAGTGTGTATGCTTTCCCCTGGTTAAACCGAAATACGCTACCGGCCCGAGCTCAAAAATATACGGGCAGGTCACCTGGAAGAAATTGGCCAGCAGCTCGTCGGTGGCCCACTGCGCGACGAGCGAGGACAGGTTGTCGAAAATATAGCATGCAGTATGGCTGTTTTTCGCTATTATGTTATGTATCTGTCCGCTGAAAGCATCGAATCCGGGTTTGGGGTCGATTTCTATAATCTTCAGCTTCTGTCCCGGTATTAAAATCGGAGGGTGTGAGGCAAAACGCAGGTAGATACAGCTATGACCGTCGGCTATCGACCGGTTGGCAAACGACTGTGCGAAGGATGCGTAATCTTCCAGGTTGTCGATCTGCCAGACCAGGTTATCCCCGGCGCGGACCTCCTGGATCAGCTCGTCTAATGCATCGATTCCGCTGCTTAATTTTAAAGGCTGTGTTTTCTTTCTCATGATTGCTACTTGTTAGAGTAATTTCCACGCCCGGCCGGTGCAGCAATTGCTTCAACTCACAACAGGAGTGATTTAATCCGTCAGTTTTACAGTCTCTCTTAGAAAGGATATAATAATAATAGCCTTTAAGCCAGTCCAGTGAGGCTGGTAAGGAGAAAATGGTGGTCTATTTTTATGCTCCAGGATTCCAGCCTGGGGCTGTTTTTTTGCACCTCTCGCACGTTCGGTGCGGGAGGTTCTTTTATTTGAGGGCATACCATGAGTAATAAAGCCATACTCGTTCTGGAAGACGGCACTATTTACAGGGGCGATGCTTTCGGCGCCGAAGAGACCGCCTTCGGTGAAATAATCTTTATCACGAGCATGACCGGTTATCAGGAGATGCTGACCGATCCGTCTTTTGCCGGCCAGATCGTGGTGCCGACTTTTCCGCTGATAGGCAATTATGGTATCAACCTTGATGATGTCGAGTCGGCAAAAATTCAGGTCAGAGGCTTTGTTGTCAGAGAGTACTGCCCGATACCCAGCAACTGGCGGAGTATGGCGACTGTGGATGAGTATCTGAAAACGGGAAATATTCCCGGCCTCAGCGGTATCGACACGCGCAGCTTAACCAGACATATACGCTCCAGGGGGGTCATGATGGGGATATTGACATCCGAATTGACCGGCAGTGAGGCGCTGCATGAGTTGAAACAATTGCCTTCTTACGGGGACACCGATTTTGTCAAGGAAGTGAGCGCTAAAGAGCCTTTTGAATGGAGCTCAGGGCAGGGGCAGCAGCATACATATAATATCGTAGTCGTTGATATGGGTTTGAGATTTAATATAGCACGCATACTGAGTCGGCTCGGCTGCCGTGTGACTGTTGTCCCCTGCACTATTTCCTGCGTGGATTTACTCGCCATGGAACCGGACGGAATAGTTCTTTCGCCCGGCCCCGGAAATCCTGCTTTGCTGGACTACGCCATCGAGAATATCAAGGGGCTGCTGGGTAAAAAACCGATTTTGGGAATATGCCTTGGCCACCAGCTCATAGGCCGGGCTTTCGGCGCCGATACGTTCAAGCTCAAATTCGGACACAGAGGGGCCAACCATCCTGTCTTAGACCTGGCCACGGGTAAAGTGCATATCACTTCACAAAATCATGGATATGCAATAGACACAGATAGCCTTAAGGGAGGATTACAGGTCAGCCACATAAATTTGAATGATGGCACTATCGAAGGTTTAAAACACAGTTCCATGCCGATTACTACAATACAGTATCACGCGGAAGGCTCCCCCGGTCCACAGGACAATACGTATATATTCGATGGATTTTTGCAGATGATCAAAGAGGGACGCAGGTGATAGATGTCTGAGCTCTCCAAGGTGCTGGTTATAGGATCAGGTCCTATCATCATAGGCCAGGCGGCTGAATTCGACTATGCGGGCACCCAGGCGTGCAAGTCGCTGCGGGAAGAGGGGATAACCACGGTGCTGGTTAACTCCAATCCTGCAACGATAATGACCGATGAAGGCATAGCCGACATAGTGTATATCGAACCGCTGACTGCGGATGTACTGGCAAGGATAATCGAACGGGAAAGGCCCGAGGGGCTGTTGCCAACACTTGGCGGTCAAACCGGCCTTAACCTGGCTGTGGAACTGGCCGATACGGGAATACTGGATAAATACAACGTCCGCATGTTAGGCACGCCCTTGGAAACCATTAAAAAAGCAGAGGAGAGGTCGTTATTCAAGCGGCTTATCCAGGAGATCGGTGAGCCGATCCCGGAAAGCGTAACGGTCAATTCCGTCGGCGAAGCCAGGGATTTTGCCTCGACCATCGGATTACCGCTGATAGTCAGGCCTTCCTATACGCTGGGTGGCACCGGCGGCGGCATCGTTTATTCCATGGCCGAACTGGAGTCCACAGTGGAGAACGGGCTGGCATCGAGTATGAGCCATCAGGTGCTGGTCGAGAGATGCCTGCTGGGCTGGAAAGAGATTGAATATGAAGTCATGCGCGATGCGGCCGACAACTGCATCACTATCTGCAATATGGAGAATATCGATCCGATGGGCGTCCATACGGGCGACAGCATAGTCGTGGCGCCCAGTCAGACGCTGACCGACAGGGAATACCAGATGCTCCGGTCGGCCAGCTTGAAGATAATACGGGCGCTGCGCATCGAAGGCGGCTGCAACATACAGTTCGCTTTAACCCCGAGCCCGGTAGTCGCCAGGAAATGGGCGCCGGACCAGCTGAATATAGTTAAAAGCCAGTACTATATTATCGAGGTGAATCCCCGCGTCAGCCGCAGCTCGGCCCTGGCCAGCAAGGCTACGGGCTATCCCATAGCCAGGGTTGCCGCCAAGATCGCTGCGGGCAAGCGGCTCGATGAGATACCCAACCGGGTAACCGGAAAAACAATGGCCGTCTTCGAACCTGCGCTGGATTATTGCGTAATCAAGATCCCGCGCTGGCCGTTCGATAAATTCGCCGGGGGCGACAGGACCCTTGGAAGCCAGATGAAGGCCACCGGTGAGGTGATGGCTATCGAGCGCTGTTTTGAAGCCGGGCTGCAGAAAGCGGTGCGCTCACTGGAGATGGGCAGAAAATCTCTCCTGTGGGAAGACAAAAACTGGGGCAACACCAGCGAATATGGGAAATATCCGCTTCACGCCAATGACATGAGGTTGTGGGCCTTGATGGCGGCGCTGAGAAGAAAAGTGGGGCCGGAACAGCTTGCAGAACAAACGGGAATCGACCCGTGGTTCATACATAAAATGGCCAATATCGTTAAGCTGGAGCAACGGCTGTTATCTGAGGAATTGAATCCCGAATTGCTGAGGCAGGCCAAGCGTCTCGGTTTCTCGGACGAACAAATTTCAACCCTGGGAGATACATTGCCGGACCAGGTGCGCCAATTGAGAAACCGCTGGAACATAAAACCGGTATATAAAATGGTGGATACATGCGCGGCAGAGTTTGATGCCGAGACCCCCTATTTTTACAGCACGTACGAGATTGAAAATGAGGCTGAGTCCCTGGAAGATAATAAGGCGGTCGTGATCGGCAGCGGGCCTATTCGCATCGGACAGGGGATTGAGTTCGATTATTGCAGCGTCCATTCCGCCTGGGCGCTTAAAGAAGCCGGCTATAAAAGTATAATGGTCAATTCAAATCCTGAAACCGTTTCAACTGACTTCGACACCAGCGACCGGCTTTATTTTGAGCCTCTCGACGAGGAAAGTGTCCTCGATATACTTGAGAATGAGAATTCAAAATTACTGGTCAGCACCTTTACTCCCTCGGTGCTGCAATTCGGGGGGCAGACTGCGATCAACCTGGCTGCTTCGCTGTCCAGAAACAATTCACCTATCCTGGGTTCCAATGCGGAGATAATCGACCTGGCGGAAGACAGGCGCAGATTCGAGGATTTCCTTAACCACCTGGGTATCCCGCAGCCGCCCGGAACCGGTGTAACTGCGTTAAGCCAGGGGCAGGAGGTGGCCAGGACGCTGGGCTATCCGGTGCTGGTCAGGCCGAGTTATGTGCTTGGCGGCAGGGGTATGGAGATAGTGCAGAACCAGGAGGAATTAACCAGGTATATGGGGCAGGCTCTCGAAATTGATGAACGCCATCCCGTTCTGATCGATAAGTATTTCGAAGGCAAAGAGGTGGAGGTTGATGCGGTATGCGACGGGGTCGATGTCTTAATTCCCGGGATTATGGAACATATTGAACGGACCGGTGTGCACAGCGGTGATTCAATAGCCGTGTATCCGGCTCTGGGATTGTCAGAAAACGAGGTTAATACCCTGATTGATTACACCGTCAGAACCGGGCTGGCGCTGGGTATAAAGGGCCTGATGAACATTCAGTATGTTATCATGCGGAGCGGAGCCGGGCAGACGTCGTCCATATACATGCTGGAGGTAAATCCGCGCGCCAGCCGGACGATACCGTTTATCTCCAAGGTTACGGGGGTCCCCATGGTGCGCATCGCTACCAAAGTGATGCTGGGGATCAGTCTTTCGGAGCAGGGGTACGAAACGGGTTTGTGCAAGGAAAAGGCTTTAGTCAGCGTTAAGGCTCCTGTCTTTTCCATGTCGAAATTGACGAGGGTTGATACCTATCTCAGCCCGGAGATGAAATCCACCGGTGAAGTCATGGGAATCGATCTGACATATGAAGCTGCCCTGGCCAAGGCATTGATCGCCGCAGGACTTATGCTGCCTCCTCAGGGGACGCTCCTGTTCAGTATCGCGGACAAGGACAAAGTGGAAGCGCTGCCCATAATAAAGGGATTCTATGCGCTGGGTTACCAGATATACGCAACCAGGGGCACCGCCGCTATGATCAGTGAACATGGCATGAACGTTAATGCGGTCAGCAGGAAACTGAGCGAAGGACATCCCAATATCATTGAAATTATAAACAGCGGCTCTGTGGTTGGCGTGATCAACACGATCACCGGCGGTCGAATTCCCATGCAGGACGGTTTTCATATCCGCCGTGCTTCCACCGAGAGGCGTATCCCATGTTTCACTTCGCTGGATACGGCAGGCGCCGTTCTGAAAGTCTTATCTCAGGGCACGCAGAACATTAATATTAAACCGCTGCATGAATATGTAAGGCCGTAAAGCCTGATACATATCAATTCGATCGTGCCTGCGATCTCGCTGTATCGAGCAGATCCGATATCAGCCGTTTATTGATCGCGGTCCTTATTCTCAGGGAGTCGGGACCCCGGCTTGTGGATGGTTTTTTCGACCAGTTCAAATAGTATGAGGGTGAAAAGGGCAATAAGCAGGAGCAGTAACAGGGTCTGGAGGAATTCCTTGTGTACCAGGAACATTATGATGAATATCTCCAGCATTAAAACGGCTGTCTCGACAACCTTGCGGCGCACCATGTTGTCGATGATGAAGGAGAACATAATCACCTCTACCCAGCCCTCTGTGATCACGTTGACTGTGATGGTATCCCAGGTAAGCATGCCCGCGGGCAGCGTAAATGACATCCAGTGCAGGAAAAAGAAGGTGAAAATCGACTCCGGTATATACGATAAAGTGATGGCGAGGAAGGTCGGCATGCGTCCCCGCAGCAGGCCACAGAAAAAACCGGTTATGGATTTACCGAGTATGATGGCCAGGCCGTACACGGGGCCGTAGATGCCGAAGACCGCCAGGTGAAAATAGGGGTATATAGAGGAAAGCGCGGCTGTCAGCAGGCCGTACCAGGGCCCGAATGTGATGGCGATGGCGAAGGTGGCCAGGTGTGAAAAATCGAATGTTACCTGGGGATTGAGGGGTGTGAGCATGCTGGAGAGAAAAGACAGCAGGTTTCCCAGCACTGCAGCGGCAAGGGAGATACCCAGCTTCTGGGCTTTCTCGCTCTTAAAGAAAACAACAACCTGCTGCATCTTCGACATGAGACTTTGCTCTCAGTATAACATTTTTCCTATTCATAAAGTCCGCGTTTACGGTTATCTTCAACGATGAGGTTGTACTCCTTATCCACATCTATGCCCCGGTCCCTCAAAACACGGTCCATCATCTCAACTGAATGCGTGAGGTCGAGAAAGCGATTCAGCCACGCTTTCGGGTCGTCCGGGCTTTTCTCATAATCTTCCGCCAGCTGGTTGTATTCCTCGGTGATCTTGTTGAATTCGACTGCAGGATCGAACTGTCCCTTGATGCGCGGGAACCTGAACAGCTCCTTGACCTTGCCCAGATGGCGGCGGAAGATGAATTTATCGACATACCAGAAAACGCATGCCAGCATTAGCTGGTTGAGCAGGAAGGCCGGGAAATCGGGTATGCCCAGCTGTTGCCTCAGCAATACCTGGAGCAGGGCTCCGGCAATGCCGGAAAGAAGTATCCAGCGGCCGAAGACGTAGATGAACCACTCCCTTGAAAACATGTCATTCTCCCTTTATTCAAACTTGCTTTTGATTGTAGCCTACAGAATAGCTTTTAAACGGTCAAGGATGTCGCATTCAACATTAAAGATCATACGAAAAGGCGGCCGGTGAATGCGAATTCAGGGTAATCGCACGCCGGACACCTGTCTGGATCGAGGCCCATATATTCTACCTCGATTTCGATCGGGTGCTTTTCTTAGCTGCAGTCTTACCTTCTAACATACCCGAGAGAATTTTGGCATTTTCGTCCATGCGTTTTTTATTGGCGCCCACATAATCCGCTGCGTTGTAACTGATTACATGGGATAATTTCACGAGCTCATCAAGCTCTTTCTGATTAAGGTTTCCAAAGACTACTTCCAGAACTTCATTTATGTTAGGGGACAGGCTTTTTAAAAGCTCAATGCCCTGCCTGGTTAACTCAACCTCAATAGACCGTCTATCACTTTTCGAACGTCTTCTTGTTACCAGTTTACGTTTGTGCAGTTTATCAACCAGGGGGCTGATTGAATGGGTGTCAATCGGCAGTACTTTTGAAATCTCCGTCGGCGACATGGGGCGCTTGTTATAAAAAAGCGCCTGCAGGGCCGTTATCTGAGAAACCGTCATCTTTGCCGGGCTCAGGCTTTTTTCCAGCGCTTTTACCCAGGTGTTCCAGGCCTGGGCAAAATTGACGATAGTCCACATATATTTTGTGGGAGGAGCCAGCTGCACCAGGTCAGCATATTCTTTTTTTTGAATATTCATTGAACGAATATCCTTATCAAAAACAATCTAGTATCGACAATTTACACTTATGTTATCAACATAAGCTGGATCAAGTCAAAAGTACTTGTTATAGCTAACTACGTACAAATGTTAGGGAATATTAAAACTCAATATAAATATTATCAATATGGAATTATATACTATTGACATACAATATTACAGTTGGTAATATATGCACATAATTTTTCGATGAGGTCAAGTCAGGCGGAGGCAATTTTTGATGCGTGTGGTTGAATATGAAGGATGATGAGATTACTGCTGTTACTCAAACCGGATGAGCAACGTTTTTTTAAAACTGGGGGGTTATTTAAGAAATGCGTGAGATGGTAGTTTCCAAAGACACACTGAACGAAATGATGTACAGGGCCACAGTGCGCGCAGCCTGTATTATTCCGAGGGATTGTCGCCAGGCTGTCGAAAAGGGCGAGCGCCTGGAGGAAACGGAGGTATCCAGGGGCCCACTGAGTTTTTTCCTTGAAGCCTGCGACGCCGGCGAAAAGGGCAGGACGCTGTGTCCCGATACCGGCTGGCAGATTTATTGGATTAAAATGGGGGAAAACGTCAGGATTGAAAATGGTGTATCAAGTATACAGGACGCAGCTGAACAGGCGGTAGCAAAAGCTACCGGCGAAGGTTATCTGCGGCCTCATCTGGTGCATCCCCTGACAATGAGGAATCCATTAAATAATGTAGGAGTTCATGCTCCTATTGTGCACATTCAATTCGATCCTGCTATTGATTATATAGAGATTGTTTCGGTCTGCAAGGGAGGCGGTGGCGAGCTCTTTGGAGGAATTCAAAGAAACCTATCCGAGGCCGATGGTAGAAAAGGAATAGTTAAATTCGTTTTGGATTGTTTCGTACACACATCTTACTCGGGTAAAACATGCCCTCCAGGCATTATAGGCATCGGCATAGGAGGTACTACTGCAACCTCGGCACAGCTTGCCCTTGAAGCTGCGTGCCTGCGCACTATAGGCAACCGTCACCCGGACAAAGATATTGCAGAACTTGAAGACGACTTACTGGCCCAGTTTAACCAACTGGGTATTGGCCCTATGGGTATGGGGGGAAAAACCAGTGCACTGGATGTGCACATCGAATATGCTCTAACCCACTTTGCCGGCATATCCGTTTCTTTTAATACTTTTTGCTGTGTGATACGACGGGCTACCGCCCGCCTGGACTCATTGGGACATATTGAATATGGTGATGCACCCAGCTGGAATTATCGTTAAGAGGTGAAAGATGGAAATTAAAAGATTGAAAATTCCACTGAGTGAGAACGATGTTCGAACACTTAATATCGGAGACCTGGTAACATTTACCGGCCTGTTATTCACGGGCACCGAGGTTTTCCATAAAAGAGCATTCGAAAAAAATGCTACGCCGCCTATAGATTTCAAGAAAATGAACGTAATGGCCCATGCTCCTCTGAGTATCAAAAGAGGTGAAAATGGTGAATGGGAACCGATGCAATGGGATAAGTTTGCGATTATGGTAACATCGGGGAGTCGTTTTGAACCCTATTTACCCAGGCTCATCCAGCAACTTGGCCTCAGGGCGGTTGTCAGCAAAGGCAGTATGGGTGAACAGACCAGGAAGGCAATGGCGGAATTCGGCTGTGTACACCTGACTGAGAATTCGCGATTGGACAAGCCGGGAACGGCCGATACGGTAAAACGCGTTATAGAATCCTATGGATACGATGAGGTGGGACCATTTGAGGCAACCTGGGTACTGGAAATTGAGGACTGGGGTCCGCTAGTGGTTGATATCGATGCCCATGGAAATAACCTTTTTGACCAGATCGAGCAAGTCGCTATAGAGCGACTGAAAAAGACCTACGCCCACTTTAATATACCTTCAGGTTTTCGCTATTCCATGGCTCTGCCTGATTCTAAAGAGGACAGTTATTATTCACGATAAATAGATTCTTTAATCGCTATCGATCCGAGTTTCAAATGAACGCTTCATGGCCGGGTATGCAGTATAATTGGCGTGAATTAGTTACGTTGCCACGATTACTGCAGGAGGAGGAAGATCATGAAGGTAGTGTATCATCCGCGCTACACGGATGTGTATGAGAGCGATCCCGCCGCAGCTCCCGGACGTATGGAAGCGGTAGTAAAAGAGCTGGGCGGCTTCGATTTCGTCGAGCCTCAGCCTGCCGGCCTGGACTACATCCAGCTATGTCATACGCCTTTTCACATCAGCTACGTACAGCGATACGGCGATGTGTTTGACGCGGCCTCGCTGGCCGTCGGGGGCGCCATTCTGGCATCGGATCTAGCCATGAAAGGCGAGCCTGCATTCGGATTGATCCGTCCTCCCGGCCATCATGCCAGCGCGGACAGCTGCTGGGGATTTTGTTTCTTCAACAATATGGCTATTGCCATCGCCAGATTGCTTGAAAAAAAGAAGATTAAGACGGCGCTGATACTCGATTTTGACCTGCACTTCGGCGACGGAACATCCAACATTTTCAGTGGCAATCACGATGTGACCTATTTTCATCCCGAAGACGGGGACAGGCAGGAGTTCGTAGACCATGTGGGACGTTTTCTGGGCCAGTCCAGGGCTGATATCATAGCAGTCTCGGCCGGATTCGACCGCCATATCAATGACTGGGGCAGGCTGTTAACTACAGAGGATTACATGACTATCGGACAACATGTTAAAGAGTTCGCCGAGAAGCAATGCGAAGGCCGCCGTTTCGGCCTGTTGGAGGGCGGATACAACCACGACGTCCTGGGAAAGAACGTCAGAGCCTTTCTGGAAGGGATGAGCTGAGGCTTTGTCCGGTTGTCTTTCGCATCTAGACGGATGCGCGGTTATTCACTCAACGTATCATTGTGACGGCGTAAACACCCATTGTAAGGGCATACAGTATCGCTGCCGCCAGTGGTACTGCGATGATAATCAATGCGGGTAGCGGTCTGTTTTTGCTATATAGTATGGCTGAAGCGATGATGCAACCGGCCGCAATTGCCCCGTAGGCCAATATCGGCGCCACTATCATCCAGACGGACGGATCTCTCTCAGACCCCGGCTTATCAAAGGCAAACAATGATGTGAATGCTGCAAAAGCCCAGGGTATCAGCGAGATCATAACTATCACCAGCAGTATAATCGTTGCCGTTCTGATATTCTTATCCTTGTCCTTCATCAGGTGCGCTCCTCATATTTATTGAAACAGGTGTATCAGCGGCGCAGACCCGGCAGGCTTGGCCGGTTGGGTACGCTGCTGTGGCTGAAGCGTGACTGATGATCGGGTATCTGGAATGAAGGCGCATCGGGCGGTTTGGGAATCTGTACGGATCCCGGCGCAGGCAAATTGGTTATGTCCGGCTTGATCGGCGGTTCCCCGTTACCACTGATGTTGACATCGACGTCTGCGTTGGCGTTTACATAATAGTATTGATAGCCGGCCAGCCATCCTGTTTGCCAGGCACTCGGGTAAACAGTGTAATAGGCGCCGGTATAGCCATCGTTATAGCCCACCTGTTCTCCTTCGTAGAGTCCGGTGCCGTCTCCAAACTGTGACGAGAGCAACTCGATCAGTTTCTCAACGGCCTGATAACCGTTGTCGAAGCCCGACTTCTGGCCCTCGGCCTTGCCGTCGTTCAAACCCTTCTCGTATCCGAGTTTCTCGCCGGCGACCAGCCCTTTGGCCATGCCGACTTTCTCGCCTGCCTCAAAGCCCAGGTTCCTGCCCATCTGGTAGAATCCGAAGCTGGCCCCTCCGATGGCCAGTATGACGAGCACGATGGCTATTATCAATACAGATGTATTAATCTTCATGATTCTTTCTCCGCTGTAGCATGATTCTGACGAAGTCTATTGCTGGGGCGCCGGCGCTGAAGGGGCGGTGGGCACCCAGGCCGTGCTGGGTCCGTCTGAATAGGTGACCATCTGATTTCCCGCTACAAAAGGCCCGGCCTGTTGCCAGCAGTTGTTGCAGCCCTGCCACCATCCCGATCGCCAGCCGTTTTGCCAACCTCTGGACCATCCAGCGCTATAGCCGCTGTTATAGCCGATTTGCTGGCCCTGCGCCTCGCCCTGGGCCTGTCCCTCAACCCTGCCCTTGGCCAGTCCTGCCGAATAGCCCTTATCGTAACCGGCTGTCTCACCGTCCTGCTTGCCCTGCTGATAACCGGCGGTCTGTCCTCTGTTGTAACCTTCCTGTGTGCCGATTGCCGTTCCATCGGCATTGCCTCTGCTGTAGCCCGATTTATATCCGGTATCCATGCCCATCTGATAAGCGCCGTATCCCACCACTGCCAGCGCAACGATGATCAGGATAACAATGACTGCAATCTTACCGCTACCTAAAGTCATATCGTACCTCCTTGAAATCCACGCCAATATATTAGATCAAACAGGGCATTAGTTAAAGTAGAATCGAATTATTGCTAAGCGTATTCTTTTCTTACCATCAAACTAACATACAAGCCGGTCATTTTCAATAGCCTCTCGTTGATTAATTAAAAGCGATTTGATAGAATGCTAGCTGTCGAATATCGTATGCTCTTCGATCCGTATACCTAAACTTTAAAGGCATGGTATCCGGACGGCAGGCTGAAAAGCCTCGAGGGTGCAGTAGGAAACATCTGCGCCTCCCATTTTGGAAAGGAGGGTAAAATGAGAACCCTATTAATCAATCCTATCCGTCGCTCATCAATTTCCTTCATCATCACCTGTCTACTTCTGGGCGTCATGCTTGCCGGTTGCGCACCAGCTGCAATACAGCCGGCGCCGGCCGACAACACGTCGTCCCAGAGTACAGCCACTCCCATCATTCCCGGTAAAGCGCGTTTCAAAATTGCCACGACCACCAGCCTTTATGACACCGGTCTATGGAATTACCTTGAGCCGATGTTTGAAAAGAAGGCCAATGTCGAGCTGGACATCGTCTATGCCGGCACAGGCATTGCTCTGGAGTATGCCAGACGTGGTGATGTGGATGCCGTTATCGTGCACGATCCCGCGGCTGAGGCTAAATTCATAGCCGAAGGATACGGGATCAACAAGCGATCGTTTGCCTTTAACCATTTCCTTATTGCCGGACCAGCAGGCGATCCAGCCGGTATCAAGGATCTATCCCCCGAGCAGGCACTAACGAAAATATACGAGGCCGGTATAGCTGATCCAACGAAGGTAAAATTCATATCCCGAGGGGACAACTCGGGGACGCATTCCAAGGAGAAGCTGATCTGGAAGGCGGCCGGGCTGGACTATGCGGATGTGCAGAAATCAGGGCCCTGGTACGTTGAAGCGGGCAAAGGCATGGGGCCCTGCCTGCTGATGGCCTCGGAACAGGGCGCCTACATCCTGGCCGATATATCCACTTTTCTCGCATACAAAGGCAAAGTGGACGTGGTACCCCTGGTCGAGAAAGGCGAGCTCTTTTTGAATGTCTATGATGTGATAGAGATCAATCCTGACAAGATAAAAACAGCCAAGATGCTTTCCACCGCTAAAGCCTTTACCAACTGGCTGATATCCGACGAGGTGCAGGATTTGATCGGCAACTACGGGGTGGCTGAATACGGCAGGTCGCTTTTTAATCCTCTCAAGGGCGGCGGATGCACCGAATCCGGATGTCCCAAACTGGAAGATTACACAGTACCGGTTGAATAAGGGATAAAAAGATGCAGGAGATCTGGCAGGCCCTGGTCCAGGCGGTCGACCTTATCGTCAGCCTGGATAATGAGGTCATCCAGATCTCACTGCGTTCACTGTATATCTCTGGATGTTCCATACTGATCGCCGCGCTTTTTTGTATCCCCATCGGCGGCCTTATCCATTTCCATGATTTCAGGGGTAAGCGTGTTGTGATCAATATCATACAGACCTTTTACAGCCTTCCGACCGTTGTGGTGGGCCTGCTGGTGTTTCTTTTTATCTCGCGCTCGGGACCGCTGGGTGGCCTTGAACTGATGTTCACACCGACTGCCGTGGTGATCGGGCAGGTGATACTGATCCTGCCGGTGCTCACAGGTATGACGATCAATGCGTTGAGCGGTGTAGACAGGGCAATACGAGACACAGCGCTTTCCTCCGGCGCCAGCAATACTCAGGCCATGTGGGCGATTCTGTTTGAAGCCAGATTCGCCGTGGTGGGGGCGCTAATTCTGGGATTCGGGCGTGCCATCTCCGAGGTGGGCGCAGCGCTGATGCTGGGCGGCAATATCCGAGGTTATACACGGATTCTGACCACCGCCATCTCACTGGAAACACAGCGCGGCGACCTTGTGCTCGCTCTGGCGCTGGGCATTATCCTGATCAGTATTGCTATGGTGGTCAGCATTACCATGAACATCCTTCTGCAGAGGTACTGATGGCCATTCTTGAGACTGTGGACCTGGAACAGCGCGCCGGCGCCGCCGTGCTCCTGAACAAGGTTAGCCTGTCAGTGGAGAAAGGGGAAATATTTGCCGTCATCGGTCCCACCGGCGCGGGCAAGACCACGTTATTAAGGCTGATCAATTTGCTGGACCGCCCGGCGGCCGGCGACATTTATTTTGATGGGCAGAGAATAACCGATCCATCCTACGATACTGTTAAGGCGCGCCGCCGTATGGCGATGGTCTTCCAGAAGCCGGCTGTTTTCAACAGCACGGTATATGAAAACGTGGCATATCCACTTAAAGTACGCGGGGCTCATGGGAAAAACGAAAGATCCGCCGTTTGCCAGCTGCTTGAAATCATTGGATTGGGCGGATATGCCGGGCGTAAAGCCAGGACCCTCTCGGGAGGCGAAGCGCAGCGCGTAGCGCTGGCGCGCGCCGTGGTGATAAAACCGGAC
>Ga0172380_10001679_pt1 | contig 37754 bp, 40 predicted proteins | sample Leawe162metaG_FD_119747 | JGI IMG/M metagenome (GOLD analysis project Ga0172380, IMG submission 119747) | Leachate microbial communities from a municipal landfill in Southern Ontario, Canada - Leachate well 162 metaG | ecosystem: Engineered > Solid waste > Landfill > Unclassified | place...
CATATCGCGGCTTCGACCACTTCGCTGCCACCCCATGACCGACGGCGAGCGCTCTGCCTCCCCATCCTGGCGCTTCCTCTTCGAGCACCCGGCCCATTTCTTCGCCCTGGGCCTGGGCAGCGGTCTGTCGCCAGTCGCACCGGGCACCGCCGGCACCCTGTTCGCCTGGTTTTGCTACCCCTGGCTGCGCAGCCAATTCAGCGAACTGGGCTTCCTTCAGTTTCTCCTCGCCGCATTCCTGCTCGGCGTCTACGCCTGCGACAAGACGGGGCGCGACCTCGGCGTTCCCGATCACGGCGCCATGGTCTGGGACGAGATGCTGCCCTTCTGGCTGATCCTGTTGCTCTGTCCCGCGGACCCATGGTGGCAATTTGCCGCCTTCCTGCTCTTTCGTGGCTTCGACATTTTCAAACCGCCACCCATCCGTCGCCTGGATCGATCGCTGAAAAACGGCCTCGGCGTGATGCTCGACGACCTGTTGGCAGCCGCCTACACTCTGCTCGTCCTGGCAATTGCCAAGCTGTTGTGGGGCTAGCCATGGACAGCGAATTGCTCTCCCTGTCCGAGGCCCTGGGCCAGCTCCTGAGCGAGCAGGGCCTGACCCTGGCCTGCGCCGAATCCTGCACCGTTGGCTGGGTCGCCGCCGTCGTCACGGCAACTGCGGGCAGTTCGGGCTGGTTCGACCGCGGCTTCGTTACCTATTCGAACCAGGCCAAGGAGGAGATGCTCGGCGTGCCTGCCGCGACGATAGCGTGCCATGGCGCTGTCAGCGAAGAGACGGCGCGGGCGATGGCGAGCGGTGCCCTGGAACACTCGAGCGCCGGCGTGGCGCTGGCGATTACGGGGGTCGCCGGACCCGGGGGTGGCTCACCTGGCAAGCCTGTGGGCACCGTATGCTTCTCCTGGTGCCGGCGTGGCGAGCCGGCGAGCAGCGAAACCCGCCATTGGCCCGGGGATCGCGAGGCGGTCAGACGATCGGCCCTGGTGCACTCCCTGATCGGGATGATCGCTAGGCTCCAAGCCACCGCAAAAACTGTGCCATAATCTATTCTATTCGCGAAGGAAATCCCATGGACGACAACAAGAGCAAGGCCCTGCAAGCAGCCCTGGCCCAGATCGAGAAGCAGTTTGGCAAGGGCTCGATCATGAAAATGGGCTCGAACCAGATCGAGAACGATCTGCAGGTGGTGTCCACCGGTTCCCTGGGTCTGGACATCGCCTTGGGCACCGGCGGGCTGCCGCGCGGCCGCGTGGTGGAGGTCTACGGGCCGGAATCCTCAGGCAAGACGACCCTCTGCCTGCACGTGGTGGCCGAGGTGCAGAAGGCGGGCGGGGTAGCCGCCTACATCGACGCGGAAAACGCCCTCGATCCGGTCTATGCCGGCAAGCTCGGCGTCAATGTCGGCGACATGCTGATTTCGCAACCCGACACCGGTGAGCAGGGCTTGGAAATCGCCGACATGCTGGTGCGCTCAGGCGGCGTGGATATCATCGTCATCGACTCGGTTGCCGCACTGGTGCCGCGAGCGGAGATCGAAGGAGAAATGGGCGATCAACTGCCGGGCCTGCAGGCCCGGCTGATGAGCCAGGCGCTGCGCAAGCTCGCCGGCAATATCAAGCGCACCAACACCCTGGTCATCTTCATCAACCAGATCCGCATGAAGATCGGGGTCATGTTCGGCAACCCGGAGACGACCACGGGCGGCAACGCGCTGAAGTTCTACGCTTCGGTGCGCCTCGACATCCGGCGTACGGGTGCGATCAAGAAGGCCGAAGAGGTGATCGGCAACGAGACCAAGGTCAAGGTGGTCAAAAACAAGGTGGCCCCGCCGTTCCGCGAAGCGCATTTCGACATTCTCTATGGAGAAGGAATATCGCGCGAAGGTGAAATCGTCGAGTTGGGCGTCGAGCACAAGATCGTGGACAAGTCCGGCGCCTGGTACGCCTACAACGGCGAGAAGATCGGCCAGGGCAAGGACAACGCGCGCGAGTTCCTGCGCGAGCATCCGCAACTGGCACGCGAAATCGAAAACAAGGTGCGCGCCGCGGTCGGGGTCAGCGCCGTCACGACCACCGCTGCGGAGACGGTCGCCGAGTGAATTCTCTGCGCCAGCAGGCCCTCAAGCTGCTGGCCCGGCGCGAACATAGCCGCGCTGAACTGGCGCAGAAACTCGCAGCAAACGCCGCCAAAGAAGACATCGCCACCGTGCTCGAGCAACTGGAAAAAGACGGACTGCTCTCCGACCAGCGCATGGCCGCCGCCTATCTGCGCAGCCATGCGGCGCGCTTCGGCCTGGCCAAACTGCGGATGAACCTGCGCGCCAAAGGTGTTGCAGAGGAGTTGATTCAGCAATGCCTGGCTCAGGGTGCCGACGGCGATTACCAGGAGAGCGAGGAAGAGCGCGCCTTGCAGGTCTGGCAGAAGAAATTCTCGCGCCCACCGGCGGACCAGAGAGAGTGGGCGCAGCAGGCACGCTTTCTGCAGTCGCGCGGCTTCGGAACCGACATCATCAGAAAGACGCTGAAAGCCGTTGCAGAGCGAACGACGTGACAACTGACAGCCCATCTCCTGCCAGCTTGGGGCCCGACGGCGGCGGCGTGAGCAAGCTCACCATGAGCGGCTTGCGCAAGCGCTACAAGGCGCGAACCGTCGTCAAGGACGTATCCTTCGACGTCGGCAGCGGTGAAGTCATCGGCCTGCTCGGGCCGAACGGTGCCGGCAAGACCACCTGCTTCTACATGATCGTTGGCCTGGTGGGCGCCGACGGCGGCGAGATCCGCATGGATGACACGCGGCTCACCCACATGCCGATACACAGGCGGGCCAAGATGGGGCTGTCCTACCTGCCGCAGGAGAACTCGGTGTTTCGCAAGCTCAGCGTCGCCGAGAATATCCGCGCCGTGCTCGAATTGCAGCAATTCCCCGAAGAGGAGATCAATGAACGGCTGACCGCCTTGCTGCAGGAGCTGCACATCAGCCACCTGCGCAATCGCGCCGCCATATCGCTCTCCGGAGGCGAGCGAAGGCGTGTCGAGATCGCCCGCGCGCTGGCCACCGACCCGCGCTTCATCCTGCTCGATGAACCCTTCGCCGGGGTCGATCCCATCGCCGTCATCGACATACAAAAAATCATCGGCTTTCTCAAGGAGCGTGGCATCGGCGTCCTGATCACCGATCACAACGTGCGCGAAACACTGGGCATTTGTGATCGCGCCACCATAATCAACGCCGGCGAAGTGCTCGCTCACGGCCACCCGGAGGAGATCGTCGACAACGAAGCAGTGCGCAAGGTCTATCTCGGCGAAAACTTTCGCATGTAAGCCCGGCAATGAAACAGACACTACAACTCAAGCTATCGCAGCATCTGGCGCTGACGCCCCAGCTGCAGCTGTCGATCCGTTTGCTGCAGCTATCGACACTGGAATTGAACCAGGAAATCGAGACCTTCCTCCACGAGAACCCCCTGCTCGAGCGCGACGAGCCGGAAGACGGAGCAGCCTTTGTGCCGGGTCAGGAGTCGCTTGGTTCCGCGACCGCGAATACAGAGAACAGCGCCGAAAGCGACGCTGACAGAAACGCCGATGGCGGCGCGGACAGCAGAGACGCGCCGTCTGGCGAATTCGACGACAGCGGCGAGCAGAGCTGGGGCGCCGACACCCCGGTCAATCACGGCCCCCGCGATGACGACGACGCCGACTACGGCAACACCCAGACCGCGGCGATATCGCTGCGCGACCATCTCTGCTCCCAGCTGGCGCTGACCCCCTTCTCCGACCGCGAGCGGGCGCTGGTGTCCTTCCTTATCGAAGCGCTCGACGAGGATGGGTATCTGGGGCAAGGCCTCGAGGAACTGCTCGGCGTACTCTCCGAGGACGCGAGCGAGGACGAGCGTCAGGAGCTGCTCGAGGAACTGCAGATCGCCCTCAAGCTGCTGCAGCATTTCGACCCGCCCGGGATAGGCGCGCGCACGCCCAGGGAGTGCCTGGCCTTGCAGCTCGCCACACTGGCGCCGGATGCAGTGCGCAATCTGGCGCTGCTCGTGGTCAACAATCACCTGGACCTGCTCGCTGCCCGCGATTTCATCAAGCTGAAGAAGCTTCTGCGTTGCGACGACGAGGCGCTGCGCGCCGCCCATGCCCTGATCCGCTCGCTCAACCCGCGACCCGGCGCCCGCTACTCGACGCAGGACACACGCTACATCATTCCCGATGTCGTGGTGCGAAAGGCGCGCGGCGTGTGGACCGCAACGCTCAATCAGGAGGCGATGCCGCGCCTGCGCATCAACCGCCTCTACGCCAACATCCTGCAGCGCAACCGCAACGGAACCGGCACCGGGCTGGCGAGCCAGCTGCAGGAGGCGAAGTGGCTGATCAAGAATGTGCAGCAGCGCTTCGAAACCATCCTGCGCGTATCGCAGGCCATCGTAGACCGGCAGCGGCAGTTCCTCGATCACGGCGAGGTGGCGATGCGTCCGCTGACCCTGCGCGAGATCGCCGAGACCCTGGGTCTGCACGAATCGACCATATCGCGGGTGACGACGCAGAAATTCATGGCGACGCCGCGAGGAATATTCGAACTCAAGTATTTTTTTGGCAGCCACGTCGCTACGGAAACCGGCGGCGAGGCTTCATCCACCGCGATTCGCGCCCTGATCAAGCAACTGGTAGGGGCGGAGAATAGCCACAAGCCGCTCTCCGATGCGAAAATAGCGGAAATCCTCGGCCAACAAGGCATAGTCGTCGCCAGGCGTACCATAGCCAAGTATCGCGACGCCCTCAATATCCCCCCGGTCAACTTGCGCAAGACCCTCTGACAAGGAGCAATCATGAACATCAAAATCACCGGTCATCATGTCGACATCACAGCCGCAATCCGTGACTATGTCCATTCCAAGCTCGACCGAGTGATTCGTCACTACGACAACGTCACCAGCACGCACATCATCCTGTCGGTGGACAAGTTGCAGCAGAAGGCCGAAATCACTCTACACGTCAAGGGCAAGGATATTTACGCCGACAGCAGCGAAAGCGACCTGTACGCCGCCATCGATACCCTGGTCGACAAGCTCGACCGGCAGATGGTCAAGCACAAGGAAAAGATCTCCACTCACGCCAACGAAGGGCTCAAGCGCCAGTCCAACGAGTGAGATGGCGACGAAGCCGCTGCCAATCCGCGTTATACTTTTTTCGTCTTCCACCGGTCCATGGTATCGTTTCAATAGCCGCTCATGAACCAGATCGCCCGATTGCTGCCGCTTGCCAACATCGTCATCGCGCTTGAGGCGAGCAGCAAGAAACGCGTCTTCGAGCAGGCTGCCCTGCTGTTCGAGAACAATCATGGGATAGCGCAGAGCCGAGTGTACGATGCTTTGTTCGCACGCGAGAAGCTCGGCTCGACCGGTCTGGGTCAAGGCATCGCCATACCGCACGGACGCATCAAGGGGCTCAAGGAAGCCATCGGCGCTTTCCTGCGCCTGAAGGACCCGGTGCAGTTCGATGCGGCCGACGGCAAGCCGGTGACCATGGCCTTCGTCCTGCTCGTTCCCGAGGCGGCAACCGAGTTGCATCTGCAGATACTCTCGGAGCTGGCTCAGATGTTTTGCGAAAAGAGCTTCCGCGAAAAGCTATTGCTCGCTGCGGACGCGCCGGCAATCCACGCACTCTTGATGAACTGGACGGCTGATGCACCAGCTGATCGTCGCTCAGCTGTTTGAGCGCCACCGCGACAAGCTGCGCCTGGAGTGGGTCTGCGGCTCGCTTAACGCCGCCATCGCCGTACCGGACGACGTATCCCCCGCCGATATCGTCGGTCACCTCAACCTGATACACCGTGATCGCATCCAGGTGATCGGTCTGCCGGAAGTCAACTGGGCCATCAATCAACCGCAAGAGAAGATGCGGCACCAGATAGGCGAAATCGTCAGCGCCCGGCCGCCGGCGGTGATCGTCGCCGATGGCTGCGCCATACCGGCGACGATGCGTGAAACCTGCGAGAACTACGACACGCCGCTGTTCACCACGACGCTATCGCCGGCTGCAGTGATCGACACCCTGCGCCTCTACCTCTCCCGGCAGTTGACCGAAGTGGTATCGCTGCACGGCGTGTTCATGGATGTGCTCGGCGTCGGCGTGATGATTACCGGAAGCTCCGGCGCCGGCAAGAGCGAATTGGGGCTGGAGTTGATCTCCCGCGGCCACGGTTTGGTCGCCGATGATGTGGTCGAGGTGGCGCGCCTGTCGCCGAACACGCTGGAAGGGCGCTGCCCGGAGTTGCTCAAGGACTTCCTGGAGGTGCGCGGCCTGGGCCTGCTCAACATCCGCACGATCTTCGGCGAGACCGCCTGCCGCCGCAAGATGAAGCTGAAGCTGATCGTGCATCTACAAAAGCCGCAGGCTGGCAGCAGCGACGTCGGACGATTGCCGCTGGACGCCCAGACCGAGACCATACTCGGCGTTCCCATACGCAAGGTAACGATACCCGTGGCGGCTGGACGCAACCTCGCGGTCCTGCTCGAGGCCGCTGTGCGCTCGACCATCCTCCTGCTGCGCGGCATAGACAGCATGCAGGAGTTTCTCGATCGGCAGCAGCGCGCGCTGGACTCCGACAGCTAGATCCGGCGCGTCAGCCGGCAAACGATCCCAACGAATAGTGCCGTGAGTTCTACCCGACCTCAAATGAGTTTCGCCGCAGAATACCTGGCCCAGCTCGCAGCCTTTGCTGACCAGAGCCCCTTGCCGCGTGTACGCGCTTTGCACTTGCCGCCTACGCAACCGGTCGACGACTACAAGGGGGAGTTCTGCGCCGTGGAACTCGCGGATGGTTCCGTCGGTCTGTCCTATGTCCTGCTCGATGACACGCTGGCGCAGTTGCATCAGGGAACCGTTGGCTTCGGCCTCGCTGGCGCCGACGCGCTGGAGGTGGCGCGGCGCTTTGGCAGCGACAAGGGAACTGCGAAAACCATCGGCTTTGCGACCGCCAATGCCATCTCCCGCTGTCTGTTCGACCGCGCGGGATTTCGCCCCCGCGACAGCAGCGACTCCATAGGTCAGATGAATCCCCAACAGGGCGACTCCATCGGCATGATCGGATTTTTCAGACCGCTGCTGGGCCGCGTCCTGGCCAGTGGAGCCCGGCTGACGGTCGTTGAATTGAAGGCGGACCTCGTTGGCGAGCATGAAGGCTACCGCGTAACACTCGATGCCGGGGAGCTCGCCGCATGCAGCAAAGTGATTTCCACAAGCACCCTGCTGCTCAACGACACGCTGGATCAGATGCTGGCCCACTGTCGCAATGCCCGCTGGTTAGCCATGATCGGACCCAGCGCGGGCTGCCTTCCCGACGCGCTCTTCGCCCGGGGGGTCACTCTCCTCGGAGGAAGCTGGATCACCGACCGCGAAGGCTTCATTGCGGCGCTCGTGAGCGGGGCGCCCCATAGCGAATTTTCCAGCAAGTATGCGCTTACCGCTGACGCTTATCCTGGGTGGCGCGCGCTGATCGAGAGGGCGCGCGAGTAGTGGCCTCTCTTGAATTCGGGTGGCTTGGTTGAACTTCAGGTGCGGGCAGTCTTGCGCCATGACTCACCAGCTTGATCAAACGGTGGCAGCAGCAGAGGGACACTAGCGTGCATTGGAACGAACACCAGGAGCCGCTCGGATCCGCCTTGACCCTGATCCACTCCAGACAGAGCACCTCGCCGAGGTACCTGGTCGACCCCGGGCCGGATCGCGCACAGGTCGAGACCATACTCGGCGCAGCTGGCGCCGCGCCGGATCATAGGCTATTGACGCCTTGGCGCCTGATCATCGTCCCGGCGGAGAAGCGCAGTCTTCTCGCCGAAGCCTTCGCCGAGGCGCTTGGCGAGCGCGACCGTGAGGCAACGGAAACACAGCGACAGGAGGCCCGTGACAAGGCCTACCGGGGTCCGCTGCTGGTGGCGATCATCGGGCGTCTGGGTCCGGCGCTGGGCAACGTGCATCCCCAGGAACGCTTGATATCGGCTGGATGCGCCATCCAGAACATGTTGCTTGCCGCCCATGCGATGGGCTTCGGCGCCGGCCTCTCCAGCGGCAGGTCCATCTATTCGGACCGGCTCAGACGCTTTTTCCAACTGACCGAGGGCGAGCAATTGCTGTGCTTCATGACGGTAGGAACCGTGGTCAAGGGAAAGCCCGTGACCTCGCGGCCGGCGATCGACGCTTACACCACGACGCTGTAGCAAGGCTTGAGCTTCCGCCGCATCGCCACAGAGGGCCGACGTGGAAAAAGCCGGCCCTGAACGAGTGCGAAATCCAGTCGTCCGCCGCTACGCGGCGTAGATGTGATCTCGGCTGAAGGGGTAGGGCAGGCTGCCATCGGCTAGCGGCCGGCCGGCGAGCACCTGCGCCAGCGAGAGCCAGCCGCGCGAAAACGCATGGGCCGAACCGGCCATGTAGATGCGCCAAATGCGAAATTTCTTCTCGCCGACCAGGGCGCGCGCTTCGCGCGCGTTGGCCTCCAGCCTTTCCACCCAATGCCAGAGGGTGCGCGCGTAGTGCGGCCGCAGGGACTCCGAATCGACGCATTCGAGTCCGACCGCGCCCAAGCCTTCGATCACTTCGGCCAGATGGACGATTTCGCCACCGGGGAAGACATACTGCTCGATGAATTCATCGATGCCGCTGCGCAGTCCGGTGGTGCCGGGGGCTGCCGCGGTGATGCCGTGATTCAGAACCAGCCCGCCCGGTTTGAGCAGGCGATTGATCTTGGCGAAATAGTTCCTGAGCTGGCTGCGGCCGACGTGTTCGAACATGCCTACCGAGGAAATCTTGTCGAAGGCTTCCGTCTCCGGCACCTCGCGGTAGTCGAGCAGTTTCACCTCGACCCGGCCCTGCAGTCCGCGCTGCACTATCTGCTCGTTGACGTGGTCGAACTGGTTGCGCGACAGGGTGATGCCCAGGCAACGGGCGCCGTATCGTTCCGCCGCCCAGAAGATCAGCCCACCCCAGCCGCAACCGATGTCGAGCAGGCGCTCTCCGGGCTGGAGCATCAGCTTGCGACAGATGTGGTCGAGTTTCTGCTCCTGCGCTGTATCAAGACTGTCGTCAGGAGTCCGGTAATAGCCGCAGGAATAGACCCGCCGGGCGTCGAGCCAGAGGCCGAAGAATTCGTTGGAGACGTCGTAATGAAAACCGATGTTCTTGCGGTCGGCCGACAGCCTGTGACGCAGCCAGGACAGCCAGGAGGTACCGCGCCTGTCGGCGGCCTGGGTCGCTGCGCACAGTTGCTCGCCTATGGTCAGGACGTCGCGAAGGTCTCCCTCGACGTCGAACTGATCCTCGACATAGGCCTGGGCCAGACGGCCCATGGTCGGCGTCGCCAGGACCCGCAGCGCCGAAGGGCCATTGACGCTCAGAGCCAGCCGCTCGGGTACGCGTGGCAGATACTCAAAGCCGTTCCAGAATTTTACCCGCAGCGGCAAACCACCCTGGTCAAGGAGGCGTTGCGCACGTTGTATCCATCGTTGCTCCCACATGTCGGTTCCTCCAATGACTCCGCTGCTCACCAAGCGCAGCAGATGTTCTCCAGCAAACAGTCTCGTTTGTTGTCCCGCGGTCGGGCGGGAGCGCGGCCGAACTGCTAATCCATCGCCGCTGGCATAGCGATCGCAGAGCGCAAATCGATAGGTGGCGGGTCGAAAGCCAGGTCGCCGGCCGGATCGGGATGGCCGCTGGCGACGGCTTCATGGAAATTATAAAGCCTCTTGTCGGCCAGATGGGAGGGCACGACATTCTGCAGGCTGCGAAAGATATTTCTCACCCGGCCGGGATAGCGCCTTTCCCATTCCTGCAGCATCTGCTTCACCTGCTTTCGCTGCAACTGCTCTTGCGAACCGCACAGGTCGCAGGGAATGATGGGGAAACGCCGCTCCTCGGCCCAAGCCGCCAGATCCTGCTCGCGGCAATAGGCCAGTGGGCGTATCACGACGTGCTTGCCGTCGTCGGAGACCAGCTTGGGGGCCATGGCCTTCATCTGGCCGCCGAAGAACATGTTGAGGAGCAGGGTCTCCACGATGTCATCGCGGTGATGGCCCAGGGCAATCTTGGTCGCTCCCAACTCTCCGGCGACGCGGTAGAGCACGCCCCGGCGCAGTCGCGAACACAGCGAGCAGGTGGTCTTGCCCGCGGGGACCAGGCGCTTGACAATGGAGTAGGTGTCCTGCTCCTCGATGTGAAAAGCCACCCCCAGTTGGCTCAGGTAGCGGGGCAGGACCTCGGCCGGAAAGCCAGGCTGCTTCTGGTCGAGATTGACCGCGACGATTTCAAAGGGAATGGGTGCGCAGCTCTTCAGATAGAGCAGGATATCGAGCAGGCCGAAGGAGTCCTTGCCGCCGGATAGGCAGACCATGACGCGATCCCCCTCCTCGATCATGCCGAAGTCGGCGATCGCCTGACCGACCTTGCGCCGCAGGCGCTTGGCCAGCTTGTTGGCCTCATAGTGATAGCGTTCTTGCTGTTTCGGGTTCATGTCTTGGTTTATCTCTAGATACGAATACTGCGCCCGCCGTCGACGTTGAGCACCTGGCCTGTAACGAAAGGGGCCTCGAACAGCAGGAAACGCACGGTGCGCGCGATATCCGTCGGGTCGCCGGTCCTCTGCAACAGCGTCCGGGCAACGATGTCGGCGCGCGCTTGGGCGTCGAATGCCGCGTTTTCCGGCCACGCTATCGGCCCCGGGGCAACGGCGTTGACTCTGACCTCGGGCGCCAGTTCCAGGGCCAGCGCCCTGGTCAGTCCGAGCAGGCCGGCCTTGGCGGCACAATAGAGCGGATAGTTCTTGAGCGGCCACTCGGCATGGATGTCGGTGATATTGACGATGGCGCCGCGACATGCCTTGAGCGGCGCTGCCGCGGCCTGGGCCAGGAACAGTGGCGCCTTCATATTGCTGCCGACCAGGTCGTCCCAGGCGGCCTCGTCGATTCCGCCCAGGGGCGTAGGGAAGAACGATGAGGCGTTATTGACCAGAGCATCGAGGCGGCCCCATCGGGCGACGGCGGCGTCCACCAATTGCGCCGCGGTCCGTGTGTCTCGCAGGTCCGCCTGCAGGCAGATCGCGCTGTCCGGCCGCAGCGCGTTCAGCGCCAGGGCCAGGGCCTGCGCATCGGCAGCCGAGGAACGATAGTGCAGGACGACGCGGGCACCTGCCGCATGCAGCGCACGCGCGATCGCTGCGCCGACGCGCTTGGCGGCACCGGTCACCAGGACTACCGGGGGGGCTACGGGGGTGGGATTGCTCATCACGACAGTATAAATCGCCTGCTCACCCTGCCAAACCGGCCAGCTTCTCCATCAGTCGGGCCGCCGCCGCCAGGCCGAAGCTGGCCGTCACCGTCACCGCGGAGCCATAGCCGGCGCAATTCAGACCATGCAGCCCGCGCTCGTCGATGTCGCATGCCGCGGCTTGCGGACGCTTGACCGCCTCCAGCGAGTACACGCAGTCGACGCCGAACTTCCTCTTCGGGTCGCGCGGGAACGCATATTCCTTGCGCAGCCTCGCCCGCACTTTGGATGCCAGCGCATCCTGGGTCGTGCGCGACAGATCGGCCACCGCAATGCGCGTCGGATCGCGCCTGCCGCCGGCGCCACCGGTGGTGACGACGGTGACAGCCGCGGCTCGGCAGTGAGCGATGAGCGCAGCCTTGGCGCGCACATCGTCGATCGCATCGAGCACGGCGTCGCAGGCGGGCAACAGCGTCGCGACGTTCCCGGCGCTGACGAAGTCCTCGATCGCCTGCACCCGGCAAGCCGGATTGATGGCCAGGATGCGTGCCGCCATCGCCAGCACCTTGGCGCGCCCGAACTCACCTTCGAGGGCGTGGATCTGGCGATTGGTATTCGATTCGGCGATGTGATCGAGATCGATCAGCGTGATGGCACCCACGGCCGAACGGGCCAGCGCTTCTGCCGCCCAGGACCCGACACCACCTATGCCGACGACGCAGACGTGGCTCGCGGCGAGACGCTGCGCCGCCTCATCGCCATAGAGACGAGCGACGCCGCCGAAGCGCCTTTCGCCAGCCACCCCTGTCACGTCCATAACCACGCTTCCCGGCCAAAGGCCGGCATCATGGCACAATGCGCGCCTGATGAACACGCCCCTGCCCAGACCCGATGCCGCAGCCCTGGCGGCGAGCGCGGCGGCCACCCGGCACATCGCCGGCGAAATCGCTGCCCGCGGCGGCTGGATGCCGTTCTCCCGATTCATGGAGCTGGCGCTCTATGCCCCCGGCCTCGGTTACTACAGCGGCGGTGCGCAAAAGTTTGGCGCCGCCGGCGACTTCATCACGGCGCCGGAACTGACGCCGCTGTTCGCGCAGAGCCTGGCGCCCCAGGCCGCCCAGGTCATGGCCGCCAGCAGCGCGGAAATCATCGAAGTCGGTGCCGGCAGCGGTGCTCTGGCGGCTGAACTGCTGCTGGCACTGGAGGCTGCCGAGGCACTGCCCAGCCGCTATCGCATCCTCGAATTGTCGGCCGAACTGCGGCAACGCCAGCGGCGGACGCTGTCCGAGCGAGCACCGCAGCTGGCGTCTCGCGTCGAGTGGCTGGACAGCCTGCCGCAGAGCTTCTCCGGGCTGGTTCTGGCCAACGAAGTGCTCGACGCGATGCCGGTGGCCCTCGTCTCATGGACCGATGCGGGCATCCTCGAGCGCGGGGTCACCGTGGTCGACGACGCGGCGTTCACCTGGGAGGACCGGCCAGCGCAAGGCGCCGTGCTGGCGGCGGCACAGGCGTTGGGCGTCGAAGCGCCCTATCTGTCCGAGATCGGCCTGGCGACAGCTGCCTGGATCGCCGAGTGGGGGCGGATCATGGCGTGTGGCGCGCTGCTGCTGATCGACTACGGATATCCAGCGCGCGAGTACTACCATCCGCAGCGCAGCCGCGGCACGCTGATGTGCCACTACCGCCACCATCATCACGAGGATCCGCTCTGGCTGCCGGGATTGAACGACATCACGGCGCACGTCGATTTCACCGCCGTCGCCAACGCCGCTTACGACGCCGGCCTGGAGGTGATCGGCTACACGACCCAGGCGCAGTTTCTGCTCAACTGCGGCATCACCGATCTACTCGGCAGGTTGCTGGACCAGGGCGACAGGATCTATCTGGCTGCTTCGCGCGCCGTCGGCAAACTCATTTCTCCGGCCGAGATGGGGGAGCAGTTCAAGGTCATGGCCCTGGGGCGCGGCATGGAGGCCGCCCTCTGCGGCTTTCGCCAGGGCGATCGCTGCCACACCTTGTAACCGAGGGGCACCGGGCGAAGGGCCGCCCCGAGGCCGGTGCAGCGTAGAACGTGGAGCCGCTTGCGGCGAATCCCCGTCACCCCCTCCCGTGGGGAGGGGGACGGGGGGAAGGCAGTCTTTGCGTCAAGGGAGCGAGCAGGCAGCCGAACCCCAAACTGCCGCAAGCGAACACCCAGGCAAGCGGCGCATCCCGGCCACCGGCGATATCGAGCACCGCACCGAAGATCAGCGGTCCGAGGAATCCGGCACCGAAGCCGATCATGGAATAGACCGCCAGAGCCGCCCCCAGCCGCGTCGGCTCGGCGGCGGCGATCAGGCCCGCGGTCAGGGTGGCGGAGTCGGCCATGATGGCAATGTTGTAGACGAGCAGCACGGCAAGCAGCGCCCACGGCCAGGTCGCCACTGCGCCGGTGAGCCAGGCCAACAGGCCGGAGGCGGCCATGGTCAGCAGGATGAAGCGGCGGCGGCCGATGCGCCCGGCGATTTCGTTGCCGATGAAGCTGGCGGGGATGCCGACCAGATTGATCGCCGCCGCCGCAGTGGCCGGTGCCAGGGGCAGGGCGGCAGCGGAAGCCAGCCCCGAATAGGCCACCAGAGCCACGATCCAGGAACGCAGGCCGAAGAGTTCCCAGCAATGGACGGCATAGCCGGCGACGTAGCCGAGGGTGGCGCGATCGCCGAGGACCATGAACATGCGGGCCAGGCGCGTCCGCTGCCCGGCGCCATGGGGCACCACCGGCTCGAGCAGCGCCATCAGCAGAGAACCGGCAAGCAGCGGTCCCAGCGCCGCAAGCGCGAATGCCATTTGCCAGCCGAGGTGGGCGCCGGACCAGCCGGCCAGACCATAGGAGAAACTCGCGCCTATGCCGAAGGTGGCGGTATAGATGGCGATATAGCGGGGTCGCCCGCTCTGCGCCAGACGGTCGTTGAGCGCCTTCAGTCCGGGCATGTAAGTGCCGGCAAGGCCAGCGCCGGCGCCAATCTGAAAGATCATGGCGCTCAAGGCGTTGCCGGCCAGCAGGGCAAAACCGAGGCAGGACGCCGCCGCGAGCAGACAGGCAAAAAAATAGACGCGGCGAGCGTCTATTCGATCGGTGAGACCGGAGAGAACGGGCACGGCCAGCATGTAGCCCGCGAAGTAGGCGCCGCCGACCGCCCCAGCTTCGGTTCCGCTCAATTGCCAGGCTTCCTGGAGCGTCGGCAGCAGAGCCGGCCATACTGCAAAGCCGGTCATGCTCAGCGTCTCGCCCAGACAGAGCAGAGCCAGCAATCTGGCGTCGGAGCGAGGCTGCATTCGGGCTAGCCGAGCGGGTTCTGCCGCTCGGCGTAATCGAGAAAGCGGTTTGGCTCGCCCAGCAGCAGCTTGCCCAGTTCATCGAGCATGGTCTGCGTCACGGCGCCCGCAGCGATGCGAAAATCGCAACTACCCAGGCGCTCGAGGTTCTTGCAGCTCAGCAGCAGGTCGCCTTGGCGGTGACGCGCTTTGAACGACAGCGAGACTTTGACCTCGTTGGCAATGGTGAAGCTGCCGCGCTCGACATGCCGCCGCTCGTTGCTTATTTCTGCGCAGTCGAAGGCAATGCCAAAATCGAACAGGTAGTGGCGCAGTTGCTCGATGGCCTGACCCTCGCGCTCTATGCGCAACGGAGAAGGACCGCTCAAGACGCAGGACAGACTGACATAGTCGATCAACTGGTTACCGTCGACCCCCGGCAGCAGGCGGAAATCGGCAAAGCCGCCGCCCCAGACCAGATCCTTGAATTCCAGCAGCCCCAGCAACGGATAGCTGCGCAGTACGGCAGGACGCAGGACCTCGAGGTGGCTGGCCAACTCGCTCAGATACTTGAAGGTCTGCCGCATCTTGGCTTCGAGGAGGCTGGCACCGGCGTCGAACTGCAACTCGCTCGCCTGTCTCTTCCTCGCGGCTTCCTCCTGCATGCGCTGCGCCTGCAGCGCAAGTCTCTGCAGCAACGCATTGCCCAAAGGCGCATCGACCGGCGTCGGTATCGTTGGCGGGCCCGCGGCAGCTGTGGGTGCGAGCTGGGCGCTTGACGGTCTCGCCGGCGGAACTTCTGGCGCAAGCGGCGACCGCGTGGCCGGGAGGCTCAGCTCCGGCTCGTCCCCGGCGTTGCCTGCATGGGAACGCAAAATCACGTCGCTGTGTTGCGAAAAGTGCTCGATGTCGGCGAGCAGCGAGGACTCCAGGTCTGCTGCACCCTGCGCCGAAGACTTTGCGCCGAAACCGGCCGCGGGCGGTCTCGGCTGTGGAGATCGGCAGGCATGCAATGCCTCGCCGAGCAGGGTCGCGCTCGGATAACGCCGGGATGGGTCGCGCGCCAGGGCGCGCAGGATGACCCGCTCCAGTTCCGCCGGCAACTCCGGGCTGAGCCGACTCGGCGGCAGGGCATCGCTGGAGATGATCTCTTGGCGCAGCTGCGCCGCCTCCAGTTCCATCTTGCCGGCAAAGGGCGGACGCGCCGTCACCATTTCGTACATGAGTACGCCGAGAGCGAAGATATCCGCGCGGGCATCGCTGGGCTGGCCCAGGAGCTGCTCCGGCGCTTGGTAGTGCATAGCGGCGACCGAGGTTTGCGGCTTGCATGCACTCGACAGGGAAGTAAAGCCGGTAAGGCGCAGCTTGCCGTCAGCGTCCATGAGCACATTGCCCGGCCGCAGGGAGCCAAGAGTCACCTCCTTGGCGTGGGCGCTGGCCAGTACCTCCGCCAGTTGCGCGGAAACGTCGAGGACAGTCGCCAGGGGCAAAGGCCGGCGCCCTTCCAGCAAGCGGCGCAGGCTGCGTCCGACGACCAGTTCCATGGCCAGATAGGCATGGCGCCCGTCGCGACCGCCGCTATGGTAACGAACCACGAGCGGATGCCCGACGCTTGCCGCCGCCTCCGCCCGGCGCCGCAGCTTCACCATGAATTGCTGCGCTTCCCGTTCGGCAAGATCGAGTTCCACCGTCTTGAGCGCAAGCTCGCGCACGTTCTCCTCGTCCCTGGCCCGATAGACGACGCTGCACTCGCCGCGCCCTATCTCCTCGACGACCCGGTAGCGGCCGAGGCGTTCAGGCATCATGGCGTGAGAAGACGCTCCAGGGCAGTGCGGATAGCAGCCGGAATCGGCGCCGGCTTGTTCGACTTGCGGTCGACGAAGACGTGCACGAAATGCCCGCTCGCCGCCGCCTTGTCCTCGCCGCTGCGAAACAGGCCGATCTCGTAGCGGGCCGAACTGGTGCCCAGGTGGCCGACGCGCAGCGCCGCGTCTATGGTGTCGGGAAAGGAAAACGGCCGGTGAAAACGGCACAGGCTCTCCACCGCGTAGCCGACGACACTTCCCGCGTGGATATCCAATCCGCCGGCGCGGATCAGGTACTCGTTGATGACGGTATCGAAATAGGAATAGTAGATGACGTTATTGACGTGCCCGTAGATGTCGTTGTCCATCCAGCGGGTGGGAATTGCGAGGGTGTGGCGATAGTCGCCACGACGCTCGGTGCGAGGTTCTCCGGTGCCGGCCATCATGCGCCTTCGCTGGTTTCCAGCGCATGATGATAGCAGGCCCCAAGCCTGCCTGGCCCGCGGCAAGCAGCGCCGCCGCGCCTACTCCTGGTTCAGGTACACCGCGCGCAAGAAGGCCTCGGCGTCCAGGCTTTGCTCGCTCGCCTCAGCGACCGTCGCCAGCCGCGGCATATAGAGCTCGGGGGCCACCGGCGGCAACCACTGCGCGTAGAGGACTTCCTCGCCGAATGCACCGAAGTCGTCGTCGATTTTCTTGCCGGATTCCATGTCGATCACCATTTTCTGGTCTCCCGAGTTTGGGCTACACACTTGCCTTAACGGGCCAGCAAGAAAAAGGTTGAACACAACAGCAAGGACTTGTGATCCCGGACACAATCGGCCTCAGGCCGGCGCCTGCACCACCGCCTTTGCTTCCTGGCGCCACGGCGCGACGAGGAAGAGCAAGGCCATTCCCGGCACCGCCAGGAGGGCGCAGAGCAGGAAGAAGCCGAACCAGTCCAGCTGCTCGACCAGGAATCCGGCGGCAGCGTTGATGAAGGCGCGCGGCAGCGCTGCGAGGCTGGTGAACAGCGCAAACTGGGTCGCGGTATAGAGCGGATGGGTAGCGCGAGCGATGAAGGCGACAAAGGCCACCGTGCCCAGTCCGACGCCGAGCGCCTCAAGGCCGATCACCGCGGCGAGAACAGCCAGCTGGGCCACACCGACCTGCGTCTGCGGCCCCAGCCAGGCGAGCCAGGCGAAACCAAAAATGGAGAGCAGCTGCACCACGCCGAACACCCAGAGCGCGCGCCCTATGCCCAGTCGCACCATCCACAGTCCACCGGCGAGTCCGCCTATGACCGCTGGCCATAAGCCCGCGTTTTTTGCCACCAGGCCGATCTGCGTCTTGCTGTAACCCATGGCCAGGTAGAAGGGCGTGGCCAATGCGGTGCACAGGCTATCGCCGAGCTTGTAGAAAAAGATGAAAGCCAGCATGACCAGCGCCGTACGCACCCCGGCCCTATCGACGAACTCGGTGAACGGCTCGACCACGGCGGCGCGCAAGGTCTTCGGTGCGGCACCGGCCAGTTTCGGTTCACGCACCGCCAGTGCCATGGCCATGCCCGGCAGCATGAACAGGGCCGTGATCGCGAAGACCTGCGCCCAGGGCAGGCGGTCGGCGAGGATCAGCGACAGGGAGCCGGGCACCAGGCCGGCGATGCGATAGGCGTTGACGTGAACCGAATTGCCCAGCCCCAGTTCGGCATCGGCAAGGATTTCGCGGCGAAAGGCATCAACGGCGATGTCCTGGCTGGCCGAGAGAAACGCCAGCAGCGTCGCCAGGAGAACGATGCCGGGCAGGTCCAGGCGCGGCGACAGGCCGCCTATGCCGGCGATGATGCAGAGCAGGCCGAGCTGCGTCGCCAGCATCCAGCCACGGCGGCGCCCGAGGCCGGGCAGGGCGTAGCGGTCGAGCAAGGGAGACCAGAGGAACTTCCAGGTATAGGGCAGTTGGATCAGGGCCATCGCGCCGATGTCGCGCAGGCTGATGCCCTCCGAAAACAGCCAGGCGGGCAGGAGATTGAGCAGCAGATAGAGCGGCAGCCCGGACGAGAAACCGGTAAACACGCAGATGGCCATGCGCCGGGTGAACAGCGCGCGCAGCCAGTCCGGGCAGCCCATCTAGCGTCGCGTGATGCGGTATACGGCCAGGCTGCCGAGGAAGTTGTGTTCCTCGGTGATCAGCCGGCCTTCGTCAAACACCCGCCGCTCCACCACGACGATGTCGCGCTGGGCGCAGAACTCGTCGAAGTCGGCGATGGTGCACAGATGCACGTTGGGCGTGTTGTACCACTGGTAGGGCAGCCGCTCGGAGACCGGCATGTGGCCGCCGAGGATGTCGAGTCTATGCTTCCAGTAGCCGAAATTGGGGAAGGACACCACGGCTTCGCGGCCCACGCGCAACATCTCGAAAACGATCTCCTCCGTATGCCGCATCGCCTGCAAGGTCTGCGACAGGACGACGTGATCGAAGGAGGCATCCTCGAAGCCGGACAGCCCGGCCTCCAGGTCGCTCTGGATGACGTTGATGCCCTGGCCGACCGCCGCCAGCACATTGTGGTCGTCGATTTCGATGCCGTAGCCGCGCGCCTGGCGCTTGTCTATCAGCAGTTTGAGCAGGGTGCCATCGCCGCAGCCCAGGTCGAGCACCCGCTCTCCAGGCTCGACCCAGCTGGCGATGACCTCGAAATCGGCACGCGCCAGGGTGTTCATAACTCCACCCGCTGCAGATAGGCGCGCAGCAGCGCGTGGTATTGGGCGTCTTCCTTGAGGAAGGAATCGTGACCGAAACTGGAGTTGATCTCGGCGTAGGACACCTCCTGCTGATTCTTCAGCAGCGCATAGACGATCTCGCGCGAGCGTGACGGCGCAAAGCGCCAGTCGGTGGTGAACGACACCACCAGGAATTTCGCCTTGGCCGGCGCCAGGGCCTGGGCCAGATCGCCGTGGCAGTGGTGCGCCGGATCGAAGTAATCGAGCGCCTTGGTCATCAAGAGATAGGTGTTGGCATCGAAGACACCGGCGAAGCGGTCGCCCTGGGAGCGCAGATAGGATTCGATCTCGAACTCGATGTCATAGCCGTAGGAGTAGCCCTCGTTCCTCAGCATGCGGCCGAATTTCTCCGCCATCTGGTCGTCGGAGAGATAGGTGATGTGGCCGAGCATGCGCGCCAGACGCAGACCGCGCAGCGGCCGCACGCCGTGTTGGTAGAAATGGCCGCCGTGAAAATCCGGATCGGTGATGATCGCCTGTCGTGCCACGTCGTTGAAGGCGATGTTCTGCGCCGTGAGCTTGGGCGCGGCGGCGATCACCAGCGAGTGGCGGATGCGCTCGGGCAGGTCGATAGCCCACTGCAGCGCCTGCATGCCGCCCAAGCTGCCGCCGATCGCCGCCGCCCAACTGTCTATGCCAAGCCGGTCGGCGAGGTTGGCCTGGCCCTGGACCCAGTCATCGACCGTCACCACCGGGAAGTCGGCGCCCCAGGGCTTGCCGGTGGCAGGATTGGGCGAACTGGGGCCGGTGGAACCATGGCAACCGCCCAGGTTGTTCACGCCGACGATGAAGAAGCGATCGGTGTCGAGTGGCCGACCCGGCCCGACGATGTTGTCCCACCAGCCCTTGCTCTTTTCCACGCCGGCATAGTGGCCGGCGACGTGATGATTGCCGGACAGCGCGTGGCAGACCAGGATGGCGTTCGACTTGGCAGCGTTGAGGCTGCCGTAGGTCTCATAGACGAGATCGTAGGCCGGAATGACGGAGCCGCTGCGCAGCCGCAACGGGCTATCGAAATGTGCGCATTGCGCCTGCACTTGGCCAACCCCATCGCCGACCCCTGCAACCACTGTGCTCTTTGCCTCTATCGCCATGCTCTCGCTATCCACCGGCAGCCAAAACAAAAACCCGGCTCGCGGGGACCGGGTTGCCCTCGCTTTAGCCGTATTTATCAAGCGCCCGCAAGCTGATGGTTCAAATCGGCGCCGGTTGGAAAGTTACCCCGGGCCCGGAAAAAAGTCAAACCGCATTGATCTTCAGCAACTGTTCGGATATGCGCAGCGGATCGTCCAGGCGCAGCAGCCTTTGCACCCGGCCGCGCAGCAGGGCGCAGTCGCTCTGCATGACCCTGTGCTTGATCTCGAATAATTGCGCCGGATTCATGGAAAAGCGACGCAGTCCCATACCCAGCAGCAACCTGGTCAGCGCCGGATCGCCGGCCATTTCGCCGCACACCGCCACCGGCACACCGGCACGCCGGCCGGCGGCGATGGTCATTTCCACCAGGCGCAGCACCGCGGGATGCAGCGGATCGTAGAGGTAGGCGACGGCATCGTCGGTGCGGTCGATGGCCAGGGTATATTGGGTGAGGTCGTTGGTGCCGATCGAGAGGAAGTCCAGCTTGTCGAGAAAAGGCCCCAGCGCCAGCGCGGCGGCAGGAATCTCGATCATGCCGCCGACTTCCATGCGCTCGTCGAATTTCACCCGTGCTTCGCGCAATTCGGACTTGGCCAGGTCGAGCAGCACCAGGGTCTGCTCGATCTCGTGCGCGTGCGCCAGCATCGGCACCAGCAGGCGCACTCGCCCGTAATGCGAGGCGCGCAGGATGGCGCGCAACTGTGCCAGGAAGATGTGCGGCTCGGCCAGGCAGAAACGTATGGCGCGCTTGCCCAGCGCCGGGTTGGTCTCGACGCGCGTGCCGTCACGTTGGCCGCGGGCTGTCTTGTCGGCGCCGAGATCGAGGCTGCGTATGGTCACCGGCTTGCCCGGCAAGGCCTTGACGACGGAGCGATAGGCTTCGAACTGCTCGTCTTCGCCGGGCAGGTCGTCACGATTCATGAACAGGAATTCGGTGCGGAACAAGCCGATGCCCGCCGCATCGACCTCCTTCACCTTGTCTATGTCCTGCGGCATTTCGATGTTGACCGCCAGCTCCACTTCCTGTCCGTCGAGCGTCACCGCCCGCGCCGACCGCAGGCGCCGCAGCTTGCTTCGCTCCAGTTCCAACTGGGCCTTGCGCAGCCGGTATTCCTCCAGCACGCGCGCATCGGGCCCGACGATCATCACGCCGCGTGTGCCGTCGACGATGACCAGTTCGTCTTCCTCGACCAGCGCCCGGGCGTGCTGCAGACCCACCACCGCCGGAATGGCCAGGCTGCGTGCGACGATGGCCGTATGCGAGGTGGCACCGCCCAGGTCGGTGACGAAGCCGCCGATCTTCAGTTGCTTGAACTGTATGGTGTCGGCAGGCGACAAGTCGTGGGCGACGATGATCAGCTCACCGTCGCGACTGCGCTTGCCGACCTTGCGCCGGTGCCCGAGCAGCACCTTGACCACGCGCTCGACCACCTGAACGATGTCGTGCTTGCGCTCGCGCAGATAGGCGTCCTCGATCTCGTCGAATTGCGCGGTGATCTGACCGAGCTGCTGCACCAGCGCCCATTCGGCGTTGCAGCGCCGCTCGCGGATGAAGCGCTTGGGCACCTCGGCCAGCAGCGGATCGGTGAGGATCATGGCGTGCAGATCGACGAAGGCGGACAGCTCGGCGGGCGCTCCCGGGGAGGCCCCGGCCTCGCGTTTGAGCTCGCCCAGCTCAAGGCGCACGCTCGATAGCGCCGCGTCATAGCGCGCGAGTTCCGCATTGACGTCGCGTTCCTTGACGTGATACTGGGCCACCTCCAGCGTCGCGTGCGACACCAGGCTGACATGGCCGATGGCGATGCCCGGAGATACAGCCAGTCCGTGCAGAACGAAGCTCATGCTGCCTCCGAAGGGCCGCCCCGAGGAGGCAGCGAGCCATCATTTGGAAGCCGCGCCAGCGGCTGAACAATAGTCACCCCCTTCCTCGGGAAGGGGGCCGGGGGGAAGGTTCTCATTCGCCCTCACCAAATCTATCTGCGATCAGCGCCATTATCGCTTGCAGTGCTTCCTCGGCGCGCTCACCCTCGGTTTCGATCAGCACCTTGGAGCCTTTGCCGGCGGCCAGCATCATCACCCCCATGATGCTCTTGGCGTTGATGCGGCGGCCGTTGCGCTCCATCCAGACCTCGCAGGGAAAGCTACCCGCCAGTTGCGTGAGCTTGGCCGAGGCGCGCGCGTGCAGACCCAGCTTATTGATGATTTCGGTGTCGCCCCTGGCCACGCTGTCGCCCTCAGTGCTTCAGCATGTTGATAACGCCGTCGCGCCCGCCGGCAACGGTCCTGGTCACCAGCGTCTTCATGTCCTTGTCACGATGGTTGATGGCGCGCAGCAGCATCGGCAGGTTGACGCCCGACACCCCCTCGACGCGGCCGGGCTCGAGCAGCTTTGCCGCGATGTTGGCCGGCGTTGCGCCAAAGATATCGGTGAGCATGAGCACGCCGCTGCCGCCATCCACCAGCTTGAGCATCTCGCGCGCCAAAGGCAGCACATCCAGGGGGTCGTCCTGGGCGGCAATGCCCAACTGGGTGATGAATAGCGGCCGCTTGTTGAGTACGTGGAAGGCACACTGCAGCAGCGATTCGCCGAGGCTGCTATGGGTAACGAGGAACAGGCCGATCATGTCAGTCCCGCCGGGCCGCCCCAAGGGACTGACGAGTCCCCTCGGGGGGCAGCGAGCGGAGCGAGCGTGGGGGCTGTTTCATCCAGTCCCGCCGGGCCGCCCCAAGGGACTGACGAGCCCCCTCGGGGGGCAGCGAACGAAGTGAGCGTGGGGGTTGTTTCATATTGATGCGGTGCGATGATTTCCCGCCATTGTAGCCTCAGCGGCGGCTTCTCAGCGGCGGCAGGCCTTTTCCAGGGCGTCGATGAACAGGGCGGCGACATCGCAGCCGCTCTGCTGGCTGATCTCGACAAAGCAGGTGGGACTGGTGACGTTGATCTCGGTCAGGTAGTCGCCGATCACATCCAGGCCGACCAGCAGCAGGCCGCGCGCTGCCAACCCCGGACCGAGCGTCTCGGCGATTTCCCGATCGCGCGCCGACAACGGCTGGGCGACGCCCGTGCCACCGGCGGCAAGATTGCCGCGCGACTCGCCGGCCTTGGGTATGCGCGCCAGGCAGAAGGGCACAGGCTCCCCGGCGATGAGCAGGATGCGCTTGTCGCCGCGCATGATCTCAGGGATGTAGCGCTGCGCCATGATGGTGCGGGTACCGTGATGGGTCAGCGTTTCGACAATGACGTTGCGGTTGGCGTCGCGACTCGTCACGCGGAAGATCGACGCGCCGCCCATGCCATCCAGGGGCTTGAGGATGACGTCACCGATGGCGTCGATGAATTCATCGATATCGACTGTATCCCGTGCCACCAGCGTAGTGGGGGCGAACTGGGGATATTCAGTGATGGCGATCTTTTCGTTGTGATCGCGGATCGCCCGCGGCCTGTTGAACACCCGCGCTCCCTGCGCTTCGGCGCGCTCCAGCAGCCAGGTGGCGGCGACGTATTCGAAGTCGAAGGGCGGATCCTGACGCATCAGCACCGCGTCGAAATCGGCCAGCGGCTGGTGCTGGCGCTCGCTTTCGGCCGCCCAGGCATCGTGGTCGTCATACAGTTCCAACCGGGTACAGGCGGCGGTGACCATGCCGCGCCCATCGCCGCCACCGCTCCAGACGAGCGCATCGCGCATCACCGCGTGCACCTCGTGGCCGCGCCTATGCGCCTCGCGCATCATGGCGACGCTGGAATCCTTGTAGGCCTTGAGCGAGGAGAGGGGGTCGAGGATGAAGGCGATGCGCATGGCTCGTTCCAGCTTAGCTCAGCTCGGTCTCGCTCACCGCGAGCGCTGCCGTCGTTTCCGCGCGCTCAAGTTCGTGCGCCGCGGCCAGCATCGCCAGGCGGGCGACAACGCCGTAGGCGTAAAAGCGGTTGGGCGGCGCGTCGGGGGCCTGCGTCGAATCCGGCAGGGTGCAGCCGACCTCGAAGGCCAGCGGTTGGAAGCTCATGCCCGGCGCATTGAGGTTTTCATCTACGCCGCGGCTGGTATTGACGCGGTAGAAGCCGCCGACCACGTAGCGGTCTATCATGTAGATCACCGGCTCGGCGACGGCATCGCCGACTTTTTCGAAGGTCGGCACGCCCTCCTGGATGATCACCTCGGTCACCGGCACCCCTTCCTTGCCCACTGCCATCTTGTTGCGCTGCTTGCGGTTCAGGCTCTTCACCTCGGCAGCGTCGCGCACCGTCATGATACCCATGCCGTAGGTCCCGGCATCGGCCTTGACGATGACGAAGGGCTTGTCGGTGACGCCATATTCCTGGTACTTGGCACGCATGCGGAAGAGCAGGGTGTCGACGTTCGCGGCCAGGCATTCCTCGCCTCCGCGCTCGTGGAAATTCACCTTGCCGCAGACTTCGAAGCCGGGATTGATCAGCCAGGGATCGATGCCCAGATGTTCGGCGAAGGTGTTGGCGACGTCGTTGTAGGCCGCGAAATGGCCGGACTTGCGCCTGACGTGCCAGCCCGCGTGCAGCGGCGGCAGCAGAGACTGCTCTTCCACGCCCTTGAGGATCTCGGGAACGCCGCCGGAGAGATCATTGTTGAGCAGGATGGCGCAGGGATCGAAGCCGTCCAGGCCCAGGCGACGCCCGCCGAAGCCGAGCCGGCGCAGCGGTTCCAGCGTCAGCGTCGGACCGCCCTCGTCGCCGAGCGCTATTTGCGTCGGCTCCTTGATCTCGGGCAACAGGGTGCCGATGCGCACGTTGAGTCCGGTGTGGTGCAGGATGTCGGCCAGGCGCGCGACATTCTGCAGATAGTAGCGGTTGCGCGTGTGGCTCTCCGGGATCAGCAGCAGATTGCGCGCATCCGGACAGATCTTTTCGATCGCCGCCATCGCCGCATGCACGCACAGCGGCAGGAAGGAAGGATTGAGGTTGTTGAAGCCACCGGGAAACAGGTTGGTGTCGACCGGCGCCAGCTTGTAGCCGGCGTTGCGCAGATCGACCGAGCAATAGAAGGGCGGCGTGTGCTCGGTCCATTGCGTGCGCAGCCATTGCTCGATCAGCGTGTCGTCGTTGAGAAAACGCTGCTCGAGTTCGAGGATGGGTCCGCTCAAGGCGGTAGTCAGATGGGGGACCATGCGAGCCTGTGGCAAACGTGAGCGAAACTCATCTTACACCCCCTCAACGGATCGCGTAGGGAGAGAAGGATTCGGGCAGCAGCGCCTGTTCCAGACTGCGCTGACCGAACAGGTAGCGGCCATCGCAGACGAAGCCAAGTTCCTGCCAGTCGACTTCGTTGAGCAGATCCACCAGCCGCTGCAGGTCGACCTCGGGTCGCTTGGGAAACAGCGCCAGCACAGAACCGTCGTAGTTGTTGCAGGCATTCACGAAAAACGGCCGGGCCTGACGCGTGCGGCCGTTGACGTAGATGCGCGCCGCCGCCGAGACGTAATGCCTGCGGCCCCAGCGCCACCAGTTCGACTCGTCGAACTTGGCAACGCCGCGCGCCAGCAACCGTGCCTTGAATTGTTCCAGATAGGGCAGCTTGACCTCGTAGATCATGCGCCTCAGCTCACCGCTTTCGCGCGTGCGCGAGCAGACGAAGTCGGCGTTGCCAAGCTCGGCATTGGTGTAGATATCGTCGGCACCGGAAACCGCGCCCACTTTCACCTCGAAGACGCTGGACAGGGGAAGGCTGTAGATGCCGCGGGTGAACAGCAGTTGGCCGCCGGCTTGGCGCATGCGCCGGCCATCGTTCAAGCGGCGCTTGAAGTTGCCGCGCTCGAAGCGCCAGATGACGCAGTTCGGCAGTGCACCGGAAAAGATCCGGGCATCGCCCAGTTCGACCATGTCGGTGAAGCTGCCCTGGTCCATCAGCCAGGTATTCAACCTGGCGGCGCCGGTCGCCTTGAGAAAGTCGCGCGGCGTGATCAGCACCAATTCGCCGCCGGGTCGCAGGTGGCGCACGCACTTTTCGATGAAATGCAGACAGAGATTGGCGTGGCCGTTGAGCAGGCTCGATGCGAGCATCAGACGCGTTTGCGGCAGAATATCGCGGGCTTTGACGTAGGGCGGATTGCCTATGATGGAGTCGAACTTCTCCGCTTCCGGATAGGCAAAGAAATCCATGTTGAGCGCGCCCGGCGGGCAAAACCGGGCATCCAGTTCGATGGCCACGGCACCCGCGATGCGCTGTGAGAAAGCCCCGTCGCCGCAGGCCGGATCGAGCACGCGACCGCTGTTCTTCATCAGGCCGAGCATGCGCTCGACGATCTCCGGAGGGGTGAATACTTGGCCGAGGACGGCGACGTCCGGATGCGTTTGCGACATGGTCAGGGGCAGGAAAGAAGATTTGGTGTTAGTGTAACGGTATCGTCGGATCCGCACACGCTGGATGAAGAAAGCCTCCCAAGATCAAGCGCTTCACGCCGCCGCAGCGCGTCCGGCGGCGCGCCCTGTGTGCACCCGCCCAAGTTCGAAGGCATGAACGAGACGCCATGCGCCTGATGAGCAGCGGCAGCTGGTGCGCCGTCGCCGTACTCATAGGCGTCAATTGGCTCACCTTCATCTGGGCAGTCAATTCGGGCTTCGTCATCGAGGTGAGCCTGGGCTACTACATCAATCCGCTGCTCAGCATGCTGCTGGGGGTGGTGTTCCTGCGCGAGCGACTGCGCCCCTGGCAGTGGCTGCCCGTGGCGCTGGCGGCGTTGTTGCTGTTCACGGTGGAAGGCTATCTGACTCAGCGCCGGCGGATTCCGGCGGGCGCCGGGGCAGCATAAACCTTGGCCCGGATTCCGGACCGGCGCATGGCCTCGGTGACCAACTGGCTCGCCGGCCGCCTTCTCGCCCTGGCCGGGTGGAAGGTCTGCTATCGGGCGCCGGCGATGAAGAAGGCGGTAATGGTTTTCTATCCGCACACCTCCAACTGGGATTTCGTCATCGGCATACTGGCGCGCAGCGCCATTGCGCTGCCGGTAAGCTTTGCGGCGAAGGACACGCTGTTCGCCTGGCCGCTCGGCGGCTTCTTCCGCCGTCTCGGCGGCATACCGGTCAATCGCCGCGAGCGTACCGGCTTCGTTGCGCAGATGGCGGCAGAATGCCGGCGCCGTGACCAGTTCTACCTCGCCATCACTCCTGAGGGCACGCGCCGCCTGACGCCGGGCTGGAAGAGCGGCTTCTATCGCCTGGCATTGGAAGCCAAGGTTCCGCTCGGATTGGCCTTCATCGACTACGCAAAGCGCGAGATCGGCGTCGTCGACTACCTGACCCTGGTCGGCGATGAAACGGTCGATCTTCAGCATCTCCGCCAGTACTATGGCGCAAAGCAGGGTAGGCATCCCGCTCAGCAGGCGCCCGTTGTGCTGCTGACGGAGCGGCGGGACGGCGCTCGATAACTGGTAAAATCGCCGGTTTTTCCGCCTTGGCCGCGAACAAAACCGAACGCGGTTTGAAGCAGGCTGCGCAATTTAGGATACCAGATGCTCGTCGCTTCAAATATCGCCATTCAATTTGGCGCCAAGCCCCTGTTCGAGAACATCTCCCTCAAGTTCGGCGATGGCAACCGCTACGGCCTGATAGGCGCCAACGGTTCGGGGAAGACCACGCTGATGAAGATCCTGGCCGGGGTGCTCGAGCCCTCCGCGGGCAACGTCTCGCTCGATGCCCACGAGCGCATATCCTTCCTCAAGCAGGACCAGTTCGCCTACGAGGATGTTCGCGTGCTCGACGTGGTGCTGATGGGGCACGAACAGATGTGGGCCTGCATGCAGGAAAAGGATGCCATCTACGCCCATCCCGAGGCCAGCGAGGAGGACTATCTGCACGCCTCCGAACTCGAGTCCAGGTTCGCCGAGTACGGCGGCTACAGCGCCGAGTCACGTGCCGGGGAGATCCTGCTCGGTGCCGGCATCCCGACCGAACAACATGGCGGCCCCATGAGCGCCGTCGCACCCGGCTGGAAGCTGCGCGTGCTGCTGGCCCAGGCGCTGTTCTCAGACCCGGACATCCTGCTGCTCGACGAGCCGACCAACAACCTCGACATCAATACCATACGCTGGCTCGAAGACGTGCTGAACCAGCGGGCGAGCACCATGATCATCATCTCCCACGACCGCCACTTCCTGAACCAGGTGTGCACCCACATGGCGGACCTGGACTACGGCACGCTCAAGGTCTATCCGGGCAACTACGACGACTACATGGAAGCCTCGACGCAGGCGCGCGCACGCCTGCTCTCGGCCAACGCCAAGGCCAAGGAACGGGTCGTCGAGCTGCAGGAATTCGTGCGCCGCTTCTCGGCCAACAAGTCCAAGGCGCGCCAGGCCACGTCGCGCGCCAGGCTGATCGAGAAGATCAAGGTCGAGGACGTCAAGCCCTCCAGCCGCCAGTATCCGTGGCTACGCTTCGAGGTGGATGACAAGGAAAAGCTGCACCGCCATGCGGCGGAAATCACCAAGCTCTCCCACGGCTACGACCGGGTACTGTTCAATGACTTTTCCACCTTCATCGAGGCCGGCGACAAGGTCGCCATCATCGGCGAGAACGGTGTCGGCAAGACCACGCTGCTGCGCTGCCTGGCTGGTGAAGCGCTGGGCGGGCTCAGTCCGAAGTTCGGCAGCGTCAAGTGGGCCGAGAAGGCGCGTCACGGCTACTTTGCCCAGGATCACGCCGACGATTTCGCCGTGGATATGCCATTGTTCGACTGGATAGCCCGGTGGACGCGCGAGGGCGACGACGAGCAGATCGTCCGCAGCACTTTGGGCCGCCTGCTGTTTTCCGGCGACGACGCGAAGAAATCGGTCAAGGTGATCTCCGGCGGCGAGCAGGCGCGCATGCTCTTTGGCAAGCTGATCCTGGCCAAGCCCAACGTATTGCTGATGGACGAACCGACCAATCACCTCGACATGGAATCGATCGAGGCGCTGAATACCGCGCTCGACAAGTACACCGGTACCCTGGTCTTCGTCTCCCACGACCGGGAATTCGTCTCCTCGATCGCCACGCGCATCTTCGAAATCAGGAACGGCGCCATCATCGACTACAAGGGGAATTACGAGGACTATCTCGCCAGCCAGGGGATAGCGTGATCAGGAGCGAGGCATGATTCTCCTGCGCAATCTCCGCTTCGGGCGCAACGGTGCCACGCTGGTCGAGGATGCCACGCTGCAACTGCATCCCGGCTGGAAGATAGGCCTGATCGGTGCCAATGGCAGCGGCAAGTCCTCTTTCCTCGCCCTGCTGCGCGACGAGCTGCACGCCGAGTCGGGCGACCTGGAGCTGCCGCGTTCCTGGGTAATGGCCCACGTCGCGCAGGACACCCCGGCTTTGCCCGACGCCGCCCTCGAGTTCACCCTCGACGGCGACACGGAGCTGCGCGCCGTCGAGCGCGAACTGGCGGCGGCCGAGGCAAGCGCCGACGGCAGCCACGATGGCCACCTGATCGGCGAGCTGCACGCGCGCTATGGTGAGATCGGCGGCTATGCCGCGCGCGCGCGCGCCGCGGAGCTGCTCTACGGCCTGGGTTTTTCCGATACCGATCATGCCCGCCCGGTCGCCGACTTCTCTGGCGGCTGGCGAGTGCGCCTGAATCTCGCCCGGGCGCTGATGTGCCGCTCCGACCTGCTGCTGCTCGACGAGCCGACCAACCACCTCGACCTCGACGCCGTGCTCTGGCTGGAGAACTGGCTCAAGAGCTACCCGGGCACCCTGCTCTTGATCTCACACGACCGCGACTTCCTCGACGCCGTCGCCGATCACACCCTGCATCTGGAGCAACAGAAGCTCAAGCTCTACAGCGGCGGCTACAGCGACTTCGAACGCCAGCGCGGGGCGCAGCTGGCCCTGCAGCAGGCCATGCACGAGAAGCAGCTGCGCGAACGCGATCACCTGCATAGCTACATCGAGCGCTTCCGTGCCAAGGCCACCAAGGCACGCCAGGCGCAGAGCCGCATCAAGGCGCTGGCGCGGATGGAAGAGGTGACGGCGGCGCACGTCGATACCCAATTCACGTTCCGCTTCCGCGATGCCGGGGCCGCGCCCGATCCGCTGCTGGTAGTCAACGATGGCGCTGCCGGCTACGGCGAAAAGCGGGTTCTCTCGGACATCCAGCTGACGCTGCGGCCAGGACAGCGGCTGGCGCTGCTGGGCCGGAACGGCGCCGGCAAGTCGACCCTGGTCAAGCTGCTGGCAGGCGCCATTCATCCCATGTCGGGCGAGCGGGTGGAAGGCAAGGGGCTGGCAATTGGTTACTTCGCCCAGCACCAGCTGGAGCAATTGCGCCCGGACGAGTCGCCGCTGCAGCACCTGATCCGCCTGAATTCCCGAGTGCGCGAGCAGGAGTTGCGCACCTATCTGGGCAGCTTCGATTTCCGCGGCGACATGGCCACGAGCCCCTGCGGCCGCTTCTCGGGCGGCGAGAAATCGCGCCTGGCGCTGGCTATCCTCATCTGGCAAAAGCCCAATCTGCTCCTGCTCGACGAGCCGACCAACCACCTCGACCTGGAGATGCGCGAGGCGCTCAATCTGGCCCTGCAGGAATACGAAGGCGGCGTGGTGCTGGTCTCGCACGATCGGCACCTGCTGCGCACCACGGCGGACGAGCTGTGGCTGGTCGCCGACGGCCAGGTGCGGGCTTTCGACGGCGACCTCGACGACTATTCAGCCTGGCTCGCAGCACAGCGCTCGGCCGCCGCCGTGCCGTCGCCCGGAAAGCAGGCCCGGCGCGAGGGCAGGGCGCTGACCGAGGCCGCGCGTCAGGCCCAGATCCTGGAGCGACGGTCGCTGCAGAAGGAAGTCGCGAAAATCGAAAAGCAGATCGCCAGCTGGCAGACCGAGCTGGGCTTGCTCGAGGCCCGCCTCGCCGACCCGGAGCTGTACGCCGATCCCGACCAGGGCTTGTGGCACTCGCTGCAGGACAGACGGGAGGAACTGGCACGACAGCTCCAGACCGCCGAGGAACGCTGGCTCAACCTGCACGTCGAATTCGAAAACCTGCCGGCCCCATGACCGCCCATGTAAAATCCCCGTCTTCATCGACGGCTACGGCGGGTGCGTAAAGTGCAGATCGTTTGTCTTGACCTCGAAGGTGTCCTCGTTCCGGAAATCTGGATCGAGTTCTCCAAGCGCACCGGAATCCCCGAGCTGCGGCGCACCACCCGCGATGAGCCAAACTACGACAAGTTGATGAAGGGCCGCCTGGAACTCCTGGCGCAGCACAAGCTGGGGCTGCCCGACATTCAGACTGTGATCGCCGACATGGGGCCGATGCCGGGCGCCAAGGCTTTTCTCGATGACTTGCGCCAGCGTTTCCAGGTGATCATCCTCTCCGATACGTTCTACGAATTTGCCATGCCCTTGATGCAGCAGTTGGGCCTGCCGACTCTGTTCTGCCACAGGCTCGAGGCCAATGCCCTTGGCATGGTGGTCAATTATCACCTGCGCATGCCTGAGCAGAAGAGGGAGGCGGTGAGAGCGTTCAAGGGACTCAAATTCAAGGTGATCGCCGCCGGTGATTCCTACAACGATACGGCCATGCTCGGCGAGGCGCACGCCGGCATTCTCTTCCGCCCGCCGGAGAGCGTCATCCGCGAGTTTCCCCAGTATCCGGTGAGCATGGATTACGGCGAACTCGAGGCCGAGATCGACAAGGCGAGCGCGAAAATCTGATGCATAGCGATCGCTGCTACACCCTCACCGCATCCTGCCCCGATCGCATCGGCATCATCGCCCGCGTCTCCGGCTTCATCGCCGAACACCGGGGCTGGATACTCGAGTCAAGCTACCATGCCGACCCCGGCATCGATGGCGATGTCGGCCGCTATTTCATGCGTATCGAGATCAAGGCCGACTCGCTGCCCTTTGCGCTGGCGGAGTTTCGCGATAGGTTCGCTGCCATCGGCGAAGAGATGCAGATGGATTGGAAGCTCAGCGATTCGGCGCTGAAGAAGCGCGTCGTGGTGCTGGTGAGCAAGCAGGAGCATTGCCTCTACGATCTCCTGGCGCGCTGGCAGTCGGGTGAACTCGGCGTGGACATTCCCTGCGTGATTTCCAACCACGAGACGCTGCGAGGCTTCGTCGAGTGGCATGGCATCGCCTTCCGTCACCTGCCCGCGACCAGCGACAAGCAGGCAACCAATGCGGCAATCGGCGAAATATTTGCCGAGGTCGGCGGCGACACCATGGTGCTGGCGCGCTACATGCAGATCCTCTCGCCCGAGCTGTGCGCGGCCTATCCGGGGCGCATCATCAACATCCACCATTCCTTCCTGCCCAGTTTCGTCGGCGCCAGGCCCTACCACCAGGCCTATCAGCGCGGGGTCAAGCTGATCGGCGCCACCTGCCACTACGTCACCGCGGATCTGGACCAGGGACCGATCATCGAGCAGGACGTGATCCGCATCGACCATTCGGACTCGGTGGAAGACATGGTGCGCTACGGCAAGGACATCGAGAAGGCGGTTCTGGCGCGCGGGCTGCGCTATCACATCGAGGATCGCGTCCTCACCCACGGCAACAAGACCGTCGTCTTCAGGTAGCCTCGCCGAAAAAAGGCGGGCGCCGAACCAGGCGCCCGCGTGTCCATCTCGGGGAGAGATGGGGGAGGAGACTTAGCTGCTCAGTTAGCTGCTCAGTTAACTGTAGTGGTAGGCCGACTCGCCGTGGCTGGTAATGTCCAGCCCCTCGCGCTCTTCGTCCTCGGGCACGCGCAGACCGACGATCAGGTCCACCAGCTTGTAGGCGATCAAGGCGACGATGCCCGACCAGAGTATGGTCACGCCGACGCCGGTTGCCTGAATCACGAACTGGTCGTAGATCGAGTAGCTGTCCGCCGCCTTGTTGGCGACGTAGTCGTAGATGCCCTGGCCGCCGAGCTTGGGTGCCGCGAAGATGCCGGTGAGCAGCGAGCCCAGGATACCGCCTAGGCCATGGACACCGAAGACGTCGAGTGAGTCGTCGGCACCGAGCAGGCGCTTCAGTCCATTGACACCCCAGAGGCAGACGACGCCGGCCAACAGGCCGATGGCCAGGGCACCGCCGACGCCGACGAAGCCGCAGGCGGGGGTGATGGCGACCAGACCGGCGACGGCTCCCGAGGCAGCACCTAGCATCGAGGGCTTGCCCTTGACCAGCCATTCCACCAGCATCCAGGACATGGTTGCCGCAGCGGTCGCCAGCCAGGTATTGACGAAGGCCAGGGCGGCCGTGCCGTTGGCTTCGAGCGCAGAACCGGCGTTGAAGCCGAACCAGCCGAACCAGAGCAGCGAGGCACCCATCATGGTCATGGTCAGGCTGTGCGGCGCCATCGAGTCCCTGCCGTAGCCGACGCGCTTGCCGATCATGAAGGCGCCGACGATGCCCGCCATGGCGGCGTCGATATGCACCACCGTGCCGCCGGCGAAGTCCAGTGCGCCCTTCTGGAACAGCCAGCCGGCGGTGGCATTGAGCTTGTCGGCGGCGGCTGCGTTCACATAACCGTCAGGTCCGGCCCAGTACCACACCATGTGGGCGATCGGCAGGTAACTGAAGGTAAACCACAGGATGGAGAACAGCAGCACTGCCGAGAACTTGATGCGCTCGGCGAAGGAGCCGATCACCAGGGCCACCGTGATGGCGGCAAAGGCGCCCTGGAAGGCGACGTAGATGAACTCCGGCAGGACGACCCCCTTGCTGAAGGTGGCGGCGATGCTGTCCGGCGTCACGCCCTTGAGGAACAGCTTGTCGAGGCCGCCGAAGAAGGCGTTGCCCTCGGAGAAGGCGACGCTGTAGCCATACACTGCCCAGAGGACGCTGATCAGCGAGAAGATGACGAAGACCTGCATCAACACCGAGAGCATGTTCTTGCTGCGCACCAGGCCGCCGTAAAACAGCGCCAGGCCGGGTATCGACATCAGGATGACGAACGCCGTGGCGACTATCATCCAGGAGGTGTCACCCTTGTTCGGCACCGGCGTCGGCGTCGCCGCTGGTGCCGCAGTGGCGGCAGCGGCGGGCGCGGTTGCGGTCGGCGCAACCGCTGGCTTGGCGGCATCATCGGCCAGTGCCGAGGCACCGACGCCGACGAGCAATGCCGTCATCACAATGGCAAGGATTTTTCTCATGTCGCTCCCCTTACAGAGCATCGGCGCCGGTTTCGCCGGTGCGGATGCGGATGGCCTGCTCGAGATCGAAGACGAAGATCTTGCCGTCACCGATCTTTCCGGTGCTGGCAGACTTCTCTATGGCCTCGATCACCTGATCGAGCAGATCGTCCTTGATGGCTGCTTCGATCTTTACCTTGGGCAAGAAGTCGACGACGTATTCGGCGCCGCGATACAGCTCGGTATGTCCTTTCTGCCGGCCGAAACCCTTGACTTCCGTGACGGTGATGCCCTGTACGCCGATGGCGGAGAGGGCTTCGCGCACTTCGTCAAGCTTGAATGGCTTGATGATGGCGGTTACCAGTTTCATGTTGGCTCCTGTTCGAGTGGCGGTTGGCGCGTCAGAGGGTCTTGGTGAAAGTGAGGAGGACGCGGCTTTGACCCAGGTCGCGGTTGAAGGCGTTGCGGTAGAACTGGCCGACACCGCCCTTGGCATCCGTCGTCGAGACATAGAGTCCGGCGGTGCCGAGCCCGAGATCCTTCGTCACGCCGACTTTCCAATCGGTGTAGGAAGCCGGGCCGTTGCCCTTGATGGTTTGATGGCCGCCATGTCCGCTCACACCCCAGCCGTTGCCGAGATCGAAGGTGGCGGTAAGGTCGAAATAGCCCGAGCCGCGCGTGCTGCCGGAGACCGGGTTGGCCACCGTGGTGGCGCCGAAGATGTGGTCGGAGACGGCGTAGGAGTACTTGGCGGTCAACCACTTGTAGCCGAGCTGGCCGTAGATCTCGGTCGTGTCGGGCTTGACGAAGCCGCTGGGGTAAGTGCCCGGATAGTTGTAGGTCAGGACGCCGACGTCGTAGCTCCAGTCTCCGGCGAAGCTGTTCTTGTAGCCGCCGTAGATGTCCAGTTCGAGCGGTGCGCTGATGCCGGGGCCGATGTCGCTCAGCCATGAAATGGTCGAACCCCAGGTGCCGACATAGAGGCCGCTGGGATGCGCGTAGTCGAATCCACCCTGCAGGGCCGGCTTGCCATTGGTCTGGGCGATGCCGCGATAGAGATATTCGCTGGCCAGGGTGACGTTGCCCGTAAACGGCGGCGGCGTTGCCGGGGCCGCGGCGGCGGCGGATTGCGCCCTGCTTACGACGGGGGCCAGCAGGACGCTCGTGACGGCGATGGCGACTCGGAATTTTTTCATCATGGATCTCCCGCAAGGTGATGGTACGATCGGCACGTTGCAGGATCTGTGCCAGCTATATTTATCAGTCGCTTACATCAACTCGGCCCATACTTCTGAAGCCAGCGGGGACTGTCCGCACCTATTTGTGGCGTGCGAAGGAGGAGTTGCACCAAGCTTGTGCGACAGCCCACCCCGGGACGCTATGCTAAGATCAGCCCATGCGCCTCCGACCGGGGGCGGCAGCGGCGAATATGATTTTGGAATGCAATGAACACCCCCAAATTCCTCGATGAACTGGGCACGCGCCTGGCCGAGCTGGTGGCCTCCAGCCCGGCCAAGGACCTCGAAAAAAATGCGCGTGCCCTGCTCGCCAGCGGTCTTGCCAGGCTGGATCTGGTGACGCGCGAGGATTTCGAAGTTCAGACGGCGCTGCTGGCACGCGCCCGCGAGCAACTCGCCGTCCTGGAAAAACGCATCGCCAGCCTCGAGGCGGAGGCGCGCCATGACGCCGCGGGAAGAAGCACCGACTCCTGAGCCGCTGGCAGGCCATCCACGGTAGTTGACATATAGTTCTAATTAGTACTAAGTGGGGACTATGATGGCCGCGAAGAACCCATGCTTCCTGCCGCTGCTGCGCGAGCTGGCGCGCTGTTACCAAGCCTTCGAAATCCATTCGGCGGCACACATCCGCACCCTGGGCCTGACCCCGGTGCAATTCGACCTGGTAGCAACTCTGGGCAACACGGCGGGGATGAGCTTCAAGGAACTGGGCGAGAAGACGCTGATTACCAAGGGAACGCTGACCGGCGTGGTCGACCGCCTGGTGGCGAAGCGTCTGGTGCGCCGCGTTGCCTCGGAGAGCGACGGCCGCAGCCAGATCGTGCGCCTGACGGGAAAGGGCGAGGCCCTGTTCGCGCGCGTATTCCCGGCGCACGTGGCCCACCTGCGCAAGGTTTTTGCCGCTTTCAGTGCCGAAGAACTGACCCAGGTGCAGACTTCCCTGACGCACTTGCGCCTGGCCTTCGTCCAGGCGCAGGAAGAGCCATGAATTCGCCGGGTACAGGAACCGGCCGACAATTGGCCAGACTTAGCGCCGCATCCCTGCTATGCTGTCGGCATGTCGCTCGCCGTCCTCAAGAGCCGCGCCCTCGCCGGCATGGAAGCGCCCGAGGTCACCGTCGAGGTGCATCTCGCCAACGGCTTGCCGGGATTCACCCTGGTTGGCCTGCCCGAGACCGAGGTGAAGGAGGCGCGGGACAGGGTTCGCGCCGCGATCCAGAACTGCCGTTTTGAATTTCCCCAGCGGCGCATCACCGTCAACCTGGCGCCGGCCGACCTGCCCAAGGAGTCGGGACGCTTCGACCTGCCCATCGCGCTGGGCATCCTGATGGCCTCGGGGCAGGTCGTCGCCGCGGGCAGCGACAGCTACGAGTTCGCCGGCGAACTGGGCTTGGGCGGCGAACTGCGCGCCGTTCGTGGAGCCTTGGCGATGTGCCATCACGCCGCCAACTCACAGCGCGCTTTCGTGCTGCCCCTGGCCAGCGCGCAGGAAGCGGCCCTGGTTCGTTCCGCCACCATCCTGCCGGCGCGCAATCTGCTCCAGGTCTGCGCCCATCTCAACGGCACCGAGGCTCTGGCCCCCTTCCGAGCAGATCCGCTGCTGGCAAACCGCGAACAGGCCGACCTCGCCGAGGTCAAGGGCCAGGCACAGGCGAAGCGGGCCTTGGAAGTCGCGGCCAGCGGCGGCCACAGCCTGCTGATGCGCGGCCCCCCAGGTACCGGCAAGTCGATGCTGGCGGCGCGCTTTGCCGGCATCCTGCCCCCAATGGAAGAGGACGAAGCCCTGGAGAGCGCCGCCGTGCATTCGATCGCCGGCGGCTTTCGCATCGAGCAGTGGGGGCAGCGACCCTACCGCTCGCCGCACCACTCGGCGTCGAGCGCGGCCCTGGTCGGCGGTGGCGGCGTACCGCGTCCCGGCGAGATCTCTCTGGCCCACAGGGGCGTGCTGTTTCTCGATGAATTGCCGGAGTTCCAGCGCGGCGTGCTGGAAGCCCTGCGCGAACCGCTGGAGAGCGGCCGCATAGTCGTCGCCCGGGCAATGCGGCGCTGCGAATTCCCGGCGCGGTTTCAACTGCTGGCTGCCATGAATCCATGCCCCTGCGGCTGGCTGGGCCATGGCTCGAGCCGCTGTCGCTGCAGCCCCGACCAGATCGCGCGCTATCGCGGCAAACTGTCCGGACCCCTGCTCGACCGCA
>Ga0172380_10001680_pt1 | contig 37736 bp, 24 predicted proteins | sample Leawe162metaG_FD_119747 | JGI IMG/M metagenome (GOLD analysis project Ga0172380, IMG submission 119747) | Leachate microbial communities from a municipal landfill in Southern Ontario, Canada - Leachate well 162 metaG | ecosystem: Engineered > Solid waste > Landfill > Unclassified | place...
AGCCGCAGTGAATGGTCGATCCCTTCACAAGGTGAGCGACAAAGCGAGCGCCGCATTGGGCCACAACCCGCAGGGCAGAGACAAATTGGGCGCGCTGCGGTGTTGCGGCTCCTCGCGAGGCATTCAGCATCGCTTCGTCGCCGCGCCTAGCATCGCATCCCAATTTGTCTCTGCGCATACCGCTCTTCCTACTGAAATAGGCTCTAAATCTCGATCATGGGCAAGGCTCGGCCAGCAGGCGCTTGCTGCCATCCCGGTTGAGCGCGACATAGGTCAACTGCGCTTCGGTCACCTTGACCACGAATGGATTGGTGGGTCTGCGTTCGGCATAGACCTGGACATCGACCGTGATGGAGGTCTTGCCGACTTTAACCACCTCGGCGTAATAGCTCACCACGTCGCCGACTGAAATCGGCTGCTTGAACAGGAAGGAGTTGACCGCCACTGTGGCAACGCGTCCGCGAGCCAGCCGCCTCGCGAGTATGCCGCCGGCGAGGTCGACCTGGGCCATCACCCAGCCGCCGAAAATATCACCTTCGCCATTCAGGTCCGAAGGCATCGGCAGCACCCGCAGCACGACTTCCTTGTTGGGCAAACAGACCACTTCGTTACTCATATTTTGTGCTCCAATATGGTTGAATCCAGTAGCGGATTCAGGGAGAAACCTCAACCCGGTTGCGCCCGCTTCGCTTGGCGTGGTAGAGCGCGCCATCGGCGCGTATCAGCACTTCATCGGCACTGGTATCCGCGGCAGTCAGGTCGGAAATGCCGATGCTCACCGTCACCGTGATTTCAACGCCATTCAGCAACAATGGCGTACTGGCGATTTTCTTGCGCAGCCGCTCGGCGAATATCTGCGCCGCAGACTGGTCGGCGCCGGCCAGGATAATCGCGAACTCCTCGCCACCGACGCGGCCGCCGGTATCGATCTTGCGCAGCTCTTCGCGCATCAGCGCGGAAAAATGCACCAGCACGGCATCGCCGGTCAAGTGTCCGAATTCGTCATTCACCCGCTTGAACAAATCCAGGTCCAGCATCAGCACGGCGGTGTGAAGAGTGTCGAGCCGCTGCACGCGGGCCAGTTCTTCTTCCAGACGGGCCATGAAATGGCGGCGATTGGATAAGCCGGTGAGGGTATCGGTAATCGCCAGCTCGCGCAATTCGGCTTCCAGGTGCTTGCGATCGGTGATGTCGCGGTTGCTGACGCGCCGGCCATGGAATTCGCCATCCGCTCCGCGCACGGCTTTGCAGACATGGGCAATCCAGCGGATTTCCCCGTCGCGACGCAGGATGCGAAAATCCAGTTCGGCGGATTCCAAACTGTTCCCCTGTTGCATATGGGCCGCCATCAGCGGGTAGTCTTCGGGGTGAACGATGCGTTCGAGCAAGTCGGGGTCGGCCACATACTCGCTGCGGGAATAGCCCGTGATGCGTTCGCAGGAAGCGCTCATGTAAAGAACTTGATGCTGCGGGCCGATCCAGTATTCCCAATCGTAAGTGTAATCGGCCACGGTCCGCAACAGCGATTCGCTCTGGATCAGCCGCTGTTCCAGCTTGGCCCGGCTGATCGCATAGCGAATCGCACGCGTCAGGCTGTCGGTATCGAAGCGGCCCTTGACCAGATAATCCTGGGCGCCGGTCTCCAGCGTCTGCAGCGCAAAATCGGCATCGTCGTGGCCGGTCAGCACGATCAGCGGGAGTGTGCTATTGAGGTTTTTGAGTTGCTGCACCGTGTGCAGTCCGCTCGAATCGGGCAGGGACAAATCCACCAGCAATACGTCCGGCAGGCTCTCGTGGAGTTGCTGTTTGGCCTGGCCCAGGCTGGTCACCCAGTTGACCTCGTAATGCATGTCGCGCGCCACGCGCAACGACTGTTTCAGCAGACGCGCGTCTCCCGGTTCATCTTCAATCAACAATATCCGGCAGGGTGCGGCATCGAGCATGGTGGATCAATCCTTCTTGGGCAGGCGGGTCAGGACGAACCAGTAACTGCCAAGTTGACGCACGGCATCGATGAATTGTTCCATGTCCACCGGCTTGGTGATGTAGCCGGCCGCACCCAGATGATAGGAAGCCACCACATCGCGCGCGACGTCGGAAGTGGTCAGCACCACCACCGGAATGGCTTTCAGCGCCGCGTCGGCCTTGACCACGGCAAGGAACTCGCGGCCGTTCATGCGCGGCATGTTGAGATCCAGCAGGATCATGTCCGGCTGCGGCGCGCTACGGTAGGACTCGCCCTGATGACGCAGGAAAGCCAGCGCCTCGACACCGTCGACCACATGGTGCAAATTGCAATGGACCCGGCTTTCATTGAGCGCCGAGCGCACCAAATGGGCATCGGCCGGTTCGTCTTCGACCAGCAGGATGTCGAATGGGGCTGTGTTTTCATTAATCATTTGATTTCTCCATCAGGCAGCTCAAACACCACCATGGCGCCGCCCTGCGGCAGGGTCTCAATCCAGATTCTACCTTGCCGGCTCTCGATGATGCGGCGCGCGATGGACAGGCCGATGCCGGTGCCGGCGCCGGGACTGGATTGGACGCCGGCGGCGCTGAGCCGTTCGAAGATGCCGAATACCCGTTCAAGATATTCATTGGGTATTCCCGGGCCGTTGTCGCCGACATGGTAGCGGCTCATGGCGCCATCGCGCTCGCCGTGGATGCGGATCTGTGGCTTGACTTCCGGGTCGGCCGGCCGGCCATGGCGCAAGGCATTCTCCAGCAAGATCGCGAACAAATCCGTCAGACGCGGCCGGTCCAGGTTGGCAGGAGGCAGCGGCTGGATATCGAGCTTGACGCCAAGTTCGGCGATTTGCGGGGCCAAGCGACGTTCCACGGCCTGCAAGGCGGCATTGGCATCTTGCATGCTCACCTCGCCGCGCGGCTCGCCCGCCGCCAGGTAAAGCTGGATGTCGCGCACCATGCCGCGCAGTCGGCCGGCATCCTGTTCCAGCGTCTCGAGGGAAATTCGCGCTTCCTCGTCTTCGCTCAGTAGGGGCAACCCAGCCAAGCGGACACGCAAGAACTGGGCGTAACTGGTCAGGCGGCGAGCCGGTTCCATCAGGTGATGGGCAGAAACCTCGGTAAAACGCGTCAGGTCGGCGTTGGCGCGCAGCAGTGCTTCCGTCTTGGACTGCAACGCTTGTTCCAAACGCTGGCGTTCCACGACCAAGCTGTTGAAGTTCTCCACCATCTGGCCGATCTCGTCGTCGTGGCGCACCGGCAGGACGGTTAATGTCTTCTCGTCCTGGGTCATCAAGCGCATCGCCGCCGATGCTTCCGCCAACGGGGCCAACTGCCGCACCAGTATGTAGCGCAGCACCATCACCAGGGCCAACGATATGCCCAGGGTCGCAAAATAGATTTGCCACCTGAGTTTGTCGAGCGGTGCGAAGGCCTCCTCGGTGGCGATGGCGGCAATAATTATCCAGCCCGTGGTCCTGAGCTTGTGGCTCACGCTCAGGGTCTCGACACCTTGCGAGTTGACGCCGACTGCCACGGTTTCGAAACCCGTGGCGATACGTTTGTCGAGTATCGGATTCACGCCGGGGGCCGGCAGCGGCGTCAGGATGCGGGTTTTGTCGGTGGCGGAGACAAACAGGCGGTCTTTGGGCGAAATCACCAGGAAGAGTCCGGTCTTACCTATCCTGCTCTGCTCGAGTTGCCCGAACAATTCCGGGCCCGAGAGCATCATGGCGCCGAGCAGCACGCCCGCCGTGGCGCCGGAAGCATCGCGCAAGGGAAAGGCGATCGCCGAAATCGCCTGTTTCCAGAAGCGCCCTTTGAGCGGCTTGCCGATGAACATGTCGTCGCTTTCCATGACGGCTCGGAAATAGTCGCGGTCGGCAACCGAACCGCCGAGCCGCCCCTCGACCCGGGGATGTTCGGCGATGTTGATGCCCTGGCGATTGGCAACGAAGATGCCGATCGGAAAGAGCTGGCGGGAAACGTTGCGCTGCGCAAGCAGGCGGTTCAGCCTGGGCGGATCGGCCAGTATCTCCGGGGTGATCGATGCCGCAATCTCCCGCAAGGCGTCGATACGCAACTGAATCTTGTTGTCGATGTCGCTCCCGACATAATCGACGGTTGCCGACATATGACTCGCCACCATTTGCTCCAGGTCGGCGCGCAACACCGCGGTGACACGCACGGCGAGCGCCCAGATGGCGGCAAAAACGAGCAGGGATGCCCAAAGCAGGATGCGGGTCTTGAGGCTTAGGGTGCGAAACTTGGGCATGGCGTTCAGGCAGCAAGCGGCAGCTTGTTATCGCCGATCATTGGGTTTCTCCATCGGGCAGTTCAAACACCACCATGGCGCCGCCCTGCGGCAGGTTTTCGATCCAGATTCTGCCATGCCGGCTTTCGATGATGCGACGCGCGATGGATAAGCCGATGCCGGTGCCGGCATCGCTGTCGGCATTGCCGGCGCCGAGCCGTTCAAAAATCCCGAATACCCGTTCCAGATATTGATTTGGTATCCCCGGGCCGTTGTCGCTGACAGAATAGCGGCTGACGGCATGATCGCGTTCGCCGCGAATGCGGATGCATGGCGTCGCCTGCGGGTCCGCCGGCCGGCCATGGCGCAGGGCGTTCTCCACCAGCACCGCGAACAGGTCTGTCAGGCGCTGCCTGTCCAGATTGGCGGGGGGCAGCGGCTGGACGTCAAGCTTGGCTCCGCGGGTGGCGATCAGCTGCGACAAACGTTGCTCCACGGCCATCAGCGCCACATTGGCGTCTTCCATGCACACCTCGCCGCGTGGTTCGCCTGCCGCCAGGTAAAGCTGGATGTCGCGCACCAGGGCACGCAAGTGGCCGGCGTCGTGTTCCAGCGTGTCGAGGGAATTTTGCACTTCCCCGTCTTCGTCAGACAGCGCCTGCCCCAACAGACTTGCGCGCAGGCGCTGCGCGTAACTGGTCAGGCGGCGGGTCGGCTCCATCAGATGATGGGCGGAAACTTCGGCGAAACGCGTGAGGTCGGCATTGGCGCGGGAAATCGCCAGGTTCTTGCGATGCAATTCTGCTTCGGCCCGGTATTGTTCGAGGAGACGAGCGCGAACCTGGAAAAACAATAGCGTCAGCGTCGCCCCCCCCAGCAGCCAAATCGCCCCCAGCGGCAAGAGATTCTCGCGGACTCTGGCGGAAGCATCGTCCAGGTAGTCCTTCATCGGCACGATGACGCCCACCCCGCCACGCACATCGCCGACTTTGTGGCCCTGGAATCCATGACATTTCAGGCAGCCCTGCTCGACTTTCAGTATGCCCATCAGGCGCAACACTGGCCGGCCGTCGAGCTCGGTGAACTCGGAAACCTCCTGGACGCCCTGTTCGAACCGATGCAGCGCAGCGGTCTCCCAAGCGTCGGAGGCATTGTTCGGGTTGATCAGCTTGAGGCTGGTGAGCTTTCCCTGGACACCGAACTGGGCGGCATATTCCCCCATCGCCTGGCGCATGATGTAGGCCGGATTCATCAGCGTCAGCTTCCTGCCGGATGGCGTCGCGATGTCGCGTTCGGGCAAATGAGCCAAACCCGGATTGGGCGGCGTGCGCTCGTCGATCGGCACATAGACGCCGCCATGGCGCGTGGCCCAGCGGCGAAAAGCCAAATCCTTGTTGAAATGGATGCGAGCCTCCTTTTTCGCCATTTCTTCGGCGTGTTCATGGGCGATGCGCCAATCCCAGACCAGAACGCCGCCGATAATGGCCGTCCAGACGAGCATCGCGGCAATGCTGGCGCCATACAATAGCCGATGGTGCTTCATCGCCCTGGCTCCTCGTCGTTGCCCTTGTTGAGCGGCATCTCGAAGACAAACACGCTGCCATGCCCTTCGCCTTCCGATTCCGCCCAGATGCTTCCGCCGTGGTGCTCGACGATGCGGCGGCACAAGGCCAGCCCCATGCCGGTGCCGACGTATCGTTCTTGCGATTGCAGCCGGCTGAAGAACTGGAACAGCCGGCCGATCTGGCGCGGGTCGATGCCGATGCCATGGTCGCGCACACTGACGCGCCAGCGCTGCTCGCCTCCCCGGACGACCACGGCGGAATCCACCTCGATGCGCGGCGGCTGATCGACCGCATGATAATGGACCGCGTTGCCGACCAGGTTCTGGAACAAGCGCGTCAGTTCATCGCGATTGGCGCGGATGTGCGGCCAGCTGCCGCCGACGGCAATGCCGGCCTGGGCTTCATCGATGGCTGGCGCAAGGAAATCCAGCGCCTCGTCGAGCGTATCCCGGCTGTCGATCCAGCCATACCCATCGGTTTTGCGGCCGACACGCGAGTATTCGAGCAGGGAAACGATCATCGCATCCATGCGCCTGGCCCCGTCCAGCGCAAAGACGAGATTTTCGCGGTCGTCCTCGTCCAGCCGATCCCTCAAGCCTTTTTCCAGCAATTGCAGGTGACCGGTCACCATGCGCAAGGGCTGGCGCATGTCATGCGAGACGCTGTAGGCGAATTGATCCAGGTCGGCGTTGGAGCGCAACAGGGCTTGCGTCTTTGCCCGCAGCGCTTCCTCGACCTGCTTGCGATCGGTGATGTCGCGCGCACTGGCGTAGGTAAACCCCTCATCGGGATTCACGTTGGCACACCACAACAACCAGCGGATCGATCCGTCCTTGCAGACATAACGATTTTCGAAGTCGAGCGAAAAACCGCGCTGCAATTGCCTCGCCATTTCGTCCAGGGTCGACTGCCGGTCATCGGGATGGACGAAATCGATGAAGGGCCTCGCCAGGATCTCCGCCTCGGAATAGCCGAGCATTTCCATGAAAGCCGGATTGACCTTCTTGAAGGCGCCATTGGGATCGGCGATGCCCATCAGGTCGGGAGAGGCATTAAAGAACTTGAAATACTGCTCGCGCTCGATCTCAGCCAGCTTACGCTCGGTCACATCGGTGAAGATCACCACCATCTTGTCGCTGGGCAGCTTGTAAACATAGCCCTCGCACCAAAAAGCCAGACGCTCGTCCTGATAATATAACTGTGGCACCGCTTCCGGGACGCCGCTCTCCCAGACCCGATGCAATATCTCTGAAAGTTTCGATTGGCGGATGGCGGGAAATAATTCCAGCATGCTCTTGCCGATCAAATCCTCGCGGTTCATCCCGGTGATCCGTTCTCCCGCACGGTTCATGGAAGTGAAAGAACTTTCCAGCCCATCCGCGGATAGCCGGCAGATGGTCACCCCGCTGTTCATGTTTTCGAACAGCGCAGTCATTTCCAGATTTTTTTCCTGCAACAGGTCGTTGGCCAACGCCAACTCCCGGGTTCTTTCCTGAACCTGTCGTTCCAGTTCGTCGTGCGATCGTTGCAAGGCCTCAAACTGAGTGCGAATGGTTCTGGACATCTGGTTCAAGGCGTCCGAGAGATCGCCAATTTCATCCCGGCGGGCAACCAGCACCTCGCTGTCGAAATTTCCTGCGGAGATTCTTCGCGCCTGCTGCGAAAGCGCAATCACCGGCTGCGAGACCAGCCGGGCCATCAAGTAGTTGACGAGGAAGGCGATGACGACGAAGGTCAGCGCAAAATTCAGTACCACCTCGCCGATCGCCAAATTGACCTTGTCATTCACCGCTTCGGTGCGGAAACCGAGGCGAATTGCGCCGACATGCGCCTTCCCCGCATCGAATACCGGTATCGTCACATCGTAATACTCATGGCCGTCAAAGCGACGATACAGCTGGGTGAGCGGCTCAATAGTGGCAGCGCTACGCTGCATCGCCGGATCGGCGAAGACTTTGCCGACCAGATCCGGATTGCTGTGGAAGAGCACCTTGCCGGAAAGGTCCGCGACGCCGGCATAGCTGATGTAGGCATTGTTCTCGACCATTTGCCTGAGCTTCTTGTCCATGCCGGACAGGCTTTCCAGAGGAAGACCGAGATTGAGCATCTCGCTCAACACGCTGTTGAGGCTCTGTCCCAAGCCGTGGCTGCCGGTGATCAGGGCTTCGGTGTAATTCTTCCTGAAATTGAGCACATTGACGACCGAGCTGATCAGCAGAGATACCAGCAGGACGCCGATGGTCAGCAGGATGATCTTTTTATTCAGCTTCATATCGAGGACGCAGTTTGTATCATTGCGAGGAGCCTTTGATGATGTTCTCGCCGGACATCTGCAGGATTTCGACCGGAACGCTGATGCCGTATTGCCGGGCCTTCGGCAGATCGACCGCAAAACCATATTCCTTCGGCCACTCGGGAGGAATGTCGGCAATCCTCTTGCCCTGGAACAGATCTCTGATCATCCGGGCTGCCTGCCTGCCGATGCGCTGGTGGGATGGATAGACCACTGCCGTCGCGCCCCATTGCCCCATGACATCGTCCTTGACCAGCCCGATCAGCGGCTTGCTGGCGGTTTTGTACACCAACTCGGAAAATTGCCTGCGCGTGCCCATCTGATCGACAGGCTTGATGAAGGCATCGACGTAGGCATCGAGTGCCCTGACATGCCGGGCCGCCGTCTCGGCCATCAGCCGGTCGCCATGCTCGCCAGTCACCAGCGGCACCGACCTGAAGATGACCTTGATGTCCTTGAATTCCGGGTCGGTATCAAGCAGCTGCTGCACCCATTTGTTGTAGCTGCGCGATTGCGGCATATCGGCATAGATCAGGCCGAAGACCCTGGCCTTCGGCAGAAGTTGCCTGATGAACCGGAAACGGGCCTTGATCGGCACCGGATAGCAGACCCCGGTGAAATTCGCGACCGGCGGGCCGACGAAATCCTTGATCACCCCGATGCCGACCGGATCGGTCGGCGAAGCGAATACCACAGCTTGCCGCCTGTTGCCGTACAGCACATGCTTGGCGGAAATGGTGGCGGCGGTGCCGCCGACGAAGATCACATCGTAACGACGCCGGCCCAGCTCCTGCTTCAGGATGTCCTCGCCGGCGGCGACATCGTTCCCCGTGACTTGCAACGTGGTCTGAAGATTCCTGCCTTCCACGTAGCCGTCGTTTTCCAGGCTCTTGATCAGCGCCTCCCTCACCTCATCGTAAGGATTGCCGAACTGGGAATCGAGAATCAGCAGATGGCGGACTTGATCTTCGGCAGCCTGCGTCGCCGAGCTGGCCGTGGTCAGCCCTGCCATCAGCAGGAGGAAGGCGGCACAAATACGGCACCCGATCCGGCATCTGTTCATGATTTGGGCAACCGTGTCAGCGCAAACCAGTAACGGCAAAGCTGGTGGATGTCGTCGAAGAATTGCCGCATGTCGGCCGGCTTGGTGATGTAGCCGGCCGCTCCGAGCTGGTAGGCCGCCGCCACGTCGCGCTCCACCGACGAAGTAGTCAGCACCACCACCGGGATCGCGGCGAACTGCTCATCGGCCTTGACGGCGGCGAGGAATTCACGGCCGTTCATACGCGGCATGTTGAGGTCCAGCAGTATCAGGTCGGGGTGCGGCGCGCTCGGCCGAGCATCACCTTGGCCGTGCAGATAAGCCAGCGCCTCGATGCCATCGGCGGCATGGTGCAAACGGCAATCGAGACTTCCTTCCTTGAGTGCCAGTTTCACCAGATGAGCGTCTGCCGGTTCATCTTCCACCAGCAGGATATCGAACGGCTTGTCCAGGGTTTTCCCCGCCGCTGCCGGCATCATGGTCTGGCTCCGGTAAATTCGCCGACTTCAGGCACTTGCAGCGGGATTTCGAAGATGAAGGTGCTGCCTTGCCCTTCCCCGTCCGACTCCACCCAGATGCATCCCGCATGGTGTTCGACAATCCGCCGGCACAGCGCCAAGCCCATCCCCGTCCCTTCATAACGCGCGCGCGACTGCAAACGACTGAAAAACTGGAACAGCCGCCCGATCTGCTGCGGATCGATGCCAATGCCATGGTCGCGCACGCTGACCCGCCAGCGCTGTTCGCCGGCATCCCCCGTCACCCCGGAGACCACTTCGATCCGCGGCGGCTGCTCCGCTTCGCGATATTTCAACGCATTCCCGATCAGGTTCTGGAACAGCCGGCTCAGTTCGTCACGGCTCGCAAAAACTTTCGGCCACTCGCCGCTAACCGTTACGACGGCGTGCGCCTCTTCGCAGGCCGGCCCCAGAAAACCCAGCGCTTCGTCGAGCGGCGCGCGGCTTTCCAGCCACTGCTTGGCCCCGGTCTTGCGGCCGACGCGCGAATAATCCAGCAGCGACACGATCATCGCATCCATGCGTTTCGCGCTCTCCAGCGCGTACGCCAGGTTCTCGCGGTTGTCCGCGTCGAGGCTGTCTTTGATCCCCTTTTCCAGCAGCTGCAAGTGCCCCATCACACTGCGCAGCGGAGAGCGCATGTCGTGCGAAACGCTGTAGGCGAACTGCTCCAGATCCAGATTCGAGCGCTGCAAGGCGTCGCTCTTCTCTCTGAGCACGGCTTCGGCTTGCTTGCGCTCGGTGATGTCATGGGCGATGCCGAGAATGCCGATAAGCTGGGCGTCAATCAGCAAGGGAAGCTTGGTGGTCTCCATCAAGGCGCGGTGGCCATCGCCGGCGAAGCTCAGCCATTCTTCGTTGACCTGCGGCCCGCCTGCGGCGACCGCCGCCCGGTCCTTGGCCCGGAAAAACGCAGCCTGATCGGCGGAAACGAAATCCTCGTCGCGCTTGCCGACGATCTGTTCCATGCTCGCGCCGTATAAGCGTTCGAAAGTTGTATTGCAGGCCAAATAGACGCCCTGGGGATCTTTCAGCCAGATCGGATCGGGAATAGCCTGAATCAGGCTGCGAAAACGCGCTTCGCTCTCCTGCAGCCGTTGTGTCTGTTGCCGCACCAGCCGCCGCTCGACCACCAGCCGCCGGTTGCCGACCAGCAGACGGAAAGCCAGCAGCAGGATCAAGCCGACGCTGAAGACGGAGGCCAGGATCAACCAGCGGTAGCGCTCCCAAACGTCATAAGCGGTAAAGCTCGGCGCAGCGTCGAAAGGAGGCAAGCGCAGTTCACGCAACAGGTCTTCGACCGGCTTGTAGTCGGCTGGGATGGTGAAACCGCGGATATCCATGGCGTGTACCGCAGCCGGGTCGTTATCCGGCAGCAGGAACAGCGCGGCAGTCACCTGGCGCGCCAGCCTGGAGTCGATATGCGGCAGCGCGGTGAAAGGCCATTCGGGATAAAGCCGCGTGGACAACAGTTGCGGAAAGCTCGGCAGGTCTTGCTGGTTCAGCACCTTCAAGCGTTTCAGTTCGAGCCGGCCCTCGTGCGCCATGCCCTCAAGTACGCCGCTACGCACGAAACCGATCTCCGCCCGCCCCGCCAGCACCGCCTCGACCACATTGTCGTGGGGCATGCCGGTAATCAGGAGTTGACGGTCATGCAAGCGGACACCGATTCGTGCCAGTTCGAAGGCTTGCATCTGGTAACCGCCAAAGGATTCATGGCTAGCCGTGGCCACGGTCTTGCCCTGAATATCACCCAAGCTGTTGATATCCGTCCGACCGACTTGGCTGAAAATCACGCCGCCGAAGGCGGAAAGCGGCTGGTTGCCCGCATCGACGATCAGCGTGGCGAGCGGCGCGGACAAACCGCTGCGCGCCCCGATCAGGACATAGTGTCCGGGGTTGGTCAGCACAAAGTCCACTTGCCGACTGGCGACGGCGGCTTCCAGTTCGGGATAAGTGTAAGCTTCGACGATGAAATCGCGCTCTGCGATGGCTCGCTTCAAGGCCCGGGCCAACGGTTGCCATTGCGCTTGGGTCTGCGGCTTGGGACGGAAGGCGAGGACGCCGATACGCACCGGCTCGACGTGATGTGACAGACCGTCGGCATGGGACAAGGAAATCGTCGGCGCCGCCAGGCAGATAGCCGCAAGCGCACATAGCCAGAGGGAGGTTGATCTCATGGCAGATCCTGGTGCGGCAGAAAATCGGCGTTAAGCAGATTTGCCAGCGTGTCGTTGCGCGGCAACAGACCCTCCTTGAGCATCAGGGCAGAGAGAGTGCGGGCGCCGGCAAGCAGCGGCGGCCTGGCTCCCGCCAGCAGACGACGATTGTTGGCAATATCGGGCAACACCAAACCCTTGAAAGCAACCAGCACTTGCTCGGGCGCCAGCTTAAGACGCCCCGCCATACGATAGGCGGCATCCTGCGAATTGCGATGCAAATGCTCAAGAGCCCGAAAATGAGCGGCCAACAAATGGCGGATCGCCTCGGCATGGCTGTCGATGGCTGCCGTGCGCAGGGCCAGCACATCGACGATGAGATCCGGAATCTGCCGGCTGTCGAACAAGCGAACCGCGCCTTTGTCCACCAACTGGCTGGCGACCGGTTCGCAGGTCACGACGGCGTCCACCTTGCCCCGCTGCCAGGCCTCGAACTGTTCGGCAACCGTCAGAGGAACCAGACGCACCTCATTGGCCATCAGCCCGGCCGCCTGCAATACCTTGGCGAACATCAAAGCGCCCAGCGCGCCTTGCTCGACGCCGATGCGCCGGCCTTTGAGGGCGGCGAGTTCGTCGATGCCGGGGCGGACGAGCAGTACGTCGGCACCGGCCGAGATATCGAATACCAGCACCACCGCCAGCGACATGCCGCCGGATCGGCCGCGCAGCACTTCGTCGAGCGTCAAAGCCGCGCCATCGATTTTGCCGGCAGCCAGCAGTTGCAGGGAATTCGTGGCGGAAAGCGTCTCCACCAGCCGCACCTGCCGCTCGTCCAGCCACCGTTCGCGACGCGCCAGAAACATCGGCTCGTAACCCGGCCAGAGATGGGCCGCAATTGCCAGCGGAGCAGCAGGCGGCCGATTGCAAGCGGTCAGCATCGCCAGCGCCCCGTATTCAAAAACTGGCGCCAGTGCCCTGGGAAAAAGGGCGGGTAGCAGGGGCAAGGTACTCAGCGAAGCGATGAAGCGGCGGCGCGAATTGGGCATCATGGCCTGGCTCCGGTAGGTTCGCCGGCTTCAGGCACTTGCAGCGGAATCTCGAAGATGAAGGTGCTGCCTTGCCCTTCCCCAGCCGACTCCACCCAGATGCATCCCGCATGGTGTTCGACAATGCGCCGGCACAGCGCCAAGCCCATCCCCGTCCCTTCATAACGCGCGCGCGACTGCAATCGGCTGAAAAACTGGAACAGCCGCCCGATCTGCTGCGGGTCGATGCCAATGCCATGGTCGCGCACGCTGACCCGCCAGCGCTGTTCGCCGGCATCCCCCGTCACCCCGGAGACTACTGAGACCACTTCGACCCGCGGCGGCTGCTCCGCTTCGCGATATTTCAGCGCATTCCCGATCAGGTTCTGGAACAGCCGGCTCAGTTCGTCACGGCTCGCAAAAACTTTCGGCCACTCTCCGCTGACCGACACGACGGCGCGCGCCTCTTCGCAGGCCGGATCCAGAAAACCCAGCGCTTCGTCGAGCGGCGCGCGGCTTTCCAGCCACTGCTTGGCCCCGGTCTTGCGACCGACGCGCGAATAATCCAGCAGCGACACGATCATCGCATCCATGCGTTTCGCGCTCTCCAGCGCGTACGCCAGGTTCTCGCAGTTGTCCGCGTCGAGGCTGTCTTTGATCCCCTTTTCCAGCAGCTGCAAGTGCCCCATCACACTGCGCAGCGGGGAGCGCATGTCGTGCGAAACGCTGTAGGCAAACTGCTCCAGATCGGCATTGGATTGCTGCAAGGCTTCCGATCTTTCCCGCAGCGTCTGCTCCGCCAGCTTGCGCTCGGTGATGTCGCGGTTGCTGACCCGGCGTCCGTTGAATTGCCCGTCTGCGCCAAGCACCGCCCGGCAGGCATGGGCGATCCAGCGGACCTCCCCATCGCACCGGACGATACGAAAATCCATGTTCCCGGCTTCCTGGTGAGCGACATCATGCCGATGGGCATACATCAGCGGTTGATCTTCGGGAAAAACGATGCGATCAAGCAACCCCGGATCGGCAACGAATTCGTCATGGCCGTAGCCGGTGATGTGCTTGCATGAAGGAGTCATATAGAGAATCTCTCCTCGCGCTCCTTCCCAATATTCCCAGTCATAGGTAAAGTCGGCGACGGTGCGGAACTTGGTCTCCTGCACGGCCAATGCGGCAACCGAAGACTGCTGACGCTTCCAGCCGAGGTAAAGCAGCCACGACATAAGCAGAGTGATCAGCAGAAACAATGCGGCCAAAAGCGCCGTCATGCCCGCATGACCGCGCCATTCGGCCAGATATTCCTCGCTCGCCAGGCCGGCGACGATATACAGGGGATGGTTGCCAACTTTGCGGAAGGATTGCGTACGCGGAATATTGTCCGAACTGGTCAGCGTGAAATAGGTTCCAGAAGATTTACCCGCCTGAACCAGTTGCTGCAACTCCTTTGAAATTCTGCGGCTGCCGATGCCGAGATCCTCGCGTTCCGGGTAGCTGGCGACCAGCCCCATTTCCGCATCGCGCAGGGAGACTACGCCCAGCTTGCCGACATCGATGACGGAAAATAAGCGGCTGAAATTCTCTATGTCGATGGACGAGTAGATCACGCCGGCAAACGAGCCGTCGGGACGGCTAAGACGCCTGGCGAAGTTGAGCACCCATTTCTTGTTGATGGGGGAAATCTCCGGCTTGCCAATCACCAAGCCGGCATCCAAAGCATCGCGCAGGCGGATGAAAAAATCCTTGTCGGAAATATCGACTTTGACAAAGCTCTGAATACCCAGACCGTATGTGACGATGCCCTGCGCATCCACCACCCACAGGGTTTCGACATTGGGCAATCGCGATTGTTGGATGCTCAGGAACAAATTGAGCGTCAGGCTGTCGATGTGGCCATCAGCGATTTGTTGATCGATTTCATCTGCGGCAATGAGCAGGGCCATGTCGATCTTGTCAAAGTCGGTGGCGATATATTGGTCGAGTATGTACGCCAGGTTCTGGCTGGTCCCCTCGGCCTGCTGTTGATACTGGTCCCGGCTATGCAGCAGGGATTGCCCCGCCAACCCGAACACAAACAGATTGATCAGCAGCACACCCAGCGCCAGCCGATTGCGGAAAGCGGAAGAAGTCAGCGATCCATCTGACATGGGAGAACCTCGGGCAGTCGCTGCAGCCATACTTCCAGCGGTTCCGGCCGACCATACAGATAGCCTTGATGGATCATCTTGCCGCGCGCATTGAGAAACTCGGCCTGGGCTTTGGTTTCGACGCCTTCCGCGACCACCTGCAGGCGAAGGTGCTTGGCCACGGCCAGGATGGTCTCCACCAATGCCGCATCGTTGGGGTCGGTAGGCGCATCCTGGATGAAACTCTTGTCGATCTTGAGTTCGTGAATCGGCAAACGCTTGAGGTAAGAAAGACTCGAATAGCCGGTGCCGAAATCGTCCATGGAAAAATGGATGCCCAGCGCCGTCAGCGTCAGCATTTTGCTGACCACGCTGGAGAAGTCGCCGATCACCAGACCTTCGGTCACTTCCAGCACCAGGTGGGTAGGATCGGCGCCGCTCTCGGCGAGCAGGTGCTTGACCTCGGCGACAAAGTCGTCTTTCTGGAAATGGCGCGGGCTGACATTCACCGATACCCGCAAGCTCCGCCCTTCCGCATCCAGACGGGCCAGCAGGCGGCAGACTTCTTTCAACATCCAGCGGTCGACGGCGACGATCAGGTCGCTGGTTTCCGCCAACGGGATAAACACGCCGGGCGGCACCAGACCGCGTTCGGGATGTTGCCAGCGCACCAGCGCCTCGGCGCCGACCTGACGGCCCGCATCGTCCATCTGCGGTTGCAGGTAAAGACGCAACTGGTTGCCTTCCACCCCCCGGCGCAATTCCCGCTCCAGTTGATAGCGCTCCCTGACCATCTCACCCATGCCCGTCTCGAAGAATACGGCGTGTCCGCCGCCTGCCGTCTTGGCCTGATGCATCGCCATGTCGGCCTGGCGCAACACGTCGGAAGCGGTTTCCTGCAGCGATTCGGGAAACAGTGCGATGCCTATGCTGGCATCGAGCTGGAACACTTCGCCGTCCAGCCGGAGGCCCTCACGCAATACGGCATGCAGCTTTTCCGCCATGGCCAGCGCATCGCGGCCAGCCGTATCGCGATCCACCGAGAGGCGTGGCAGCAACACCGCGAATTCGTCCGAATCGAGCCGCGCCAACAGGTCATCCGCTTTGAGGCAGCTCTGCAGGCGCTTGGCCACGGCTTTCAGCAAGGCATCGCCGAGACTCAGGCCGCGGGCCTCGTTGATGTCCTTGAAGCGGTCAATGTCGAGCAACAATACATCGGCATAACGACCTTCGCGATGGGCGCTGGCCAAAGTCTGCTCCAGTTGGTGCAGGAACAGCGCACGGTTGGCCAGACCGGTCAACGCATCGTGCCAGGACAGGCGCTCGGCTTTGTCCTGCGCCTGGCGGATTTCGCTGAGGTCGGCGAATACCGCGATATATAGAGTCACCTGCCCCGCCGCATCGACGACGCTGCTGATGGTTTGCCACTCGGGGAAAACTTCGCCGTTCTTGCGCCGGTTCCAGACTTCTCCGGCCCACTCGCCGGTGGCCAGCAAAGTCCGCCACATCGCCTCATGAAATTCATGGTCGTGGCGATCCGATTTGAGAAAGCGCGGGTTCTTGCCCAGCACTTCCTCCTCGCCGTAGCCGGTGATCCGACAGAAGGCCGGGTTGACCGCGACGATATTGGCCTGGGTGTCGGTCACCATGATCGCCTCGCCGGTGGTCTCGAAGACGCGCGCGGCAAGCAGCAGACGCTCTTCCATTTTGGCGCGGCTGATGGCGTAGCGGATCGCGCGAACCAGTCCATCGCTGTCGAAGCTGCCCTTGACCAGATAATCCTGGGCACCCAATTCGAGCGTCTGCAAGGCAAAGCCGGTATCGTCGTGACCGGTCAGCACGACCAGCGGCAATCCGCCCGCCGCCTGGCGTCCGGCGCTAACCGTCGCCAGGCCGCTGGAATCGGGCAGCGACAGATCCAGCAATATGACGTCCGGCGGGGTTGCCAGCAGGTGCCGGCGCGCTTCGGCGAGATCGGTCGCCCAGTCTATGTCGAACACGAAGCCAGGCACCGAGCGCAAGGCCTGGCGCACCAGATGGGCATCGCCCGGATCGTCTTCGACCAGCAGGATTCGACAGGGAGTTGAAGTATTCATGGGCTATCCTGCTTGCCATATGGCAAAACATATGGCAAGACATCCAGCGGGATCAAGGATGTGAGGTGCATAAGTGCGAAATATATGCGCGAACGAACGGCATGGATATACCTGAAACGATGTATCGCCGAATACCCATAAACAGGTATTTTATTGAGAAACGGTTTCGCTCAGGGTCTGTAATATTCTTGCCATCCGCTGTTGCTGTTCCCGATCCGCAACAGCGGCGGTGGCATGCCAGCTCACGATCAGCTGATCCAGATCAACTGGCGGCAACTGGTCCTTGCGGAACTTCTGCTGCAGCAGTTGCAGCTGCCGCGCGCGGCGCGACTCGTCGTGGGCATCGGGAGAACGAAGATCGAGTGCAATTTCCATATCCAGCAGCATCTCTTCGCGCAACTTGCGCCCTTCAGCCAGGCTGGCCACGGTAGCGCCCGGCGCGGCGGCCAGGCGACGGGTCAGCGGTTGTTCGAACTTCTCGGGCAAGCGTGGCAGGGATTGCCAGGCCGCCTGAGTTTCCTGCAACAGCGCCTCGACGACGACACCCTGCGCCGCGGCCCCTTCGATCTGCTCGACTAGTACCATTTTTTGCGCCATCAATTGGTAAGGGGCCCGCCGTTTGCTGGCTTGCAGCGACTGCAAGCGAGCTTCCGCGCGCTGCAAGGCATCCCGCGCCGAGGCCGTCATGGCGCCTAACTTTGCCTCGCGCCAGAGCGCACGAAACTCGGCAAGTGCTTGATGCACTTTGGCGATATCGTTGCCGTTCAGTGTGGCTTGCAGTGCCTCCAGACGGGTCTGGACTTCCTCGGCACACTGGGCGCGTTGCGCCATTTGCTGCGCCTTGGCGTCTTCACGCCGGGCAAAAACCGCATCGCAGGCGCCGCGGAACTTCTGCCACAGCCGTGTTTGTTCCGCCCGCGCCAACCTGACGCTGCCAGCCTCGTCGCGCCAGCGTTGCTGAAGCGCCTTGATGCTGTCGATCGCCTGGCGCAAGTTGGCATGCTCGCGCAAGGCTTCCGCCGCGGCGATCAGCGCTTCGCAGCGGCCGACTTCAAGGCGCCGGGCCGCATCGATGTTGGCATCCAGGCCGGCCAGCAGCGTCTCGAAGCGTTGCCGCAAGACGCGCTCTTCACGCGCCCGGGCCGCGGCGGCAGTGCGCCAGGTTTCGCAAATTTTCTGGCGCATGGTCTGGATGACCTTGATGTCGGCGTGCTCCCAATGAATCTCCGCCAGCCAGTTTTCCCACTCCTGGCACAACGCTTCCTTGGCCACGCGAGCGGCCTCTTGCCTGGCCGCCAGTTCGGCGCGATGGGCCGCCACCGGCGCATAGGCCTTTTCGGCCGCAGCGTCGAACCGCTCCCACAAGGCGCGCGGCGCCGCGCCATGAACATCCAGCGCCTTCCACTCCTGGCGCAGTTGGGCGATCGTTTTAGATAATGCGTCGATGTCGTCGCTTTCTTGGGCGGCTTGCTCCGCCTTGAGAATCAGTTGCTGCCGCACCTGATCGCCCCCCCAGCGGGCCCAGCCGCGCAACTTGAGCAATTGCGCACGCGCGCGGGCGACTCGTCGAGCCAGGGCATGCGGTAATGCGGACGCGGTTTCGGCATGCTCAATTGCGGTTTCGAGTTTGTTCGCATCGACCAAGTGGCCTTGATCGATGGCCGCTTCCAACTGGACGATGAGTTGTTTCAGTTGTGTATGGTCGTGCGGTGGGGGCGCTGCCGGCGGTGGGGGTGGGGCCAATGCCGCATGTCGCTTGGCAACCCGGCACAGACAGGCCTCCCAGCGCGACTGCAACTCAGCGCGCTGTCGCAGGTTGACCGGTTTCGACAACGACTCCCAGACGGCGATCGCTTCCTCGTCGAGGGCCTCGTCCTGCCCGTGCGTTTCCAGAAACGCCTCGCAACGACGCATGTGCTCCAGATCCGCGTCGGCTTCCATCAGACGCGCTTCGATCTCGCTCAAGTGATGCTGCAATGCGCTCAAATCCCTGTGGCTGGCAAGCCAGGCCGGCCAAGCATCACCGGGACAGGACAACTCGCGCCAGCGCTCCCGCAACTGCTGCAATTCCGTTTCCGACAGCACCGCTTGCCGCATCAGCTCGGCGGCCAACGACTGCGCCGCCTGATGCCGTGCATGCAATAGCTGCAAGTGGCGGGCCTGCTCCTGCACGCGCGCCCTGACTTGCTCGATCAGTGCGCTGCAGCGACCAAGATCGATGCCGGACAGCTGCTTGTACTCTTTGTCCAGATCCACCAGCCGTGCAGCGGATACCGGATCGGAATCCAGCATGATTGCCAGTTCGCCTTCCAGCGCAGCCGCACGGACTGTGCAATCGCTGGCCAGCTGACGTTCTTGCAGCGTATTCGAACAATGCCGGTAGACTCCCTTGTCCTTGCCCCGGCTCGCCTGCGCCACCCGCTCCAAGGCAGCCGTTGAGGCCAATCGCCGGGCTGCGGCAAGACGCACTTCGGCGAAATGTGCGTGTAATGCCACCTCGGTCAGGCTGGCGTCATCCGTCAGATCGGCCAGCCATGCCAAGGCGCTCGTCTTGTCGGAAAGATGTATCACCGCGTTGATCTTCACCCGCAACGAATCGTCAGGCAGGGGAGCTTGCCGCACCTCAGCCAGGGCCGCACCCAGCCCAGCCTCCAGTTGCTCGCGCTCGTCCCCGCTCCGTGCCAAGGCCAGGCGCTGCCTGAGCTGTTGCGGATCGATCAGCGCCTTGGTTTCAGGAACTGCGCGCAGCGACGCAGCGACAGGCTGATGCGGTTTTTTCTGCGGGTCGCGCAGAAGTTTTTTCAACCAGTTCAATTCATTTTTCCCGGAGAGCTTGGCTGCCAATGTTAAATGGTTTCGATCATATCATGCAGGATTTTGAACAAGCGCCCATGCCGCCTGCAAGCTTGATCGACCATGTGCGGAACAGCGGAACAGAGCGGTTGCTATGTTCCGCCGACATTGCGCTAAAATGTCCGCCAGTCCCGTTTGGCCATGCGCGGTCGCATGCCTAACACATCTCACACATCCCGCATTTCGGCGCCACGGAAGAAATGATGACGCGGCAAGTCCATCGTACAAGAATCGCCGCAAACTCACCTGGAGAGAATAGTGCCCGGCTTGCTCCCTGACGTTGATCCCGACGGTCTGCTCGAATATTCGGTGGTATATACGGATCGTGCGCTCAACCACATGTCCCAAGCCTTCCAAGGGGTGATGAAGGATATTTCTGGCACCTTGAAAAAGGTCTACCGCGCCAGATCGGTCATCGTGGTGCCGGGCAGCGGCACTTTCGGCATGGAAGCCGTGGCGCGGCAATTTGCCACCGGCAGGAAATGCCTGGTGCTTCGTCATGGCTGGTTCAGCTACCGCTGGAGCCAAATTCTCGAAATGGGCAATATACCATCGGCATTGACGGTGCTGAAGGCCCGCCGCGTGGAGCCAGGCAAGCAGGCTGCCTATGCGCCGGCACCCGTGGAGGAAGCGGTTGCCGTGATCCAAGCCAGCCGACCGAAAGTGGTGTTCGCCCCGCATGTCGAGACCTCGTCCGGCATCATGCTGCCGGACGATTACATTCGCGCACTGGGAGAGGCAACCCATGCCGTCGGCGGACTATTCGTGCTGGATTGCATCGCCTCGGGGGCGATCTGGGTCGACATGGCCGCGCAAGCCGTCGATGTACTGATCAGCGCCCCGCAAAAAGGCTGGAGCGGTTCTCCCTGCTGCGCTTTGGTAATGCTCAGTCCGCAGGCCCGCGAAAGGATCGAAGCCACGGTCAGCACCAGCTTTGCCTGCGATTTGCGGAAATGGTTGCAGATCATGGAAGCTTACGAAAACGGCGGACATGCCTACCATGCGACGCCCCCGACGGATGCCCTGACCAGCTTCCGCGAGGTGATGAAGGAAACCGAAAAGTACGGTTTCGACAAAGCCTGTGCGCAGCAGATGGAACTCGGTCGGCGCGTCCGGGCATTACTGGCCAGCCGCGGCATCAAGAGCGTGGCGGCGGAAGGTTTCGAGGCGCCGGGCGTGGTGGTGAGTTACACTGAAGATGATGCCGTGCGCTCGGGGAAAAAATTCCTGGACGTCGGCTTGCAAATCGCCCCGGGAGTCCCGTTGCAATGCGACGAACCGGAAGATTTTAAAACTTTTCGAATTGGATTATTCGGTTTGGACAAATTGCAGAACCTCGATCGGACGGTCGACAACCTGGCCCGCGCACTCGATCAGGTTCTATGATTTCAAGAGGCCGGACTTCGGCAAATCTCCTCATCACAGGTAAACGACGATGGTAAATAATTTTTTCCGCATGGCTTGGCCGGTTCCCGTCTGTCTCTCGCTGCTCCTGTCTGCGTGCAGCAGCGTCAATCTCTGGCCGTTCGGCCGGGAAGAGGTGCGGGAACGCTCGCGCACACCGTCGAATGCCAGCGAGTACAAGTGCGCCGGAGAAAAGCGGTTTTATTTGCGCTCTCTGGATAATGGCGGTGCGGCATGGCTAATCCTCGCCGATCGGGAAGTCCGCCTCGACAAGACGGCCAGCACTGCCAGCGCTACCAGCGCTGCCGGCACGAACTACAGCAACGGCATCACCGTGCTGAACCTCAACGGCGATGAAGCGACGCTGACAGATGGCGCAGCCAATACTTTCAGCAATTGCAAGAAAGCGGCCAACAAGTAGGCATGAAGGAACAGCGATGATCGTACTCAATCTGAGTTGCGGCAATAACCATAGTTTCGAGGGCTGGTTTGCCTCGCTCAAGGAATTTCAACGTCAGGCCGAGGCGCGGCAGGTTGCTTGTCCGCATTGCCATAACCTCAGCATCACAAAATTGCCGGCGGGCTCGCACGTCCGGCGCGGTGTGCCAGAGAAAAACCCGCAGCCGGGAAACAACTTCGATCAAGCCAGGCTATTGGGTGCTTTGCAGGAATTGCTGAGCAACAGCGAAAATGTGGGCACCCGATTTCCCGAGGAAGTCAGAAAAATCCACTACGAGGAAACGCCGGCTCGCAGCATTCATGGGACCGCATCGGCAGACGAGGTCTGCTCATTGCTGGAAGAAGATATCGGGATAATTCCCTTGCCAAACCTCGTGAGGAAAGATATCCATTGATGTCCGGCCGCCACGCAACCGCCCGGACATTCACCTGCCGGTGAGACCGCCATGCCTTCTCGACTCGAACGCATCATCGAACTGTTGCACGCCACGAATGTGGCCTCCCTCGCAACGCAGTCCCTGGCCATGCCAGGCTACCCTTACGCAAGCGCCCTGCCCTTCGTCGCCGACCCCCATCACTGCCCCACCTTTTTGATTTCCCGAATAGCCGAACATACGCAGAACCTCGGCGCCGACAACCGGGCCAGCCTGCTGATCAGGGAACCGGGGGAGGCGGCCAACGCCGCAAGGATCACGCTGGCCGGTCATGTCGTACCGGTCGCCGCCCATCCGCTGCTGGTGGCCCGCTATCTACGCTATCACCCCGAGGCGGAACAGTTCGTTGCCTTGCCGGACTTCCATTTTTTCCGGCTGGAACCCCAGCGAATTCGGATGATCGGCGATTTCGCCCAAGCCAGTTGGCTCGATGGCGAACGGCTGCATGAAGCGCCAAGCGTTTCGTTCGAAGAGGAGGCCAGTCTCCTGTCCACCGTGATACCCAAGCTGCCTGCCGGTCTCGCCATCCTCGGCATCGATGCCTATGGCATCGATTTCACGCAGCAGGATAAACGCCAGCGAACCACTTTCAGCTCGGGGCCGGTGCTGGCATCCGCCCTGGGCGCCGCAGTCGGCAGAACGCTCTCACTGCCGAAATAGGAGCCTATTTCAGTAGCGAGAGCGGTGAAGAGCCTATCCGTATACGGGTAGGCCCTAAGCTTCACTCCTCCTTGGCAGGACCGGATTCGGCTGCGCCGGCAAGCTGCTCGTAATGCGCAAAGCGGTCTTCCACCTGCTTTTGGATCACCGCCAGCTTGTCCGAAGAATCCTTGCCCCGAAGCACCTCGCGGAAACGCGACTCGGTCACCGCAAACTCCTTGTAAGGGATCGACGGACGCTTCGAATCCATCTGCATCGGATTCTTTCCCTGCGCAGTCAGGCGCGGATCGTAGCGGAACAACGGCCAGTGCCCCGAAGCGACTGCGAGTTGCTGCTGGTTGATGTTGTTGGTGAGGTCGAAGCCTTGCTCGCGACATGGGCTGTAGGCGATGATCAACGAGGGGCCGTCGTATGCCTCGGCCTCCAGGAAGACTTTCAGGGTATGCACATCCTTGGCGCCGAAAGCGACCCGGGCCACATACACGTTGCCATAGGTCATCGCGATCTGCGCCAGATCCTTCTTGCCGGTTTTTTTGCCGTTGGAAGCGAACCTGGCGACGGCGCCAAACGGCGTGGATTTGGATGCCTGGCCGCCGGTGTTGGAGTAAACCTCGGTGTCGAGCACGAGGATATTCACATTGAGCCCCGTGGCAATCACATGATCCAACCCGGAAAAACCGATGTCATAAGCCCAGCCGTCGCCGCCCATGATCCAGACGCTCTTCTTCACCAGCGCGTCGGCCAGGCTGGACAAGTCGCGCGCTTCCGCCGTGTCGATACCCGCCAGCCGCCGCTCGAGTTCGCTGACACGATCGCGCTGCTGTTGGATGCCGGCTTCGCTGGATTGGTCGGCTTTCAGAATTTCCTCGCACAAATCGCCGCCAAGCTTGTCGGCGAGGCGCTGCACCAGCTCGCGCGCATATTCGTTCTGCTTGTCAAGGCTGATGCGGAAACCCAGGCCGAATTCGGCGTTGTCTTCGAACAACGAATTCGACCAAGCCGGCCCGCGCCCCTCGGCATTGACGGTCCACGGCGTGGATGGCAAATTGCCGCCATAGATCGACGAGCAGCCGGTGGCGTTGGCCACCACCATGCGGTCGCCAAACAATTGCGTCGCCAGTTTGACATAGGGAGTTTCGCCGCAACCCACGCACGCGCCGGAGAACTCGAACAACGGCTGCGCCAGCATGGCACCCTTCATGGTATTCATCTTGATTTTCTCGCGGTCGTATTCCGGCAGCTTGAGGAAGAAATCCCAGTTCTCCTTCTCCTGCTGCTTGAGCGGAGCGATCGGCAACATCATCAGGGCCTTGCGGCTCGGGTCCTTCTTGTCGGTAGCGGGGCAGATCTCCGCGCACAGGTTGCAGCCAGTGCAATCCTCGGGCGATACCTGATAGGAAATATGCAGGCCAGCCTCCATTTCCTTGCCTTTGATCGCGACATGCTTGAAGGTGGCCGGCGCATTCGCGGCTAGGCTGGCGGGGAAGGCCTTGGAGCGAATCGCCGCATGCGGGCAGACGAACGGACACTTGCCGCAATGGATGCACAGTTCCTCGTCCCATACCGGAATCTCATGCGCCAAGTTGCGCTTTTCGAACTTGGTGGTGCCGGAAGGAAAGGTGCCATCGGACGGAAACTTCGATACCGGGATGAAGTCACCCCGGCCGCCGATGATTTCGCCGGTCACCTGGCACACGAAGTCGGGCGCATCGTCGGCCACCGCGGCGAATTTTTCGAAGGTGCTGGTGGGTTTGGCAGGAATCTTGACCTGGTGCAGGTTGGCCAGCGCTTCGTCGATGGCGAGGAAATTTTTCTGGATAACTTCATTGCCGGCCTTGCTGTAACTCTTTTCCACCGCCTTCTTGATTTCCTTGATCGCGTCCTCGCGCGGGATCACATTGGAAATCGCGAAGAAGCAGGTCTGCATGACGGTATTGGTGCGGTTCCCCATGCCGGCCTTGCGGGCCACGGCATAGGCATCGATAGTGTAGAACTTCAGCTGCTTGTCGATGACCTGCTGCTGCATGCGGCGCGGCAGGGTATCCCAGACCTGGTCGGGGGGGGATGTCGAATTCAGCAGGAACACCGCACCCTTGGCCGCCGTATCGAGAATGTCGTAGCGTTCCAGGAATACCGGCAGGTGGCAGGCCACGAAATCGGCCTGGTTGTTGCCGATCAGGTATGACGAGCGGATCGGTTTATTGCCGAAACGCAAGTGGGAGATGGTCATTGCGCCAGCTTTCTTCGAGTCGTACACGAAGTAGCCCTGGCAGTACTGGTCCGTCTCCTCGCCGATGATCTTGATCGAATTTTTGTTGGCCGAGACCGTGCCGTCCGAACCGAGCCCGTAGAACATGGCGCGCACCACGCCTTGTGCCGCATCCACGGTGAAGCTGTCGTCCCAGGCCAGGCTGGTATGCGACAGATCGTCGTTGATACCGACGGTGAACTGATTCTTGGGCGCCGCCTTGGCCAACTCGTCGAACACCGCCTTGATCATGCCCGGCGTAAATTCCTTGGAGGACAAGCCGTAACGTCCGCCGATCACGCGCGGCATGGCGGCGAAATGCGACTTGCCGGCGCCGAATGCTTCGGCGATGGCGACCACCACGTCCTTGTAGAGCGGTTCGCCATCGGCACCCGGCTCCTTGGTGCGGTCGAGCACGGCAATCTTCCGTACCGAAGCCGGCAGCGCGGCGAGCAGGGCTGCGGCGTCGAAAGGACGGAACAGACGCACCTTCAGCACGCCCAGCTTCTCGCCGCGCGCATTCAAATGTTCAACCACCTCCTCGGTGGCGGTGGCGCCCGAACCCATGATCACGATGACGCGCTCCGCATCGGGCGCGCCAAGATATTCATAAAGCCGGTATTGACGGCCGGTGAGTGCGGCAAACTTGTCCATCTGCGCCTGCATGATGCCCGGCATGGCCGCGTAATAGGGATTGATGATCTCGCGCATCTGGAAAAACACGTCCGGATTCTGCGATGTGCCGCGCACCACTGGATTGTCCGGCGACAACGCACGAGCGCGGTGCGCCTGCACCAGTTCGTCGGGAACCATCGCGCGCACGACATGGTGTCCGATCTGCTCGATTTTGGAGACTTCGTGGGAAGTCCGGAAGCCGTCGAAGAAATGCATCACCGGCAGCCGCGCATGCAGGGTGGCGGCCTGGGCAATCAGAGCGAAGTCGTGGGCTTCCTGCACCGAGTTGGAGGACAGCATGGCCCACCCGGTCGCGCGCGCTGCCATGACATCGGAATGGTCGCCGAAAATCGACAGCGCATGGGTGGCAATGGTGCGGGCGGCAATATGGAACACCGTCGCGGTCAGTTCGCCGGCAATCTTGAACATGTTGGGAATCATCAAGAGCAGCCCCTGCGACGAAGTGAACGTCGTCGACAGCGACCCGGTCTGCAAGGCGCCGTGAATCGCGCCGGCGGCGCCGCCTTCATGTTGCATTTCGATCACGGTGGGAACGGTGCCCCAGATATTCTTGACGCCCTCGGCCGACCATTGGTCGGAGAATTCGCCCATCGGAGAGGATGGCGTAATCGGGTAGATCGCAATGACCTCATTGGTCAAATGGGCAATGTAGGCCGCAGCCTCATTGCCATCCACCGTCACGATGACGGGATTATCGGTTGCCGTCTGGCCACCGGCGAGGTTTCCGGATTCGGCGATAGCAGTGTCGACTGCGCGTGGATGCAGCATTTTCAAGCTCCTTGAGTTTCGTTAGGTTTACTCGACAGCGCTGGTCATCGGGTTGGTGCATATCCAAATCCGAAGTACCACCAGGTGATGAAGCCGGGGTAGTTGCTTCATGAAAACTTCGGCGAGTGAGTGTTCAGCCGAACAAATCGAGGTTGCAGTGCAATAATAGCAAAATATCCGCAGGAATATTGCTTTCCAGCAAAGGAAATTTCTATCCACTTGGGCGAAAATGGTTAATTATTACAAGCAATAAGCCCAACCCAAGGGTGATTTAAGTCATTATTTCCGGGAAACTCGGATAATCGTACCTTGCTGTTGACAACGCCACTTGGGCGATCACTATCTGCTCGATCTTGGCTCTTCCGTTCGGAGTACTAATGATACTGAGTACGAACAAACACTGGAAAATGAGTTTTGCCTTCTTGCATCCAATGCGCGGATTACCTATGCGTCTTATTCTGCCAGGTGTTCTAAATTCTTCCTCCAAGCAGGAGTAGTGCGGTGATCAATCGAAGAGTTCATGCCCTGATGTTGGTTCAATGGCTGGTTCTGGGCATATCTTTGACGATTTTGGGCTTATCAATAGCCTTTGATCGCTATCATGAGCACAAACGCACGGAAAGCCGAGAAGAAGATCGGTTGCGAACCCAAGCGAAGGTGATCCATGACAACTTGGCCAGTAACTTGGCGGCAGTCAGCCGCGTCCTGCAGGATTTGCGGAAGGAGATGTCGCGGCCAGTCGCCGACCTGAATCTCAATGCACACCTCAAAACCATGACCGAGGCGATGCCCGGCGTGCGTACCTTGATGCTCATCGATGCACGGGGTACCGTGCGCGCCTCCAACGAGACGGAACTGATCGATACCAACGTTAGCCATCGCGCCTATTTTCAAGAACCGAGGCAACACCCGGATACCGACATGCTGTATGTTTGGCGGCCATTCCAAACCTCGCTCGGATTCTTCGCCATTACCGTGGTGCGTATGATTCCCGGCGCCCATGGCGAGTTCTCCGGAATCGTCTCCGCCACGCTTGATCCGGAATATTTCCGAACCTTGCTGGCTTCGGTCATCTATGCGCCAGACATGTGGGCCGCCATCGCTCACGAGGGCGGCCTACAATTCATGATGGTTCCCGACCGATCAGGCCAGATTGGCAAGAATCTCGCGCAACCTGGCTCTTTTTTCTCTCGTCACCGCGAGAGCGGCAAGGACGAGAACGTCCTGACCGGCATCGTCCAGACCACGGGCGAGGAGCGCATGATGGCACTGCGGACCATCCATTCCACCCAACTGAAAATGGATCGCGGACTGGTGGTGGTTGCCGGTCGCGATCTCAATGCCGTTTTCGAATCCTGGCGCCGTGACGCCTGGGTGGAAAGCGGGTTATTCTGCTTGCTGACGCTGCTGACCAGCGGCAGCCTCGCCCTCTACCAACGACGGCAATTGCAGTTCGAGCGGCAAACGGCCCGAGCCGAGGCGGCTTTGCAAGAACGTGCGAATTTTACGAAGACTGTCACCGATAATATTCCCAGCATCGTCGGCTACTATAACGCCGAGCTTCATTGCGGTTTCGCCAACAGCGCCTATTTCGAATGGCTGGGCAAAACGCCCGAGCAGGTGCAGGGCGGCCATATTCGAGATGTGCTGGGAGAGGAGCTATTCCATCTCAATGAGACTTATATCCACGCCGTATTTCGCGGTGAACGCCAACAATTCGAGCGCAGCATGCTCAAGGCCGACGGCAGCATCGGCCATACCTTGACCACCTATGTTCCCGACCATGATGGCGACCTGGTTCGAGGATTTTTTGTGTTTGCCACCGACATCTCCGAGCAGCGGCAAAGAGAGGATGAGTTCAAGGATCTGCTCGAGTTCAATCAAGAGGTCATTGCCAAAACGGAATCCGGAATCATGGTGCATCGCCATACGGGCGAATGCATTCTGGCGAACGAGGCCGCGGCAAGGATCATGGGCACCACACCGGAACAATTAATGCGGTACAACTTCCGCCAAGATAGCGACACGAGAAACGCAGGCATCCTGCAAATCGCCGACCGGGTATTGCGAAGCGGCGTCACCGAACCCATTGATGCGCTGATGCATACTGCGTTCGGCAAAAAAATTTGGTACGTCGGCTTTCTGGGACGATTAAGCATCAAGGGAGAGGGCTATCTTCTTTCGGTATTCAACGACATCTCGGAACGAAAGAAAGCCGAGCTCGCCGTGCTCAAAGCCAAGGAGGAAGCCGAGGCGCTGCTCGACCGGGTGCAAATCGCGGAACGGGGCATCGTCGACATCAGCGAAAAGACCCAGAAACGCATCGGCAGGGAGCTGCATGATGACTTGGGACAGCACTTGACCGGCATTGCCTTCCTTTCGGAAGTTTTATTCCAGAAGCTTAGGATGAATAACCAGGCCGAACAGCAGGAAGCTGCGCACATCACCGAGCTCATCAATGCGGCTGTGGCCAAGACGCGCAGCCTGGCCCAAGGGCTGTATCCTGTCGAATTGAATGAGGCCGGCTTGCAGGCCATGCTCGAACAGTTGGCCAGAAACGTGACGTCAATCTATAAAATCGAGTGCGAGGTATCGTTCGAGGACAATCTCGTTATTGGCGGCTTGCTCACGTCGATCAATCTATATAGGATTACGCAGGAAGCAATCAATAACGCCATCAGGCACGGCAATGCCAAAAAAATCACCATCGCCATGTATCACGAAGCAGATACCAAGGTATTCGAAATCAGCGACAATGGCCGCGGCATCAGCAACATCGAAGAGATCATGAAACGAGGCGGACTGGGAATGCATACAATGCGCTATCGCGCCACGCTGATTGACGCAACCCTGTACATACATGCCAGACACGGCGGAGGTACGCGAGTGGCGATCCATTTGTCAGCTGCCGCCGAGGATGCTATCGATGCCCTACACTGAAAACAACCAAGCCAGAATCCTCATCGTCGATGACCACCCCATCGTCCGACAAGGCATCGCCTTGCTGATCAACCGGGAGCCCGAACTGAAGGCTTGCTGCGAAGCGAACAACTCCGAGCAGGCATTGAGCGCGAACTTCGCTTGCAAGCATCAGTTGGCCATCGTTGACCTGTCGCTGGCTGGCTTGTCCGGGCTGGAACTGGTCAAGCAGATGCGCGGCAAATTCCCCGAGATGGCCATCCTCATGATTTCCATGCACGATGAAACCATCTACGCGGAACGTGCGCTGCGTGCCGGGGCCAATGGCTACCTGATGAAGCAGGAAGCAACGACAACCATTCTGCAAGCCATTAGGCTAATCCTGCGGGGAGAATTCTATATCAGCGACCGCATGCGCACACGCATACTGCAGCAAAGCCTGCACGGACCCGCCGCAAGTTCGCCGATAGCGGCGCTGACCTCGACCGAATTCGAGGTATTCAACCTGATCGGCACCGGCATGGGTACCAGCGAAATCGCCAACAAGCTTAACCGCAGCGTCAAGACTATCGAATCGCATCGCGCCAACATCAAGAAGAAACTCAGCTTGAATACCAGCAACGAACTGGCTTTATTTGCCTTCAACTGGCAGAACAAGTCTGAGCTTGGTCCCTCGGATATAGCTTAACTTACGCCGGTACCTTCGCCGCACCTTTCCCATCATGTCAGCCATGATGCGGCAGTACGGCTCCCACCCTGCTTGTGCAGCAAGCTGCGGTCGTTCATCCTCAGACGCCGACTCCCATATCGCGTAGCGGAATTTAGGGGATTCCCCTAGGTTAATACCGGGGGGACGATTAGACCATTTTCAGTTATTGCCCGGTAGTTCTGCTCACGCGCCGCGTTTAACATTGCCATCAATAAATAAAACAGTTGCGGCCAACAGGAGGAGAACCCGTGGAATACCGAAAGGAAGGCAGAATATCCCATCCTGCGTTTCAGGCCACCCCTGTTGCTGTTGAGCAGGCAGAGCTGCTGGGATGATTACTCATCGACTGTCATCGCAAGCTACTGATCCAGCCTCTTCTTTCCGTCGAACGACTGCTCGATGGACCCGAACCAGCTTTGCATCGGCGCATCCAGCTATTGAGATGACTGTGATAGGCGTTTATGTGCTGGACAACCGAGTCCCTTGCTTGAGCACACAAGATATCGTTGGCTCAGACGATGCATATACCAACCAGAGGATATCGATAACAACCGAGAAGGCAGTTGGCATCGTGGTTGAAACGTTGTTTGTAGGGCAATCCCGAGCAGTCAATTAACCAGATTCAGGTCGGGGAAGCAGATTGGGGACGTCATCATTGATGATGTGATCGTCGGTTTCAATAGGTCAAATCGGAGGATGTAGCATGAAAAGGAACAGAAAAGACTCGAATTCGCCAGGCGTTGCGCTGAGGCTACTGGTAGCCGCCATGGGGACGCTGATGGGTACGATGGGAGAAGCGCAGGCCATCGATATTGAAACCAGCAACCCGGATGTCCAAATCTCATGGGGAAACACCGTGCGCTACAACGCCGGCTGGCGCATGCAAAAACGCGACTCCGTGATCAGCAGCACCCCGAACAGCGACGAAGGCGACTACGCCTATGATCGAGGAGATATGGTCACGAATCGAATTGACCTCCTTACCGAACTTGATGTCAGGTACAAAACCCGGACAGGCTTTCGCCTTAGCGCAACCGCATGGAACGACTTCGCCTTCCATGACGACGTAAGAACAAATCCAGCCTTGGCCAGCCGGAGCAGCTATACCAATAACCGCTTCTCCAGCTATACCAAGCGATATTCTGGTGGCACCTCAGGCGAAATCATGGATGCCCACGTGTATAACACTCTCGATTTGGGAGACATGCCCCTCGCATGGAAACTCGGTCGCCAAACGGTTCTATGGGGTGAGGCGCTCTCGTTGTCCGCACACAGTGTTTCGTACGCGCAGGCACCCAGCGACGGCTACAAGGCCGCAGCCAATCCGGGCGTGGACGCCAAGGAAACGGCATTGCCCGTCGGCCAGTTGTCCGGCACTTTACAGGTGATGCCCCGCCTTTCCGTGTCGGCGCAGTACTACTTCGAGTGGAAGCCAAGCCGGTTGGCCGAAGGGGGAACCTACCTCAGCGGCACCGACTTTAGACTGCAAGGCCCGGACCGCTATTCGCGCACACCCCCTGCGTTTGTTGCGAACCGCGGTGTTATAAAAGCCAAAAATAGCGGCGAATGGGGCATCAATACCCGCTGGAGTCCGGAATGGCTGGATGGAACAATGGGCGTCTATTACCGGGAATTCTCCGAAAGATCGCCGACAACCAGCCTGAATATCGCGGCAAATACTTATAGCGCCATTTATCCGGAAAACGCCAAGCTGTTCGGCCTCAGTCTTTCCAAGAGCTTTGGTGCGTGGAGTGTCGGATCAGAACTGGTGCATCGCGAGAAAACAGCGCTCAACAGCACCGTCACCGACGGCGCATCCGAAGGGGCGCGTGGAAATACAACTCACCTGTTGCTGAATGCGGTTACTCAACTCGCACCTGGCTCATTGTGGGATTTAGGAACTTTCACGGCAGAGGTGGCATACAGCCGGTGGGACAAGGTGACCTCGGGCGAGAAGTACTTCACCGCCTGCTACAAACGGGCCGTTGGAGATCAGGAAGCGGGAACGGGTTGCGTGACGAAAGAGGCATGGCAGGGCTTTGTCAGATTCTCCCCGAGTTGGGTTGCCGTATGGCCGGGGTGGGACATGTCGGCGTCGGCCAGCTACTCGGTGGGACTGAAGGGCAATGGCGCAGTTCTCGGCGGAGGCAACTACAGAGCGGGCAGTTACGGGCTCGGCTTGACCTTCACGTACAACACAAAGCATGACTTCACTGTTGCCTACAACGGCTACCTCGGAACCTATGAATCAACCCCCGCCGGAGTTATTCGAGTCAGCAACGGAGCCCAGATCCAGGATCGCGGCTGGCTCGTGTTTACCTACAAAGGCTCGTTCTAGTAAGCGATCTATGCCACATCACATTGGAGAGATGAAGATGAAACTTTCAATTGCACTTACCATCGCCGGCGCGGCGGCGCTAAGCTTTGCAGGGGGCGCGGGAGCGGCTCCCTCGGCCGAGGAACTCAAGCAGCTCGGTAGCAGCTTGACCCTTTGGGGGGCTGAAAAAGCTGGCAACAAGGAAGGCACCATTCCGGAGTACACCGGTGGCGTGGCCAATCCGCCAAAATACAACTACAACACCGGCGTACCGCTCGACCCATATGCGGACGACAAGGTTTCGTTCTATATCGATGCCAAGAATATGGACAAGTATCTGGACAAGCTGACGCCGTCGATCCAGACAATGATGAAGAAGTACCCGACATTCCGCATCGCGGTCTATCCGACCCACCGTTCCGCAAGTTACCCTCAAAGTGTGCTGGATGACACTTTGAAAAACGCGACAATGAATCGCTGTTCGATCAAGCAGGAGGGCAACGAGCTCGACGTGTCCAAAGGTTGCCGAGGCGGTTTTCCGTTCCCTATTCCGAAAAATGGCTATGAAGCGCTTTGGAACCACAATGCCTCCTACACGGGCGTGGGCAGAATCCAAAGAGCCACAGGCTTCTACGTAAAACCGAGCGGCGAGTATATCGCCGTGAATGACCTGGTAACCTACATTGACAGCGGGTTATACGACACCAACAACAAAGTGCCCTATCGTCATTATCTTATCCGGAGCGAGTATTACGGGCCTACCCGTGTCACCGGGACGGTGAACCTGTATTACGACACTTTGGACAACACACGCAAATCGTGGGGCTATGCGCCTAGTACGCGCCGCACCCGGCTTGCGCCGGATTTCGCGGCCGATGCGCCAATTTCGACTGCCGGAGGGGCGCTGTACTATGACATGAGCAACATGTTCTCCGGGTCAATGGATCGTTTCGACTTTAAACTGGTGGGCAAGAAGGAAATGTACATCCCCTACAACGACTATAAGAGAAAGTTGGGCCCTGCGGCAGCCAAGGGATGCACGCCTAGTGACGGCCTGTTCATGATTGGCCACCTCAATCCCGAATGCATGCGTTTCGAACTGCATCGGGTATGGGTCATCGAGGGAACGCTGAAATCGGGCAAGCGCCATGTCCTAGGCAAGCGTGTATTGCATTTGGACGAGGATAGCTGGTATGCAGGAATCGGCGATACCTATGACGCCAAGGGCAAAATCTTCCACTCTCAGTGGTATGCGCTTAGTCCCGACTATGTGAAACAAGCGCCCGTCAGCAACTCTTATAACTTGACCCACGACCTGAATAGCGGAAATTATTACTATCCTATCGTACTCAAGGCGTGGGCAGTCGACAAGACACCCCCTGACAGCTGGTTCTCGCCCGACACCCTTTCGAGCTTCATGTTGGTTGAGCCCAAGTAACAACTTGCCGGACTCTTGTGCGCTTGCGGCTGGAATATGAAACATTCCGCTGCAAGCGGTTCTTCTTTGGCACGAGTGACACCGCAAACATGAACAATTCCATCAAGGAGTAGTGATGCTAATGCGCTGCCTGGCATACATGGCTGTCGTGTCGATGCAGATATTATTGGTGGCGCCGGTCAGTGCCGCACCATTTGCTGATCCGCTGGAGACGCCGGCACGGATATCCGCAAAGGCGCAGTCAAGTCGGCTGATGGCAGTGGTTGGCGCTGGGGAACGGTTGGTGGCGGTGGGTGCCGGGGGGCACATTCTGATATCCGATGACCAAGGCAAGATCTGGCAGCAGGTGCCCGTTCCCGTCAGTTCGGATTTGGTCGCGGTGCGTTTCGTCACTCCGGAAAAGGGCTGGGCCGTTGGCCATGACGGTGTCGTGCTGCATAGCGCGGATGGCGGCCGCAGCTGGGTCAAGCAGCTGGACGGTTTTCTGGCTGCAAAACTGATGGAAGCCAGTATTGCGAAGCTGGAGGCTAGCCGAAACCCGGACTTAGACAAACTGGTCGCTGAGGCAAGACGATTCGTCGAGCAGGGAGCGGATAAGCCGTTTTTCGACGTGTTGTTCCTGAACGAGAAGGAAGGATTCGTCGTCGGTGCATTCAACATGGTATTTCGCACCAGGGACGGCGGCAATACCTGGGAGCCGCTGCCCGACCGTACCGATAATTCAGCCGGTTTGCACCTGTATGCGTTGGCTGCCTCTGCCGGGGAACTCTACCTGGTTGGAGAGAAGGGACTGATCCGACGGTGGAACCGCGAGCAAGAGCGGTTCGTAGCCATAAGCTCACCCTATAAGGGAAGCTATTTTGGCGTGTTGGCAAAAGAATCCGTAATCCTGGTATTTGGCATGCGCGGCAACGCCTTTCGCAGCGCGGACAACGGCAATACCTGGAAACAGCTGGAGACCTCAACCAGCAGAGGAATTAACTCGGGTGTCATTCTGTCCGATGGCCGCATCGTGTTGGCGACTGATGGCGGAGGGATGATTGTGAGCGACAGCAAAGGAGATGTGTTTGTTCGCGCAAAAGTCGAAAAACCCATGCGCTACTTTGGCCTGGCGCCGGCAGGTCTCGACAGCATCGTTTTGGTGGGTGCAGCCGGTGTCGCGGTGGAATCCCTAAGGAAAAACTAACCGGCATTAATTATGATCAGTGAGATACAGCAAATTGACGGCATGCCTGTCATCCGCAATCCGGCGGAGTTTAACCAGCACTCAGGCAATCTGCTAGAGCGCCTGATCTTCAACAATCGATTGCTGTTTATCGTGATATGCGCCGTGGTCACGGCAGCGCTTGGATTTCAACTCACCAAGCTGGTCGTCAATGCCAATTTCGACAAGGTCATTCCCCAGCATCATCCCTTTATCAAGAACTACTTCGAAAATCGAGACAGGATCGCGGGGTTGGGGAACTCGGTGCACGTGGTGGTGGAAAACACCAAGGGCGATATCTTTGATCCAGTGTTTCTTGAGACGACGCGCAAGATCAACGACGCTCTTTTCCTGACCCCCGGCGTCAATCGTCCCTGGATGAAATCCATCTGGATGTCGGCCGTGCGTTGGACCGAGGTCACCGAAGAAGGCTTAAGCGGTGGCCCGGTCATGTTCGAGTCCTTCGACGGATCGCCCATGGCGATTGAGAAGCTGAGACATAATTTGCGCATCGCCAACGTCATGGGCAGTCTAGTGGGATCCAACTACAAGTCCATGATGTTTGTTGTGCCGCTGCTGGACAAGGATCCAGACACCGGAGCACGCTTGAACTACGCTACATTTTCGAACACGCTGGAGCAGGACATTCGGGACAAGTACGCGGTAGAGGGCAGCGGGATCAAGATTCACATTGTTGGTTTCGCCAAGCTGGTGGGAGATCTTATCGAAGACTTGTTCCATGTAATGTCGTATTTTGCATTTGCCGCCCTCATCGCGGCCGTAATCATCTTTATCTACACCCATTGTGTGCGCAGCACGCTACTGGTGGTTGCGTGTTCCATTGTCGCCGTAGTGTGGCAGTTGGGAATCGTCAGCACCCTGGGGTTCGACCTCGATCCCTATTCCGTGCTGGTGCCCTTCCTGATCTTCGCGATCGGGGTGAGCCATGCGGCGCAGAAAATGAACGGGATCATGCAGGACGTTGGCCGGGGTACGCACAAGTATGTCGCAGCACGATACACTTTCCGCCGCTTGTTCATGGCAGGATTGACTGCATTGCTGGCCGACGCGGTGGGGTTTGCCGTGCTGATGATCATCGATGTTCCGGTAATTCAGGATTTGGCGCTCACCGCCAGCATCGGCGTGGCGGTACTGATTCTGACCAATCTCCTGCTGCTGCCGGTAATCCTGTCTTATATCGGCGTGAGCGACAAAGCCGCTCAACGCAGCCTGCGCGAGGAAAGCAAAGAACTCGGTGGACAAGGTTTGGACGTGGTGTGGCGCATTCTGCGAAAGTTCGTGGAACGACGCCGGGCTGTTGTGGCACTTGGGATTACTGGACTACTCACTGTGACCGGAATCGCCGTCGCATTAGGACTCAAGGTTGGCGACCTGGATCCCGGCGCTCCGGAACTGCGGCAGGATTCGCGCTACAACAAGGACGTCGCCTACATCAACGACAACTACAAACTCTCTGGCGACCAGTTTGTCGTGATCATCAAGACCCCCAGCGGCGGATGCGAGAAATTCCAGACATTGAAGGAGATCGAACGACTCAGCACATTCCTGAGAGAGGTTCCGGGTGTGCAGCACACTGTCGCCTTGTCCGACTATGTAATTAACACGACATCCGGACTCAACGAGGGACATCCCAAGTGGCTGAGCATCTCGCGCAACACTGCGTTGCTCGGCGGCGCGATAAATTACATAACCTCCGACAACCCGGAAGTCGTGGACCACGGCTGCTCGGTGATGCCCTTGGTTGCCTACCTTGCCGATCACAAGGCGGACACCTTGGACCGCATAGTTGCGGCGGTTCAGCAATTTGCCGATGAACATGACCAGGAGGATCTGCATTTCCTTCTTGCGGCGGGACCGGCAGGCATAGAAGCGGCGACTAATATCGTCGTGCGTCAATCCATTCTAAAGATGTATGCGGCAGTGTATGGCGCGGTGGCCTTGCTTTGCTTCATTGCTTTCCGCAATTGGCGAGCTGTGATAGTAGCTCTGGTGCCTTTGATCATCACGTCGATTCTGTGCAAGACCTTGATGGTCTGGCTCGGCATCGGACTGAAGGTTGCAACGCTGCCGGTGATCGCGCTCGGGGTGGGAATCGGTGTTGACTATGCGCTATATCTGTTGAGCGTCCAGTTGGCACAGCAGCACGCCGGCAAGTCGCTCGCTGAAGCATACAAGTACGCAGTCGCGTTCACCGGAAGGGTGGTGGCCTTGGTTGGCATGACGCTCGCTGCGGGCGTCATCACCTGGGCTTGGTCTCCCATCAAGTTTCAGGCCGATATGGGCATATTGCTGGCGTTCATGTTCCTGTGGAACATGATTGGTGCCCTGATTCTAATCCCGGCGCTTTCGCATTTCCTGCTCAGAACGCCAGGCGAAGCGCCTGTTACGGGTTTGGGTGCAGCCGAAGGAACCCGCGAGGCAACCCCTGTACTACCTGAGTAAACATGGATACCAATCGGAAAACTTTGCTCCAGCCCTATCGGGTTCTGGACTTGACCGACGACTACGGCCTGCTGTGCGGGAAGATGCTGGGCGACATGGGGGCCGACGTCATCAAGGTCGAAAG
>Ga0172380_10001681_pt1 | contig 37723 bp, 35 predicted proteins | sample Leawe162metaG_FD_119747 | JGI IMG/M metagenome (GOLD analysis project Ga0172380, IMG submission 119747) | Leachate microbial communities from a municipal landfill in Southern Ontario, Canada - Leachate well 162 metaG | ecosystem: Engineered > Solid waste > Landfill > Unclassified | place...
TTACTCAGAACAAATTCCTCAGGATTATTCTCTTTCACAAAATTATCCTAATCCTTTTAATCCTTCTACAAATATTCGTTTCTCATTAACTAAACTTAGTTTCACAACGCTAAAGGTTTATGACATTCTTGGAAGGGAGGTAGCAACATTGATTGATAAGGAGCTATCGGCAGGAAGACATACTTATGAATTTGATGGAAGCAGACTAGCAAGCGGTATCTATTTCTACCGGTTACAAACAGGCGAATTTACTCAAACAAAGAAAATGCTACTTATAAAATGATGCAATAAAAGCGGTATCGAAAATTATTGGCAATCAAGCTGCAGACAAAATTTGTTTGTTGCTGAAAATTATTATGATAAAATTTAAAAATTGAGTTTCTTAACAGGGAGGAAATTTCTTCCCCAAAGTAAAGCGAGAGGCACACAAAAAATCCCCGTTTACTTTGTAGTGTTGCGGGGATTTTTTATAATTTCTTATTAGATCTAAATGAGATTTTTATCACAAAGCAAACAAAATGAATTAGATGGCGCCTCATCACAAATAAGCCAACACCCAATTCAAACCTCCACTGAGTCTGAAGTTATGAATCTAAACCATCATCTCGCTCGCCGGAAATAAATTTCTATTAATCTTTATTGCTATATGAAAGCTCTACTTTTACATGGAAATCGGCACCGCTGAATAAAGTGTATTTTACTTCACCGATTGTGCATTTATATTCTTCACCAACTAATTCGCTTATAACTTTGCCAATCGCAGTCTCTAACGAGCCAACGCTGACTGATTTTAATTTATTCTTTAATAATTTTTCGACGTCTATTGCTTTTTCTTCCGGCATTTTTTGCTCCTTTCTTGTTCTGTTCTGTTTAGACGCAGGTAAAACGAATTAGTTTCATTCTCTAATAAAATTTAACAATTCTTCGGTTTTTTCTTTTAATAATTTTTCGTCCCCTCGCGATTCCACATTTAGACGAATTAATGGCTCTGTATTGCTTAATCTTACATTGAATCTCCAATCAGGATATTCTACACTAATTCCATCTACTTCATCCTGTTTCCCATCTTTATATTTTTCTCTAATTTGTTCGACTTTCTCAACCGGATTAGCAATTTTTGAGTTGATTTCGCCCGAACATGGATATTTCGCAATCATTTTCTCCACTAATTCAGAGAATTTCTCATTTTCGACTGACATCAATTCAAGAACTAATAAGAAAGGAATAAGTCCGCTATCAGAATAATGATTATCACGGAAATAATGGTGTGCAGACATTTCGCCGCCATAAATCGCATTTACTTCACGCATTTTTTGTTTGATATAAGCATGCCCGCTGATTGATTCGACAGCCACACCACCTTCGTTTTCGACAGTTTCGATCGTATTCCAAGTAAGACGTGGATCGTGGACGATTTTTTCACCCGGATTTTTCTTCAAAATTGATTTTGCTAATAGACCTACAATATAATATCCTTCAATAAAATTACCTTTTTCATCAAAGAAGAAACACCTGTCATAATCTCCATCCCAAGCCACGCCAAGATCAGCACCCGATTCTTTGATGGCATCAATAGAAGATTGACGGTTTTCGGGTAGAAGTGGATTAGGAACACCATTCGGGAAATTTGAATCGGGTTCGTGATGAACTTTTTCCATCTCTATCGGTAATAATTTTTCTAATTTATCCAATGCCGGTCCAACACAGCCATTACCAGCATTTACAACAACTTTATAGGGTTTTATCTTCGAGGCATCATAAAACTTTGATAAATGATTAATAAAAGGCACCATTATATCCTTTACACTAACCGTACCCTTCTGAGCGGCTTTTTCTCCAAGTTTATCGTTTAAAATCTCACCTTCCAAAATGTGGAGATCGGAATCATAACCCATCGGTAAAGATCCTTTCTTTACGAATTTTAGTCCATTATATTCAGGGGGATTATGACTTGCAGTAATCATTATACCGCCATCTGCATTTAAGAATGGTGTGCCGAAATAGATCATTTCAGTACCGCACAATTCAAGATTAATTACATCTGCGCCTGCATCTGTCAGTCCATCTGCAAGAGCATTAGCAATATCGATTGATGATTTTCTAACGTCATATCCTATAACTACTTTTTTTGCTTTAAGATAATTCGCATAAGTTCTGCCTACTTTATATGCTAGTTCGGTATTTAATTCGGAAGGGACTTTACCCCTTATGTCATACGCTTTAAAGGATGGTATTTTTTCCATAAATTCTCCTGAATACATTAATATGATGCATTAAAATAATAAATTAATAAGAAATTTTAGATATTATTTTCCTCTCAATTCTAAGCAGTTAAAATAACAAAGAAAAAATAATTCCTCTTTATTATCTCGATGCCTTTTTTTAATATTTATTATTATTACTTTTGTTATTAATAATCTCCAACGGCAGTAAAATTTATCAAAATTATCTTATTAAATAATAGGTGTATAATATGATGCGTAGAAACAAAATTGTAGTTGCTTTCTTATTTGTGTTGTTTACAGCTTTATCTTTAAACGCACAGCACAGTGTCAATTACGATACTGTAAAAGCCCAAAAATTTGATACCGGAAAAATGTGGTCTTTCGATTATCCTCCGGTCGATTATCTTAAAAAAACTTATAACTTTTCACCGGAACAAGAATGGTATGATGATATTAGACTTTCAGCTTTAAGACTTCCGGGATGTACTTCTTCATTCGTTTCTGAAGATGGTTTAATGATGACAAATCATCATTGCATTAATGGTATCTTAAGCCGCGTTCAATTAGAAGGCGAAGACCTTGAGAAAGAAGGCTTCATGGCTAAAACATTAGCTGAAGAAAGAAAAATTACTGGTTATTATGTAGACCAATTAATAATTATTAAAGACGTAACAGGAGACATTCAAGCTGCCACAGCAGAAGGTACAACTGATGCCGAGAAAGCTGCTAAAAGAGAAGCAAAAGTAAAAGAATTAATTGAACAATATAATAAAGAAACCGGTTTAATGTGCCAGTTTGTTTCTTTATTCAATGGCGGTAAATTTGCAATCTATGGTTATAAGAGATATAATGATGTAAGATTAGTTTTTGCACCGGAAAAAACTATCGCATATTTCGGTGGTGATTTCGATAATTTTACTTATCCTCGCTATAATCTTGATTGCTCATTCCTTAGAGCTTATGATGAAAATGGCGTTCCTGTAAAATCAAACAATTTCTTCAAGTTTACCGATAAAGGTATTCAAGAAGGAGAACCAATCTTTACTGTAGGTAACCCTGGTTCTACTCAGAGACTTAAAACTGTTGCACAATTAGAATACTATCGTGATTTTACTTACAGAAATAATTCTTATATGTTAGATACATATTATAATGCATTAGAAGCATTAAAAACTGAAGAACCAAGTCGTGCAGCAGAATTTGAAGCTATGAAAGTTCCATTAGGAAACTCTCAGAAAGTAATTCATATGATTTATACTGGTTTAATTGATGATTACTTAATGGCACGTAAAAAAGATTTCCAAAGAAAACTTCAAGAAGCTGTAAAGAATGACCCTGAACTTGAAAAATTATATGGCAAGACATGGGAATCTATTGAAAGAACAAGAGCTGAATTAAGAGAAATTGCACCTATGCTTTCTGCAGCATCTATTAATCCTAGATTATCGTCTGATCATTTCTTGAATGCTAAAAAAATGATCGAATTAGCGAAACAATTACAAAAACCGGAAGAAGAAAGAGACCCTAACTATAAAGCAGATAAATTAGATGCTACTATCGAAGGTATGTTCTCTGATAAATATGATAAATTAGTTGATTATACAAAACTTTGGGTTCAAGCTGATTTAATTAGAATGAACTTAGGCGAAAACGATCCTTTAGTAAAGAAATTAATGAATGGTAAACAGGGTAAAGAAGCCGGTAGCTACATGCTTAGCAAATCTGAAATTGCTACAAAAGAAGACCTTGTTAAACTTGCTAAAAAAGCAGTTAAAGATGGTGCTGATGTTATCCTTAAATCCAACGATCCATTTATCTATTTCATGGTAAATACTCAAGATAAATTAGTTGAATTGAATAAACAAGCTAGAGAAATTGCAGCTACTGAACAGATTCAAGATGATCTTTTAGGTCAGGCAATTTTCAAAGTATATGGCACAACAATTCCACCTGATGCTAATTTTACATTAAGACTTAGTGATGGTGTATTAAAAGGATTTGATTACAATGGAACGAAATCTCCTGTAATTACTACTATGTATGGCTTATACGACAGATATTATGGTTGGAAGGGAGAATACCCATGGAACTTACATAAAATCTGGATTGACGCAGCAGATAAAATTGATCTTTCTACTCCATTCAATTTCGTCTCTACAAACGATATCGTAGGCGGAAACTCTGGTAGTGCTGTTATTAATAAAAATGCAGAAGTTGTCGGTTTAGCTTTTGATGGTAATATGAATAGCATTATTGGTAACTTTATCTATAATCCGGTTGATAATAGAATGGTTGCTGTTGATGCAAGAGCTATGCTTCATGCTTTCAAAAACGTTTATAAGAATGCTCACTTATATGATGAATTAATGAGTGGCAAGTGTTCTAAATAGAAACAAAAATTCAACTCCCGTTCCATCCGGAACGGGAGTCTATTTTTAAAAATAAGGGGGTTTTAACAAATGAAAAAATTAATTTATTTTTTCCTCTTCTTCTCATTTATCTCCACAGCCACCGCACAAAGCATTTATGAACCGATTGATTTAAATAAAGTAGAATCTTCTCTGAAAGATATGGGCAAGATGTGGACTTTCGATAGTGTGCCGGTCGATTATTTTGAAAAAGAATATGGATTCAAACCATCGGAAGAATGGATTAAAGAAGTAATGATGTCCGCACTTCAATATGATAATTTTTGTTCGGCAGCATTTGTTTCGGCTGATGGATTGATAATGACTAATCACCATTGCGGCAGAAGCGATCTTCCGAGTTTATCACCTGAAGGCAAAGATTATCTTCGTGATGGTTTCTGGGCAGAAAATATGTCTGATGAAATTAAAGTGCCTAAGATTTTCTTCGATCAATTAATGCAAATTGTGGATGTAACAGATATTGTAATTTCTGAAATGAATACAGGTAAAGATGATATTGAAAAAGTATCTAAACGTGAATTAAAGATAAAAGAACTTGAAGATAAGTATTCTAAGGAAAACTCACTCGTTTGTAAGGTAGTTAAGCTTTACAATGGCGGGAAGTATTCTCTTTATATGTATAAACGTTACACCGATATTCGATTGGTAATGGCACCTGATTTTCAGATTGCTTCTACCGGATGGGATTGGGATAATTTTACATATCCTCGCTATGAACTTGATTTTATGTTCTATCGAGCATACGAAAACGATAAACCCGTTAAGACAAATCACTTCTTTAAGTTCAGTAAAAATGGTGCTAAAGAGGGTGAGACAGTTTTTGTAATTGGCAGACCGGGAAGTACTAATAGATTAGATACTTATGCTCAATTAGAATATTACCGCGATTATCAGTATAAATATTATCTCGGTATGTATAATGAATTTTATAAAGTCGCTTATGATCTCTTTATTAAATATCCTGAAAGAGAAACAGAACTTCTAAATAGTGTAATGAGTATTGGTAATGGAAGAAAATCTTTTGCCGGCAGATATATGGCTCTTCGTGATGATTTTATAATGACTAAGAAAAAAGATTTTGAGAAAAAATTTAAAGAGAAAGTAAATAGTGAACCTTCTCTTAAAGCTAAGTATGGACATGTATGGAAAGCAATTGAAGATAATATTGCAGAGTATGCGGCTATCAGTCCCGATTTGTATTCTGTTAATATGAACCCAAGAATGAAAAACATCTATTTATCATTAGCAGAAAAAGCTATTGAATATGCTAATCAAATGAAACTTCCCGAAGCCGATAGAAAAGCAGAATTTAAATCTGATAAACTGGAAGCTACATTAGCTGCTTTCTATCCACCTAATATTGATAAAGAATATCAGGATAAATTATTTACCGCTCAATTAAATTATATCGGCATTGTTCTCGGGAAGGAAAATGAAGTTTATAAAAATTATTCTAATGCTATAAATAAAAGCGCTTTCTTTTCAAAAGAAAAAACCGAAGAATTTTTGAAAAAATCTGCGGATGAAATTCTAGCTTGCAGTGATCCTCTTATTGTTTTTGCTCAATATGCAGATAAAAAACTTTCTGAATTAAGACCAAGAGTAAGAGAGATTAATAGTGGATTACAGGTTTTAGAACAGTTACTTGGTGAAGCAGCTTATGCAGTATTCGGCGAGCAGATTCCACCGGATGCCACAAGTACTCTAAGAATTTCTGATGGAAGAGTTGAAGGTTATGAATACAATGGAACATTAGCTCCGGCTAAAACGACATATTTTGGTCTATATGATAGATGGAATTCATTTGGCAGAAAATCATATCCATGGGGTCTTCATCCAAGATGGCAAAATATTCCTGAAGGAATGGATTTAGCTACTCCGATTGCATTCGCTTCTTCTAATGATATTGTAGGAGGTAATTCCGGTAGTTCATTAATTAATATTAATCGTGAAGTTATCGGCATCGCTCATGATGGTAATCTTGAAAGTTTAGCAGGGGATTTTATTTTCTTACAAGAAAATAATCGTACTGTTTCTTCTGATTCGTGGGGACTTATGGAATCATTGAAACATGTGTTCAAAACTGATAGATTAGTAAAAGAATTAGAAAACGGCAAAATCATAGAGTAAGTTTTTAGTATTCGCTACGCCTGATTCGTGATTAGTAAGGTCAATCAAGTTTGTGGTCTAGGAGAGAATTTAAGGGGAACGATGCCCCCAATTACCGAACGATCTAATTTTTTTTTCTAAAGCCGCTTTCGAGCGGCTTTTTTATTTACTTTTAATAAGGAAACTATTATTTGATTAATTCGGGAAATGTTTATAAGTTAATAGGACTAATAATCTTATTTAAGTGGCGTATGCGTTTTCATGATGAAAATACAATCGAAATAAAATCTCCCTGCAATGGTGATTGCTTTATTGATAATTCCAATAAACTCTGTCAAGGATGTTTTAGAACAATGAATGAGATAATTTCTTGGTGTTCAATGGATGATAAGGAAAAAGAAGAACTTATGGAAAAAGTAGAAATGCGCCGCAAGCAGTATGAATCAAAATAATTATTTTTTCCTTCTTTGATAAGCAAACTCGACAATTTTTTTTAATGTCTTCCGATAAGATATACCGGCTTGTCTTGATGAACGCATCAGCCCCGCATCTTCAGTAAGATCAGGATTAGGATTTACTTCTAATACATAAAGTTGACCATCATTTTTAGAAAGCCGCATATCGATACGTGCATAATCTCTGCATCCCATTGCTTTAAAGCAAGCGATAGCCATCTTTTCTGCTTCTTTTCTTATTTTATTACTTAGTCGTGCCGGACAGATGGGGATAGTCTTATGGTAGGCTTCATGAAATGGATCCCACTTAGCTTGATAACTTACAATATTATAAAGATGTGCAGGCATTTTGCTAAAATCGATCTCACTTATTGGCAAAGCCTTAGGTTCATTGTCTCCAAAGACTGCAACGTTCAACTCTCGCCCTTGAATAAACTCTTCTAATAAGACTGGCTGTTTATATTCACAAAAAACATATTCGATTCTTTTTATTAAATCAAAATGATTCAACACAATCGATTCATTCTCTATTCCCACACTTGCATCTTCCCATGCCGGCTTTACTATTACGGGATAATGCAATCCATGTTTGTACGAAGTTTTAATTTCATCAATAAATTTAAATTTAGGAGTACGGATTCCGAAGGCACTTACGATCCTTTTCGTCAGGGTTTTATTTTGGCAAGTTGCCAAAGCTAATGGGGAAGCACCGGTATAAGCTATTCCCATTAATTCAAATAATCCGGTGAATGCTGTTTCAAGGCGTGGCTGGTCTCGAAAGATTTCAACTAAATTAAATATTACATCCGGTTTATTTTTTTTGTAGTCTTCAATAAAAGTATTCAGATCATCCATAACATTAAGAATATAGGCATCCATGCCCCCTTTTCTTAATGCTGCAGCAATCGATTCGTATTCATTTATCGGGTCATATTCGGTAATTGCAAAATACGGTTTAAAACCCAATTCTTTTGGAATGTGAGTTTCATACGCATCTTTAATCTCCGGATACGCTTCATTAAATACGATAGCAACTTTCATTTATTCTTTAATATTTTTTTCTAAAAGTTAACAATTTTGTTTGGCTTATCAAAAGATTTACTATTTTTGTTGAAGATTTAGTTTAGGGCAATATGAGTTTTTATCCACAACCAAACAAATATCAGTGCGGACCTTTTGCATTAAAATATGCATTAGTCATGCTCGGAATTTTTAAAAAAGAAGATGAGATAGGAATTATTGCGGGCAGCACATGGTGGTCAGGTACTGATGAAATAGGATTAGCAAGGGCAGCTCGCCGATTTAAATGCAAATTAAAACATTTCCAAGCAAGCGATCCGGATGAAGCAAAAAAGACATTAATACAAGAATTAAAAGATGGTTATCCATGTATTCTGAGCGTTAAGAATTGGGAACATTGGTGTACAGTTGTTAGTTATCAAAAAGGACAATTCGTTGTAATCGATAGCGAACAAGATAAAGTAATTTCTGTTCAATCGGAGAGACAATTACTTCGGCTTTGGAGGTATTATGATAAAGAGTCAAAGGAAAAAAGTTATGACGGTTATGCTCTCGTTCCCAAATTTAATGTTCAGACTAGAGCTAGATTTACACCCGAGAAAGCAAAATTCGTAATGTATGATAAAAATGAAGACCTTGCTAAAAAATGGGACATCTATACAAACGACTTGATGCAAGTATGTTTAACTAGAAAAAAGCAAAGGAATAAGATAATTACATTTTCTCAATTTCTTCACCGCAATGAAAATAATTTAATTCATCGCGTGGCAAATTGGCACGGCGAACCATCCTATTCAGAGTTAAAAAAAGTTCTTTTGAATATGAAATTCGTTGCTGAATTGTATGATCTTGTTATACCTGAGAATAATGAAAAGCGAGCTGCTATTGATATTGCAGCTCTTTTAATGATGTATGCCTGCGGAAAATATGGAATGTATCCTATCTATTAGAACGTAATATTAAATGCTAAACCTAGTTGCTTCCCGTTTGAAGATAAAGAGATCATATCAAATGGGGTGCTTTCCCCTCCAAAATAAGAATCATAAAGAAAATACGAAATAAGAGTGCCAACTGTGGCACCAACAACCACATCTGAAAGATAATGTTTATTATCTCTAAGCCTGCTATATCCAACATAACCAGCCCAGCCATAAAGAACTGAAAATGTTGATGCTCTTAAAAAAGTATTAAATGCAGGATTTTCTCTTGCTAAATCCCATTCGTTATATAGATCAAATAATTCTAAATGTAGAAAAGTTGCAGCGGCAAATGTATTGGCAGTATGTCCGCTAAAAAAACTCTGTGTATCTGAACCGTCTGGGCGCACTCTTTTTACTAAATTTTTTACAATTTCAGTAGCCGTATAGGTGTAGATAATTGATTTTTGCATCAAGAATATTTTCTGGTATTCTTTTGGTGTAATTTCAAGGTCAGTAAATAGATTTAGTCCGGTAGTTATAGCAAGTCGAAAATAAAATATTGTACGTGGTAGAATATCTTTATCCATACTTCCCATTGAAGAATATCCGTTCCCTGAAACGCTTTTATTTACTGATTCATCAAATTCAAATGGAGAGATATTTATTATGTCATTTAATGAGCTTCTTTTAATACTATTGCGGTATATATATGCTGCACCAATAGGTATATCATAATAATTGACTGATGATATTATCGCCTCGGATATATTCGAAGTAGTTTCTATGAATTTATTGTTGTCCTGCTGTGCGTCTGATTTGTTTGCTACAAGTAAATTGATAACTGCAACCAATACTAAAAATAATACTATTTTCAATTTAGGTTTTCTCTTATAATTTGAGTTATATATGATTTCCGAGATTTAATATAATTTTTTAATTCACTAATTTCAGCAGAAAAATTATTGCCCTTGCCGCCAAGATACGGATCGAGATTATAAGCTTCTTCTATTTTTTCTGCTGTTGAATTTATAATTGGGAATAATTCTTCTTCCGTAAAATATTTATTTAAGAATAATTGCATCCGATTTAAGTAATAGTCATTAAGTACTTTATTTTGAGATAATTTTTTAATTATCTCATTCCCTTCGTATATCCCCAAGGTCTGATTTTTAGTAAATGCTTTATCAAAATCCCACGGAATTATTTCAAAGGAATTATTTGGTTTACTTCTATATAAGAAAAAATTATTAGCAAATGCATCTACATTATTTATTATATACGTCATTGCATGATAATCTAAATAATTACGAACATTGAGATATGGTTTTAATGATTCTTCTATTCTATCTGTTCTTGCAGTATCTAAAGCTTGTATAAATTCATTTAAAGAGTTATAGTTATTGTCTTCCGGTATTTCCTTATCAAAATAAAACTGTGTATTGTACTCGTCAGAAAAAGTGAATTTAGAATCGAAACCTAATTTGATAAGTTCATAAACACTCATAAATCTTTTTGAAAAGAATTTTTCATCTACTTTCTCAATCAAGAGATATAAACCGTAGCTTTTCCCATTTATATTCACAAAAACATAATTAGATTCAAAAACACTAAACCCAATTTTTCGATATAGATTAGAGGCGAGTAGAGTATTCATCATTGCCTTATCATAAATTTGTGAGCTGAGATTAAATTCTGTGAGCCCTTCTAGTTCAGAACCGTTTTTCAATTTAACATGATATGACCATTTATCGTAATATCTTGAGCCGGCACCTTGAGCTTCTATTTCTATATCATATACATTATTCTTATACCCAAGTCTTCCATTTGCTTCGTAATCAAAGAGCTTATTGCTCAATAAAGATAAATATTCGCTTTCGGAAATAACAATATTCATTTGAGGCATTTTATCTGTATTTACAAGTGGCTCAATTAGATCCTCAGAGCATGAAACTAATAATAAAAATAAAATTATAAAGGCATATTTTTTCATTAATATCTCATTTGTAATTCTAATATTATTCTTGAATCATCTGCCGTATGCTCAATATTGAATTGATTTTTAGTAAGTCTTAAATCACCATTTAATCTTAGTCTTACATCTTTATGAAGATAGTAATTAATTCCCGTAAGTATTTGAATCACATTATTACCGGATACATCAGTGTTCGGGATAAAAATCGTTGAAAGAAGAAATGGTTCTAAACCTTTTAAGAAATCATAATCATAATCGAATAAATATGAAGTAAATATTTTTGCACCAAAACCATAAATGTTGCTTTCTCTGTACATTAGTCTTTGCCTGATACTTTCAAATGGGTCTTGGACATAAAAAATTTCAGTCATTGCATTCAAATCATGGCTTTCATAAAATCCATTAAATCCAAATCCATTTGCAGAGGTTTTATTTTCGCCTCCCTTATTTTCATATTCATAAGTAGCTCCGATTCCATAATTACCAATATGATATATAATTCGGGCAACGGCTCCAGTAAACAAAGAATTATCTTTGAATACAGAGAAATTGTATGAAAACGGAAATTCCGGCTCTTTATCATTGTACTTATAATAAGCCATTAAGCTTAGACTCCTTCCTCCATACCCTATTTCTGCTGCTGCCTCTTGAAGGTAGCTACGATTAATAGAAATTAAATCCTCCTCTGAAATTAAATATTCATATCCGAATGGTTTTTTAATATTACCGAATTGGAGTCTGAATTTATCTATAATTTTTAACTTTATGGAGAACTCTTTTAGCTTTACTGCATTATCAAGTGAATTACCTCTAAAATCCAGCTGTCCTTCGATTCTTTTATTGAAATCAATATCAAGCTGTACTTTCCCTTCATAGTATGCTTCTTGATTATAGCCGTTAAGGATGTTTTTATTATAGAAAGTATATCCTCCGGTACCATAACCGGAAAACTCTATTTTATCTTTTTCCTTTTTTATATCTTTTTCCTGAGCATTGATATTTGTTAAGGAAAGCAATAATATAAAAACGAAAAAAATGCTATTTTTCATCAATTCCTCTTTTATTTGTTTGTAAATTTAAGAATTATTTTATAGATATTAAGTGCAGTAGGTGAAAATGTTGCTTCAAAGAAATCTTCTTCCTTTATTAATTATATTACTTTTATGTACAACTAATTGTGGGCAAAATAAGATTATAAATAATTATGATTTCTCCAACGGGGAGCGGATAAAGTTGAGCAAAGAGTTAAATGAAATCTCCGGAATCACATTCTCCGATGTGGGAGATTTGTTTTGCCATACAGACGAAGTTGGGATAATATATCAATTAGAGATTAATACCGGAAAGATTATTAAGAAATTTTATATCGGTGAATCTTTATTAAAAGCGGATTTTGAAGATATCACATTTGCCAACGGTTTTTTTTATTTGGTTTCGAGTTCAGGAGCAATTCTAAAATTCAAAGAAGGAAAGGATAATGAAAAAGTGCAGTATGAAAGATTTGTTACTCCTCTAAGTTCTAAAAATGATATTGAAGGAATCGCATATGTCCACCAATCGAACTCATTATTATTAGCATGTAAAGAATCTCCGGGTAAAAAACTTAAAGGAGTAAAAGCAGTTTATCGATTTTCTCTTGATGATAATAAATTGATTAATGATCCATTTATACTAATTAAGGAAAATGAATTAAATGGTTTTTTTTCATCAAGTTTTAAGTCCTCTGCAATAATTTCAATGAATAATGGAAATTTATTAATACTGGGTGGTAAGAGTATTGGTCTTGTTGAGATTTCTCAGAAGGGACAGGTAATTAATAAAATTATATTAAACAATTACCATTTACAGCCGGAAGGGATTGCAATTTCTAAAAAAGGTATTTTAATAATTAGCGATGAAGCCGCCGGAAAAAATCCTTATCTAACGATATACAAAAAAACGAAATGATTTAATCGAAGTACATTTTTGGAAATTCATAGAAACATGATTTCCCTTTGACTTCTTCGATTTTACTCCAATCATCCGTATTAAATTTTATTCCACTTATTGCGCAAGTAGAAAGGTTATCGATTTTAAGAGAATTGAGATAATTATTGAATAAAGTTAGCCCTGGATTATGAGCAACTACAAAAACAAAATTAAATTTATTATCAATGCTCTCTATTACTTTTAGAATCTCACTTGTTGAAGCATCATACAATCTATTGTTCTGGATAATCCCCAATGGGTCATATTCCAATTCGGAAGCTATTCTTTTTGCGGTAGTGATAGCTCGCATAGCGGGACTTGCAATTATCAAATCAGGTGAAAAATTATTTTTTTTCAAGACTTTCCCCATAAAAGGAGCATCTCTTTCACCTCTACTATTTATAGGTCGGTCGAAATCACTAAGCTCGGGATTATCCCAGCTCGATTTTGCATGTCTAATAAGAAATAGTTTTTTCATAATTATTCTAAAAATGGTCCGATTTGAGTTGTTGTTGGAGCGTAAATTATCGCAATGGTATATGCAATAACTGAAATAATGAATCCAAATATAAACACATTATAACAAATTCGTAAATATTTATATTTCCTTCCTAATACTTGTCCGAGATAATAAAAATCTTTTATCATTGTCGAATAAAGATAATTCCTATCGTTTATCATCTCCATCATACCCCATTCAAAATCTTCTAATTTCATATTAAAGAAATTCCCAAAAAATAATAAATTTGCTTTTTTATTATGGATATCTTCTTTAGTGAAAGTACCTTCTGTAACGTTTGGTCTTGTAACCATAACAGCAAAAATAAGTGCAACTAAACAAAATCCAATCAATAATAATGTAGGTACGATAAGATGTGGATTAGTATCTAATTTTCGAACCATAACAGCAAAAATTACGGTAAGGACAAGTGTATTAACGCTTATCATAATATTAGCTTTGTTATCAGCCATTCCGCTAAATTCCACATGCGTTCTCATTACATTCCTAAACATAGTTTCTACACCCCGCTCCGCACCTTTCCCTAATCCTTTCCTATCCTTTATACTATTTTCTTTTGCTAATTGCTCTTGCACATCTTCCAATTTTTCAATCCCTTTTTCAATCATTATTTTTAGTTGTTTCTTTAGTTTCGTTACGTTTTTTTCTTTGCGTACTTCAAAATTTTCTTTAGCATATTCAGTAAAATATTTATGAGAAGTAACAAATTTAATTGTTGATTCTAACCAACTAATTTCAGAAATGCTTTCTTTACGTTTAGATTCAATTTCTGCACGATATAGATCATTTTTTTCAAAAAAACTTTTACTTCCAAGGTGGTTTAAATCTGCATCACACAAAATTTCTTCAATAAGGCTCATTGGCTTTTGAGGTACTATTGTGGCGAGTATACAAGTTTTTATTTTATCAATTTTAGCTTGTGGATAGTTTTGTGATTTTAGAAAAGCTTCTGCCATAGCTGCACTTTTTTCTTCATGCCCTTCATCAATATAAATATAACCGAGATCATGGAAAGCAGCAGCAATATATAGGATTTCTAAATCATCTTCTGCTAATTGTTCGGAAGCCCCTATCAATTGTGAGTAGTTGATAACATCTAAGGTGTGTGAAATGCTATGATAAAATTTTTCCGGTTTGCTTTCTTTTCTTAATAAATCGAAAACATAATCTTCACTATTTTTTATGATTTCATTTAGCATAAAAAACCTATTTATTAATACCAATTTAATAAAATAATTATTGCTTTATCTTAGGTAAATATAACAAAAATATTAGTGAAGCTTAATGACAGTCTTCAACATGCGGATGGGTAGGATCGCTTGTGGCTGTTGGATGATTAAACTTTGGACTTAGGTATGGAATGCCCAGATTTAATCCTCTAAGGATAAATAAAAGACCGAGTACAATTGCAAGGATGGGAATTAGTTTATTTATTTTTTTGCGTATATTAGGATTAATGACAGAACCTAAGAAAGTGGCAGCAAACATTATTGGAAATGTACCGAAACCGAATAGCATCATATAAGCAGCACCTGATAATCCGGACCCTGTGGATATTGCACCGGCTATTCCTATATAAACAAATCCACATGGTAAGAATCCATTAATAATTCCAATTCCAAGATATGAGGGATAGCTTTTCTTTTGTATTAATTTATTAAAATAGCCTCTAATCGAACCTACAATTTTTATATAATATCCTGTGCCGGAAATTTTGTTTTTTAATCGGCGGGGAATTAAAACGTAAATTATTATTAATGCTCCGATGACTATCGATATATCTTGTTGTAATCCATATATGACAACTCTACTGCCGAGGAATCCGAATATTAAACCAAAGAATGAATATGTGACTATTCTGCCAAGATTATATAAAACTCTACTTAAGAAAAATTTAATTCTACTATCGCCACTGAATGGAATAGCAAAAGCAATCGGTCCACACATTCCAATACAATGAACACTCCCTATTAACCCGACTATAAAAGCTGACCAAATTTCCATTTTCTTAATTACTCAAAATTATTTTTTCGTTGTAGTAATTCGTATCGTTTCTTATCCAATCCATTTTTACTTTCCATAAACCCGGTTTATTAATAGGTAACCCAATTGATTGTCGATTTTCAGCATCAAGAAGTATATCGACTGTCTTATCCAAATTTGAATCAGAAGGTCGATAAACTTGAATTTTTCCATATACGATATTATTGACGCCTCTAGGAAATGAAATCAAAAAGTTACCATTATTGAAAGTAACTTCCGGTTGCTCTTTTAATAATTTTGTTCTTTCTACCTTATCTATCTGCTGTTGATATTCAATTTCTTTTGCATAATAATCATCAGTAACTAAATGAACATCCTGATTCATAAAAACAACAACCAATATTATGACACCCGCCATAAATAAAATATAAGTAATGGCAATACCAGAACCCCAATTTAATTTCATTTTTTATCGACCTTCCCCAAGAATGAAGTGTTAATTACATCCAATACTTTACCGTTAGAAATAACTTCAATCTCTAATTTCGTTCTTAATTTATTTGCCAAGTTTCGTGGAATAATTACAAAAAATTTTGCTTCTCTTACTTCTTGTGGTCCTACTTTTAGATCATTACCAATAAGTTTTATTTCAGCTCCAGGAATATTAGTTAGTGCTAAAGATGCAGGCATTGAATTAAAAGTTTTATTTACGATCTTCATATCATAGAGATTACTAATTCTTCCATCGGGCTGTTCCTGATATAAAAGTCCAGGAGTTCTTAAAATGCTTAATTCTACATCTGATCTCGTAATAAGTAAATATGATGTAAGTGAAATTAGTATTACAAGCACAATAGTATATCCAATTGATCTAGGAGTAAAAAGTTTTCTTTTACCGGTTTCTATTTCGTTCTTAGATGCATAACGAATTAAACCTTTTGGGCGTTTTACTTTTACCATAACGTCATCACATGCATCAACACAGGCAGTACAATTAACGCATTCAAGTTGTGTCCCATTTCTAATATCGATTCCAGTGGGACAGACATCCACACATAAATGGCAGTCAATACAATCGCCATTATTTGTTACTTCATTTTTCCTAATTTTTCCTCTTGGTTCGCCTCTGATATTATCATAAGCAATTACAATCGAATTAGGATCGAGCATTACTCCTTGTAACCTTCCATAAGGACATACAAGAGTGCAAGCCTGCTCTCTGAAATAAGAAAATACCCAATAAAAAATTCCTGAAAAAATCGATATTGCAGATAAGCCGCCAAGATGTTGAGAAGGAGGAGAGGTAACAATTTGTAATAGCTTATCCATTCCAATTATATAAGATAGAAATATATTCGAAATAAGAAATGATAAACCAAAGAAGATGATATGCTTCGATGATTTTTTAAAGAATTTGTTTTTATCCATAGGCGAATTATTTAAAGCTCTTTGCTTATTTGCATCACCTTCTATAAAGTATTCAATCTTTCTGAACACCATTTCTAAGAAGATCGTCTGGGGACATATCCATCCGCAGAATATTCTTCCATAGACAACAGTAAATAAGAAAATTGAAACAATAATCGAAATCATTGCAAGTCCGAAAAGATGAAAATCATGCGGCCCGAATGGTATGCCGAAAATAATAAATTTTCTTTCGAGTATATTGAGAATTAGAAGCGGATGCCCATTAATTTTTATAAACGGAATAGCAAAAAGAAATACTAAAAGTACAATACTTACTACTGTTCTTGCATTATAATAACTACCGGAAGGTTTTTTGGGATAAATCCAGTTTCTTTTACCTTCCTTTGTCATCGTAGCTAAGGAATCTCTAAATCTTTCTTCGTCACCATGAATATCAAGTGCCATATGTATTAATTACCTTCTACCGTTTCTTTGTATAATATTCCTTCTTGTGCTTTTGGATTATCCGGATTTGTGCCATGAATAGATTTAATATAAGAAGCTACCTCCTGCATTTTCTTAGGATCAAGCTGAGTTTCCCAGCTAATCATACCCTTTGCAGGGACTCCATATTTTACGGTACTAAAAATACTTTTAATATCGCCACCATGAATCCAATAATCATCAGTAAGATTCGGTCCGACCGTACCTTCGCCATTATTACCATGGCATGAAGCGCAGTTTTTTAAGTAAATATCTTTGCCTGATGATAAGGCAGGAGTATCTGTCAAAACTGTTACTGTCTCCTCATTCAAGAAAGCACCTGTCTTTATTAAGATTTCTCTTTCGGCAGATGCCATCTGTACTTCGGACTGATATTCGGCAACTTGAATATTACCATCACCGGCAATATGAAAAACAAACATATAAATCACGCTCCAGATAATCGAACCATAGAACAAGATATTGAACCAAGGCGGAATCTTATTATCTAATTCTTTAATCCCATCAAAATCGTGATGGAACATTATCTCTTGCTCTTTTTCTATCGGAGTAGTTTTAGTAAGCCATTTCATAAATGCAGATAATGGACTTAAAAGAATTTTACCTTCATTATCATTCTTTTCTGAATAGACAATTGTAAGGAATAGAATACAGGTAACAAAAACCAAGGTAACGATCATCATTGTCTGCATTACTTGGCTTAAGCTATCTTCACCTGCGGCATATATATTTATAGAGCCGATAAAGAAAAAGAAAACTCCTATTAATAATCCTACTACTTTATCTGTCTTCATTTAAGTTCTCTGAATTGTTTAATTTATCTTGGTCTTCCTCCAATGGGAGGTTTTTCATTTTATTCCTGTAGTTTTTGCTTAGCTTAATCACCCAATAAATTGTAGAGATAAACATAAGAAAAAAGACTACCAGAACAAGAATCGGAAAAATCGATACATCTTTTATTTCGGTTAAATATTTTGAAAACATTTTTCTCCTTATTTCCCATTTGCAGGTTTAGATTTAATATCAGTCCCTAATCTCTGCAAATATGCTATTAAGGCAACAATATCAGTCTCTGGATCGGCATCTGCTCCGCTAGAAAGCAAATCATCTGAAATCTTTTTCGCTTGAATTTCCAGATCATCATTAGCGAATTTCTCATATCCATCTTCATAAGGGACACCAAGAGTACGCATAACGCTAATCATTCTTGGTGTAAGCTCTCTATCATATTTCTCTGTAAAAAGCCATGGATATGGGGGCATTATAGAACCGGGGGACATTGTTCTCGGGTCTTCCATATGCATAAAATGCCATAGGTTACCATATTTTCCGCCTTCTCTATGTAAGTCAGGACCGGTACGTTTAGAACCCCATAAGAAAGGATGATCATAAACATATTCTCCCGCTTTAGAATATTCTCCGTATCTCTCCGTTTCTGATCTAAATGGACGAACTAATTGTGAATGGCAGTTATTACAACCCTCTCTTATATATATATCACGTCCATGAAGCTCGAGAGGTGAATATGGTTTTACGCTTGAGATTGTTGGAATATTACTCTTGACTAAATAAGTAGGAATAAACTCAACTGCACCACCGATTAAAATTACAATAGTTGAAAGGAGAGCGAATTTCATCGGGCGTTTCTCTAACCATCTATGAATTAAACCACGTTTAAATTCGTCTTTTACTTTTAGTAATGGGGCTGCTTCTGCTTCTTCATCCTTAACGAAAGTTCCTAATTTAATAGTAACAGCTAAATTATATACCATCATTATAAATCCGGTAAGATAAAGCAATCCACCGAATGACCTCATTATATACATCGGAATTATTTGTAATGTAGTTTCCAAAAAGTTCGGATATTGCAATATCCCGAGAGGTGTAAATTGCTTCCACATTAATGCCTGTACTATACCCGCCCAATAAAGTGGTATTGAATAGAAAACAATTCCTAATGTACCAATCCAGAAATGGAGGTTAGCCATCTTCTTTGAATATAGATCGGTCTTCCACATTCTTGGTACTATCCAATAAAGCATACCGAAACTTAAAAATCCATTCCAGCCTAATGCTCCAATATGGACGTGTGCAATAATCCAATCAGTAAAATGTGCAAATGCATTTACTCCTCTAAGTGAAAGCATCGGACCTTCAAAAGTTGACATACCATAAGCAGTTACTGCAACAACCATAAATTTAAGAATTGGATCAGTTCTCACTCTATCCCAAGCACCTCTTAAAGTTAATAGTCCATTAAGCATACCGCCCCATGAAGGAGCAATTAACATAATAGAAAATACTGTGCCGAGCGATTGAGCCCAATCAGGTAGTGCGGAATATAAAAGATGATGAGGACCAGCCCAGATATATAAAAAGATTAATGCCCAGAAATGGAGGATAGATAATCGATATGAATATACGGGTCGATTCGCCGCTTTCGGTAGATAATAGTACATCAGACCGAGAAAAGGAGTAGTAAGAAAGAATGCTACTGCATTATGACCATACCACCATTGAACAAGTGCATCTTGAACTCCAGCATAGGCACTGTAACTTTTGAAAAGTGTTAATGGAATTTCTATTGAATTGACTACATGTAGTACTGTAATTGTAACGAATGTCGCGATATAAAACCATATAGCCACATACATATGTTCTTCGCGTCTTTTAATAATTGTCATTATCATATTAACGCCAAAGACTAACCAAACGATAGCTATTGCAATATCGATAGGCCACTCAAGTTCTGCATACTCTTTGCTTGAAGTCATTCCTAAGGGTAATGTGATAGCTGCTGCAACAATAATTGATTGCCATCCCCAGAAATGGAATTTACTTAAAAAATCATTATACATTCTTGCTTTAGTTAGTCTTTGCAATGAGTAATAGATTCCTGCAAAAATTATATTTCCTATAAATGCAAAGATTACCGCATTTGTATGTAATGGTCTTATTCTTCCGAATGTCGTGTATGATATTCCAAGATTCAATTCGGGATAGTATAACTGTATAGCCATTATAAGCCCTACAAGCATACCTACAAATCCAAATACCAATGATGCGTATATGAACAGTCTGACAATATTATTATCATAACTGAATTTTTCTACATTCATTTAACTGCTCCCATGTTTTTTATCTTTATCTTTCTTAGGCTCGTCATCGAATAATATCCGAATCGAGGGTGTATATTTATCATCAAACTGACCGCTCTTTACTGCTCGGATAAAAAGTATCAAAAAAATGATTGCGATAAGAAGACTAAATCCAATTAATACTATTATAACAGACATTAAATTAATCCTCTCTTTTTTGCATATAAATTTGTTCCGGTAGTAGTAAAAATAACAATCGATATCGAACTTATGGGCATTAAGATAGCCGCTAAAATCGGAGTTAAATTTCCACTTATGGCAAAATAAAGACCGAAAAAATTATACACAAATGAAATAATGAAACTCGCTATAATTATTTTTTTACTGTAAGCAGCAAAATTCAAAAATTGTGTAAATAAATCGAATGATTTTGCTTCTAAAATACCATCGCATGAAGGAGAAAAATTGCTTTTATCTTCGCTTATCGATATTCCAATATTGCTCTGCCTTAATGCACCAGCATCATTAAGCCCATCACCCATCATTAATACTTTCTTATCAACATTCTGGAGTGCGGCAATATAATCAAGTTTATTCTGTGGCGATTGATCGAATAAATAGGTCGAATCATTTCCGAAAAACTTTTTCAAATTTTCCAATTCCGATTTATTATCACCGGAGAGAACATGTATAGAATATTTCTCTTTCAATTCCTTTGCTAAATCCGAGAGATTGTCTCGGTAGAAATTTTGAATTATAAATTTACCGATATATTCATCATTGATAGAACAATGCACTACGGAGCTTCCACCACTAAATTCAAATTTTTCTTTATCAACATGATGTAGTGAACCTAACTTTATCGTTGAACCATTTATCTCAGTATAAATTCCTTCACCTGCTATCTCATCGAATTTTTCAGTAATTATATACTCTCCTTCTAAATAATCAAAAATTATTTTACTTAAAGGATGAATAGAATTTCTTACGGCACTTTTAATTAAAATTTTTTTCTTCTTAGTTAATTCCATTCCTTCATATTTAATATTTGATTTACCCGAAACCGTAAGTGTACCTGTTTTATCAAAAACAATATCAGTGATTTTTGTTAATTCTTCTATTAAGTCAACATTACGAAGATAGAAATTATTCCTTCCCATTATTCGAAGAGCATTGCCTGAAGTGAAAGGGGTTGAAAGTGCCAATGCACATGGGCAAGCCACAATTAATATCGCAGTAAATACATTCATTGCTGTATTAGTATCATAAAACATCCAAATCACGGAAGAAACTATTGCAAGACCAAGAACGATAAAAGTAAAATATTTACTAATATAATTAGCTAAAGAAATGCTATTCATCTCTTTTTGCTTACTAAATATTTTATTATTCCAAAGACGTGTAAGGTAACTTTGCGAAATCTCTTTAATACTTTCTATTTCGATAGCACCGCCGGTTTGCTTGCCTCCGGCATAAATTACTTCACCCTGTTCTTTCTTTATAGGCAATGCCTCACCTGTTACAAAGCTATAATCGATAGTCCCATTTCCTTTAATCAAAACAGAATCCACCGGAATAAGTTCTCCATTCCTAATTATTAACCTATTACCCACCTCAATTTTTTCAACAGGTATAGTAGTCTCGCTATTGTCTTTCTTTATAGTAATTCCAAGAGGGAAGTATGATTTATAATTCCGCTCAAAATTCAATGCATCATAAGTTTTTGTCTGAAATAGTTTACCAAGTAATAGAAAGAAAATTAGTCCGGTCATCGAATCCAAATAACCTGCATTTGAGAAGAAAATTATTTCAATTAAGCTTCTTAAGAAAAGTACGATAATACCCAAAGCTATCGGGACATCTATATTTACTATTTTGTTCTTTAGGCTTTTATATGCGGAGATAAGATATTCTGAACCGCTATAAAAAAAGACGGGTATTGATAGGAAAATATTCAAATAATTAAAAAGTGTATCGAGACCTGAGGAATCTTGAGGAGAAATTGATAAATATTCGGGAAAACTAAGCATCATTATATTCCCAAAACAAAATCCGGCTATACCTATTTTATAATATAACTTCCTAAATTCTTTGTCGTTTTTTGAATCTCGTTTCTCTTCTAAATTGAGTAGTGGTTCATAACCGATTGAATCTAATAGTGTTACGATTTTTTTTAGAGTTGTGTTATTGTTGTAAGTAACCGAAAGTGATTTTTGAAGAAAATTTACTTGCGATGAGAGTATATCCTCATCTAATTTATTCAGATTTTCCAATATCCATATACATGAACTGCAATGCATTTGTGGTATTGTGAATAAAGCTTTGGAAATTTTGTCATCGCGAAAATCGATAAATTTTGTTTTTACATCGGGATCATCTAAAAAATCATAATTCCTTTTATTCTCATCTTTCTTATTAATTCCCGGTGCATTAGAAATCGAGTAGTAAGTGCACATATCATTATTATTCAATATCGAAAAAACACTTTTGCATCCATTACAGCAAAATATTTTATCATCGATATAAATCTTATCATCAGGACATTCATCCCCGCAATGATAACAGATAAGTTTTTTACTTAATAATTTTTCTTTTGTGCTATTCAATTTTTATTTTATTCTGATATGAAAAATTCAACCTAAAAAGAGCCGATAACTTTTTATTTTATTATCTGCAATTTATAAAGAATTTACTCAAATGTGGGTAAATTACAGAATAAATTTGATGAGAATAAGTCATAATGTCTCTTTTAGAGAAATGAGAAAAATTAATGCTAAATATATGTGATTTTACTAACTTTGTTCTGTATCAATAAAAGATGGTTTTAAGTGATTAAAAGAATCAATCCAATTATCATAAAAAAGGCAATTAAGTATTCGGTTGGTATTATTGCTGCTATAATTCTTAATATATTCATTTTTGAATTATTACAGGGTATTACGGCACTGATATATGGTTTTGAAAAAGTGGAATTTCTTTTATCTAATTTAGAACTCTATAACGTAATTAGTTTCACGAGTGAAAAAACCGTAGTTGTATTATTTATTGTCTTTTTCTCCCCTCAATTATTTTCTCTAGTTTTTTCTGAGCTTGTCATTTTGCTTTTACTAAAAAAGTCGAAATTATTCTTTAGCGTACTTATTGTATCTAATTTGGCTCTACTTTTATTTTTGGTAGGTGTATTTACGATGATAGTGCTCACGCGAAGTAACCAAGAAAATGACTGGAGCTTATTCTTTTATTTTTCGGGAGCGAATGAACTAATAAAGAATATTACTCTATCGGTAATTACTTTAGGAATCACTGTATATTCAATAATACGCATTTATCAACTTATAAAAATTGGGAAACGAAATGAGCAGATTAACGGGTAAGACGGTTTTTATTACAGGAGCTACTTCTGGAATTGGCAAGTCATGTGTTTACGCTTTTGCTAAAGAAGGGGCTAACTTAATTATAACAGCTAGAAGAATTGAAAAATTAAATGAAATTGCTGAAGATATAAAAAAAACTTTTTCAGTAAGTGTTTTGCCTCTTAAACTAGACGTTCAGAAGCGAGATGAAGTAAAAAAAATTGTCGCCGATCTTCCCGAAGAATGGAAGAAGATCGATATTTTACTCAACAATGCCGGACTCGGAAGGGGATTAAATAAACTTTATGAAGATAATCCCGATGGCTGGGATGAGATGATTGATACTAACGTTAAAGGGTTGCTTTATGTTACACGCGAAATAATCCCTCAGATGGTCGAAAGAAAAAATGGTCATATTATTATGATTGGCTCAATCGCAGGAAGAGAACCATATTCTAAAGGTGCTGTTTACTGTGCTACGAAGTTTGCAGTAAATGCAATCACTCGCTCGCTCCGTTTGGATGTAGTTGATAAAAATATCAGAATCAGTACAGTCGATCCGGGATTAGTAGAAACAGGTTTTAGTGAAGTTCGATTCTATGGTGATACAGAAACTGCCAAAAATGTTTATAAGGGACTAACTCCATTGGTTGGTGATGATATTGCTGATGCTGTCATTTATGTCGCTACTCGACCAGCACACGTAAATATAGCAGAAATGGTCGTTTTCCCTACTGCTCAGGCAGCAGCTACTACTGTGCATCGTGAATAAAATTTTTTATTATTCATTTAAATAAAAGGGTCCTATTAACGATAATAAGGAAGGTATAGCTTATATAAATTAAGGGGTCTCAATTGTTTTCAGGAACGAGATACGAAACTTACATTAATAAAGAAAACATACTTCCTGCTTTTGCCGGAATTGTATGTTTTCTATTCTCGCCTTATGGTATTACGATAGATTTTCAAGTAACGTACATTGATGTCCCTTGGGCTGTATTACTTCCCATATTTATATCAATGGCGTATGGGGTAAGGGCAGCATTTATTACAGGATTTTTCGGTGGTGCTTTTTATCCATTTTTATTATGGACCAATAACGGTTGGGCAAATGTTCTAAATTCCCTTCTTCTTCTTCTTTTATTTGTTTTAGTGGGATGGGCTTATAGATCTAAGATATATGAAGTGCCTAGGATTTTCTTTAGTCGATTTATAATTACCTTAATACTCTTTTTTGTGGTGATGTCTTTTTCATATCGATATTTATTTAATTTTATGTTATCCTTTAATCCTCCATTTTGGAATTCAGTGGCTGTAACAAAATTTCCGGTAAGTTTATTGACGAGTTTTATACTAAAAGACATAATAAATTTTTCTTTTTTGATTATTCTTGTCGATGCATTTTTGAGAATTTCATCTGTTAGAGCATTCCTAGGGCTTTTAAATCCGGATAGAATTAAAAGCAATGGTGCAATTTTAATTGTTGCCATAATCAGCACTCTATTTATTTGGCTAATTTTTGTTACTCTAAATTATGCACTATTTGCGAATGAGAACCCATACGCAGAAACCTATAATAGAATTGCATTAATTGTTATTCTTCTTAGCGGTGTAATTACTGCATCAGTTATTTTTAGATATGTCGAGAATAGACACGAAACTCTAGAACTACTTACCATTGCAAATGAAAAAGCTATTGAAATGAACAGAGTAAAATCTCTCTTTTTTGCAAATATGAGTCATGAACTAAGAACTCCATTTGTGGGTATTTTAGGTTATGCAAATTTACTATCTGAAATAGTAGAAAAAGAGGATGAGAAAGAACTTGCAGATGGAATTCTTAGAACTTCTCATCGCCTGATGGACACATTAACCAAAATTTTGAATGTAACAAAAATGGAATTTGACCATTATGAAGCAGAATTCGATCACGTTTCAATTAATCAATTGATAGAGGAGGTCTATGAACAATTTTATACTGCTACCCAATTGAAGAAAATAAAATTAACAAAAACATTTTTGTGCGAAGATAGTGTTGTTTATACTGATTCGAGATTATTGATAGATATACTTAATAATTTGATTAATAATGCTATTAAATTTACAAACGAAGGTGAAGTAGAAATAATAACTTTTATTAATCGAATTGGGAAACAGGATTTTTTTAATATTATTGTCCGTGATACGGGTATAGGAATTGCAAAAGATAAGCAGGAGATCATTTGGCAAGAGTTTAGGCAAGCAAGTGAAGGTACTAATCGTGAATATCAAGGTACTGGTCTAGGACTTTCAATAATTAAAAAATACACAGAACTTCTTGGTGGTTCTATTCATCTCGAAAGTGAATTAGGAAGTGGTTCAAAGTTTACATTGATTTTACCAATGATTGACAAATAACAAAGTCGCCCGAAATGTTCCGAGCGACTCTATATGAATTTATTTAAATGGATTTATTAAACTACAAAAGCTGTAACATCTCCGGCTCCTTCACGGATTATTTCAGGACCATCTCCACTGAGATCGATAATACTTGATGGAACTCCTTCCAGTGCTCCGGCAGCCAACATTAAATCCACTTGGCTATTAAATATTGCTTGGATTTCCAATGGATCGTATAATGGATCGCCATTTCTTTTTGTTACACTAGTGCTTATAATCGGATTCCCTAATTCTTTTGCAAGTAATATCGCTATTGCATGGTTAGGGACTCTTATCCCCACTGTATCACGCTTAGTCCATAATTTTTTAGGGACTTCCTTTGCAGCAGGCAATACAAATGTATAAGGACCCGGTAGATGTTTTTTCATCGATTTATATGCATAGTCTGATACTTTTGCATATTTAGCGATATCCTTCAAGTCAGGGCAGATGAAACTGAATAGTTTAGTGCCTGCTTCGTGTTTAATATCATAAACGCGTTCTACCGCTTCTTTGTTAAAAATATCACATCCGATTCCATAAACTGTATCGGTTGGGTAGATTATCACTCCACCATTTTTTAATACTTCTACTGCTTTATTGATAAATCTTAATTGTGGTGTTACAGGATGAAGTTCGTAATATTCCATAAAATGTTCCTCTCTTAAATAAGTTGTGAAGATACTTCAAGAACAGAGTTGTAATATAAAATAGTAAAATTAATTGTCAATTAAAATCGAATAACATTAATAAAAATTTCCCATTTTTTCCATTTACAATCGGATTTTGCTATCTTTTAAGGATAAATTAGAAAGAATATTATGAATAAAAAATTAGCAGTAGTTGCGCTTAGCGGTGGAATGGATAGCTGCGTAACTGCCGCTTATGCAAAGAAGGAATACGATTTAGCATTATTGCATATTAATTACGGACAGAGAACGGTTAAAAGAGAATTAAAAGCATTTAATGATATAGCTGAATACTATGATGTTAAAAATAAATTAGTAATAGACTTCTCTCATTTTACTCAAATAGGGGGTTCTTCTCTTACCGATAGTAAAATGGATGTATCGAAAGCCGATTTAAATAATCATGAAGTACCTACATCTTATGTCCCATTTCGGAATGCTAATATACTTTCAGCAGCGACAGCATGGGCTGAAGTTCTAAATGCAAATGCTATATTTATCGGAGCAGTATATGAAGATGCAAGCGGTTATCCCGATTGCCGACCCGATTTTTATAAAGCATTCGAAGAAGTAATTAGAATTGGGACAAAACCGGAAACAGATATTAGAATTATTACGCCGATAATTAATTTGAGCAAAGAGGAGATTGTTAAAAAAGGGATTGAGTTAAATGCTCCTCTGCATCTTACTTGGTCATGTTATCAGAATGATGCAGAAGCATGCGGTGTATGTGATAGCTGTGCATTTAGATTAAGGGGCTTCCAAAAAGCCGGTTACGACGACCCCATACCATACATAACCAAACCGGATTATAACGTTTTATAATTATTTTATGATAGATAATAAATCAAAAATATTGTTAGGAGACTCGAATGAATTACTAAAAGAGATTGAAAGTAATTCTGTTGATTTAATATTTACCTCTCCTCCTTATGCAGATAGCCGCAAAAATACTTATGGCGGTATCCATCCAGATAAATACGTTGAGTGGTTCTTGCCTTTCTCTGGGCAACTTTTCAGGGTACTAAAAAATGATGGTACATTTGTGCTAAATATAAAAGAAAAAGTCGTTGATGGCGAAAAACATACTTATGTGCTGGATCTCATTAAAGAGTTACGGAAACAGGGCTGGTTATGGACAGAAGAATTTATCTGGCACAAAAAAAATTCTTTTCCCGGTAAATGGCCAAATAGGTTTAGAGATTCTTGGGAAAGATTGCTTCAGTTTAATAAATCAAAAAAATTTAATATGTATCAAGATGAAGTAATGGTTCCTGTTGGAGATTGGGCAAAGACAAGATTGAAAAACCTTAGTGAAACTGATAAAAAAAGGGATAATGCCAAAAACGGGAGCGGGTTTGGAAAGAATATCTCAAATTGGGTTTCGAGGGATATGGTCTATCCAAATAATGTGCTTCATTTAGCAACCGAGTGTAACAATAAAAATCATAGTGCCGCATTCCCAGATGAATTACCTGAATGGTTCATTAAACTTTTCACAAAAGAAGGGGATGTAGTTTTAGACCCATTTATGGGTTCCGGAACTACGGTAATTGTAGCACAGAAAATGTTAAGAGTTGGAATAGGTATTGAAATTATTGATGAGTATTATAGATTAGCAGAGTCACAATTAACTCAAAATTTATTTGTTGCAGAGCCGGAGATAATTTATGGCAAAGATCGAAACAAAAAAACTAATAAGTTACATCGAAAATAATATTAATGAATTTAATGAAGCTCGACTTAATAAAATAAGCCAACTTAATTTGAAGGATATTTTGCTTAGAAAGAATCCCTATCTTTTTAAAGCAAAAAATATTCTAACATCACAAGACCTTATTCAAAACTTAGTTGATGCTTATTTATCTTCACAAGAAGAAACGATGTTTGGGACATTTCTTGAAGGGCTAGCAATTTATATTTGTCAGACGGTACACAACGGAAAAAAATCTGCTGCCGAAGGAATTGATTTAGAATTTGATAAAGATGAAGTAAAGTATATTGTTACTGTAAAATCAGGACCCAACTGGGGTAACTCAAGTCAAATAGTAAGAATGAGAGATAACTTTAGAAAAGCAAAAAGAATTTTAGGAACTAATGCAAAAAAGGCAAATGTTATTGCGGTGAATGGATGTTGTTATGGCAGAGTAAATATAATTGATAAAGGAGATTATATTAAATTAGCCGGACAACAATTTTGGGAATTTATTTCAAACGAGAAAGAGATGTATTTAAGATTCATCGAACCGTTAGATCATAGAGCAAAGGAAAGAAATGATTTGTATTTGCAAAAATATTCAGCTTTATTAAATAATTTTACTCAGCAGTTCTCAAATGAATTTTGTGCTACCGGTATAATAGATTGGAAAAAACTTGTTAAATTTAATTCAAGTAAAGAAAAATATAGGGAAATAGATGAACGATAAACAAAAAATATTAGAGGTGTTTCCTAATCCGCAGAAAGATAGGGATTACACAATTATTCACACATCACCGGAATTTACTTCTGTATGTCCAAAAACGGGGCAGCCAGATTTTGCAATAATAGATTTGGAGTATATTCCCGATGAAGTTTGTGTGGAATTAAAATCCTATAAGTTCTATCTTGGTTCTTATAGAAATGACGGTATATATTTTGAGGCAGTAACAAATAATATTTTAAATGATTTGGCTGCGGTATTGCAGCCACGTTATATAAAAATTACAGCTAATTGGAATCCGAGAGGCGGAATTTCATCGGTTGTGATTGTTGAACATACTAAATAAAAACAAACCACCTAATGGAGTGTATTTAATGGCAAAGAAAATAATCAAAAGAAGTTGGGCTGAACCATTCAAAATCAAAATGGTCGAACCACTTAAGATGACTACCAGAGCCGAAAGAGAAATGGCTATTAATGAAGCTGGTTACAATACTTTTTTATTGAGAAGCGAATATGTTTATTTGGATCTATTAACTGATAGCGGTACTAACGCTATGAGTGATTATCAATGGGCAGGAATGATGATCGGAGACGAAGCTTATGCAGGAAGCAAGAACTTCTATAATCTTTGGAATAACGTAAAGAAACATTATGGAATGCCTTATTTTGTTCCTACTCATCAAGGCAGAGCTGCTGAACATATGATATCAAAAATACTTATTAAACCGGGCGATTTCGTTCCTGGCAATATGTATTTCACAACTACTCGTTTACACCAAGAACTCGCCGGGGCTACATTCGTTGACGTAATTGTTGATGAAGCACATGAAGCTCAAAACACATTTAAGTTTAAGGGCAATATCGATCTAAATAAACTTAGTAAATTAGTTAAAGAAGTCGGTGCTAAGAAGATTGCTTATATCAGCATGGCTGGACCGGTTAATATGGCTGGCGGTCAACCATTCTCAATGGCTAACTTAAAAGAAGTTGCTGCATTCGCTAAGAAACATAAAATTAAATTATGGTTTGATGCTACACGCGCTACTGAAAATGCTTTCTTCATTAAAGAATTAGAAAAAGGTTACGAGAATAAAACTATTGCAGAAATCTTAAAAGAAATTTGTTCATATTTCGATGGTCTTTGGGTCAGTGCTAAAAAAGATTTAATGGTTAATATCGGCGGATTCCTTGCTACAAGAAATAAAAAGGTTTATGAAGAAGCAAGAAATATGGTTGTGATTTATGAAGGACTTCATACTTATGGAGGTTTAGCAGGAAGAGATATGGAAGCTATGTCCCGCGGTATCGAAGAGATGGTGCAGTATGATAACGTAAAAGCAAGAATAGGGCAAGTGGAATATTGTGGTAAGCAATTAGAAAAATTCAATATCCCATTGGTTTATCCATTCGGCGGACACGCCATATTCTTAGATGCAAAAAGATTTTTATCTCACATAAAACAAGATGTTTACCCGGCTCAATCTCTCGCATCCGAAATCTATCTTGATTCAGGTGTTAGAGGAATGGAACGCGGTGTTGTTTCTTCAGGTAGAGACCCTAAAACCGGATTAAACAGAATGCCTAAGCTCGAATTAGTTCGTCTTACATTCCCAAGAAGAGTTTATACTCAGGCACATATTGATGTGATGGTCGAATCTGTTGCTCAAGTATATGACGATAGAAAGAAAATCAAAGGTTTGGAAATGACATACGAACCAAAATATTTGCGTTTCTTCCAAGCACGTTTTAAGAAAATTAAATAATATGTTTGATCCGATAAACATACAAGAAAAATATATTTCCGAGCGAGAAAAGATCTTTTCAAACGAGGAATTGATTTCTGAGCCATTGAATTTCTGTGTCTCTTATTCTCTTCTTATCGAAGAATATATTTTTAATATTCTCAAAAATAGGGATAAGAATTTTGCAGTGGCTTCGGTGGGTAGTTTTAGCAGAAGAGAATTATCTCCATATTCTGATATTGATGTTATGTTTATCGTTCCTCTTATAAGGGATTATGAAGAAGATATCAGAGCTGCAGTAACACTATTGTGGGACTGCGGCTTTGAAGTAAGTCATACTGTTCGTGAGTATTCCGATATCGAACGATTTATTGATGAAGATTTACACACATTCACTCAGTTTTTTGAAACTCGTTTTATTTGTGGTAATGAAAAAATCTATAATGAATGGAATAAAAAAGTTCTCAGTTCTCTTAACGAAGAAAACAGAAAAAGATTAGTTTTTCAATATTTTGATGATACTAAAAAACGACATCATAAATTTGGTGATTCTTCTAAAGTATTAGAACCAAACGTAAAAAACACAGCGGGTGGATTGCGCGATCTTCAAGTAATTGAATGGGTCTATGCACTCAAGAATAATCTTATTCTTACTAATCAATCCGAGGTAACTCAAACAGAAGCATATTTAAAACTATTATTGGTGCAAAAAGTAATTGTTTCAAGAGCAGTAGCACGTTTGCTCGAAGCTTATAAATTTATAATTAATGTAAGAAACCATCTTCACTTAATATCTGGTGCAAAAAACGATCGTTTAGAATTTTCTGCTCAAGAAAAAATTGCCAAAATTATGGGCTATGCTGAACCGGGCTCGCGGAATTTTATGAGGCGTTATTTTGAATGTTCTAATACTATTAAAAGATTTGCTTTAACGAGCACAAAAAAGACAGAAGAAGAATTACTAAATCCATTTTCTGAAATATTAACAGTTCAGCTTGATGATGATTTTATTTTAAGAGGAAATACAGTTTCTTATACGAGTAGTGAAGAGATTTCTTTGCCCACTATTATGAGAGCATTTTATTATCGAGGGTTTTATACTGCAAGGTTAGATGATAGTTTACGTTCTTCTATAATCGAAGCTGTTATTGATCTTAGTGAGTCATCGATTTTTGAACCTAATTCTTCCGCATTCTTTCGAGAGATATTAAAGCTTCCGAAAAATGTAGGTAAAACGCTTTACGCCATGAATGAGCTTGGTGTACTTGGAGCTTTTCTCCCTGAATTTAAAGACTTAGTAGGATTCTTCCAACCCGGCGTTTATCATTGCTATACCGCTGATGAGCATACTTTAATTGCATTAAATAATTTAGAAAATCTGGAAAATGAAACATCCTCTTTGGCTAAACTTTTTATTGGCAATAAACGAAGAGATATTTTATTTCTTGCTGTTTTATTCCATGATATTGCAAAACCAATAAGTGTTTCAGGACATGAAATTATCGGAACTGAAATTGCGTGCTCGATTATGGAACGACTTGGATATAATTTTGAATCAATTCAAATGGTGCAATTTTTAGTTCAACATCATCTTACAATGGAGCAGGTAGCTTTCAGACGCAACTTAAATGATGCGGTTACATTAGATAGTTTTGCAAAAAAAATCCCTTCGATTCAAGCACTTGAAAATTTGTACTTGCTTACATATGCTGATCTATCGGCTGTCTCACCGGTTGTTTGGACGCAATGGAAAAGCGATCTTCTAAATGAGCTTTTCATCAAAACTAAAAAAATGTTTGAAGAACGAATTTCCGGAGAAGTACTTCTTACTCATACAGCGAATGCTTACTTAAGTGAATCAGAAAATGATTTTGCTTTTAGAGAACATATTGAATCTATTGACGATCTTGCATATCTACAACATTTTTCACAGGATGAAATTAATCAGCATATTGATGAAATTGAGAAAGGCTCTTCTGTCTCGGTGTTCTTTAAAGAAGACTATAGTTTTACATATATTACTGTAATCGCTTTTGATTCCGACTCTCTTCTATCACGCATCTGCGGTGCTTTATCGATTAATGATCTTAATATCTACGATGCTAAAATCTTCACTCGTAAAGATGGAGTGGTCATTGATAGTTTTAGCGTTACTGATTTTAGAACTCATAATGTAATAGAAACCTCTCGATATCAAAAGATTACGATCAACTTGCAGTTAGCAATCAATAATGAATTACAGATAACAAAAGAATTTAATAAGATTAAATCAAAGTGGTGGCGTTTAGAGAATAAATTTTTCAAAAGAAAAGGTAAAATTAAAATCTCTTTTGAGAAGCATGAAAAATATACTATTATCGATATTTTCTCCCCAGACCGGCTTGGATTGCTTTATCACATTACAAAAAAAATGAATGAATTAGGTCTTTCAATCTACTTTGCAAAAATATCTACTAAGGCGGATGATGTAGTGGACTCATTTTACATCTTAGACAGAAACAATAACAAAATATCAGCAAGTGAATATGAATTAATAACAGTCGAATTGACAGATACCATTATGGAGATGTTATAAAAATTGATGAATAATATTGATGGTAATAGCCCGATAGGATTTTTTGATTCGGGTATAGGTGGTTTAACGGTTGTCCGCTCAGTTACAAATTTACTTCCAAACGAAAATATAGTTTATTTCGGTGATACAGCACGAGTTCCTTATGGCTCTAAATCCAATAGCACTGTAATAGAATATAGCATGGAAGCGGCTAATTTTTTATTAAAGAAGAATATTAAACTTCTTGTTGTCGCATGTAATACAGCTTCATCAGTGGCACTCGAAACTTTACAAAACAATCTTCCAATTCCTGTAATCGGCATGATCGAACCCGGGTCGGATTATGCGTTGCATACATCACAAAATAAAATCATTGGTGTAATTGGCACTTATTCAACGATAAACAATAGAGCTTATTCAACACGATTACATATATTAGATCCTAATGCAAAAGTCTATGAAAAAGCTTGTCCATTATTCGTTCCATTTGCCGAAGAAGGATTAGTTGATCATGAAGCTTTACGACTTGTAGCAGCGGAATATCTAAGTGAATTGAAATCGAAAGGTATTGATACACTTGTTCTCGGATGTACTCATTATCCAACGTTAAAGAAAATTATTCAAAATGAGATTGGTCCGGAAGTTACATTAATTGATTCAGGAACTCCTGCGGCAAATATAGTCGAAGATTATTTATTAGAGAAGGGACTTAAAAATTCTTCTCACTTACCCGGCACTCAAGAATTTTTTGTAAGTGACGTACCGGCTAAGTTCAAAGAAATTGCTGAACGATTTCTTGGAAAAGTAATTTCCAACATTCATAAAATTGATCTCGAAGAATTAATTATCCAACGATAATTTATAATAAAGAATACCACAAATAGTTTTAGCGTCAACAATCTTGCCTGACTTTATCTTCTCTTCCGCCTCTTTTAAAGTGAGTGAAATTACTTCCATACCAAATTCACCCTCTTCACGATTATGTGCTCCTTCTTTAAGCTCTTTCGCTAAATAGATATGAAGGATCTCATTACTGAATCCCGGTGTTGTAAATATTGCTCCAAGTTTTGTTATGTTTTCTGAACTGTACCCGGTTTCTTCGGTAAGCTCCCTTTTAGCACAGAGAAACGGGTCTTCATTATTATCCAATTTACCTGCAGGTAATTCTAATATAAACTGATTATGAGGAAAGCGAAATTGATTAACGAAGATAATATTACCATCATCTTTTACAGGAAGAACAACCGCACCACCCGGATGTATTGCAGTCTCTCTATATCCTTTATTTCCGCTATCATAAACTATCTCATCTATCTTTAAATCAAATACTCGACCTTTATGAACTATATCTGTTTTCAGAACTTTGAAATTTAGCTTCTTCATAAACTCTCTTTATTTTTCGTAATAAGGTAATATTTCGCTGCCCAAATATTTTATTAAAGCTGTAATTACGCCAAGATCATCAAGATAACCAACCAATGGTGCTAAATCAGGAATCGCATCGATAGGGGAGATAAAATAGACTATTGCCGCTACTACAATCGATTTTCTATACCATCTGATATATGGGTCGCGGAAATAACTGAAGAGTGCTTTCAGATCTTTAGCAAATGTTATTTTGCTTCCAACTCTTTCTAATTTACCCCAAAAGCTTTCTTCAACTACTTTGCTTTTCTCTTTATATTCTTTATAAGAATCAATATTGTCAATATTTTCTAATCCATAATTATGCTCATTTTCTTCATACTTCATATTTACCTCTTTGTATATTTATCAAACCAGTCAAAAATTGTATTCCACCATAATTTAGCATTTTGTGGTTTTGTAACAAAATGCGTCTCATCAGGGAAATATAAGAATTTACTAGGAATTCCTCTTCTTTGTAATGTAGTAAATAATTCAAATGCCTGTCCCTCCGGCACTCTAAAATCGAATGCACCATGCACTACAAGCATTGGAGTATTTATTTTATCTGCCGAGCGATGAGGAGACCATTTTCCATACATTGCGCGGTTAGTCCATGGTGTTCCCTCATATTCCCATTCAGGAAACCAAAGCTCTTCCGTTGCCCCATACATACTTTCTAAATTATAAACTCCTGCATGTGAGACAAGTGCATTGAAGCGATCAGTATGACCGGCAATCCAATTCACCATATAACCACCATATGATCCGCCCGCCGCAAAAGTATTATTTCCATCAATGAACGGGAAAGTTTTAATTGCGTTATCATAAGTATTCATAAGATCGATGTAAGCCTTTCCGCCCCAATCGCCTGAAATTTCATCTGTAAATTTCTGTCCATAACCTGTGCTGCCTCTTGGATTAGGTGCTACTACTACATAACCCTTTGAAGCAAATAATTGTGTATTCCATCTGAAATGGAAATCATCTGCCCAGTTTCCCTGAGGACCACCATGAATTAAAAATATCATCTGATATTTTTTATTCGGATCAAAAAATGGTGGTTTAATTAATAATGATTGAACTTTAGCCCCTTCAGCACCATTGCTCCAAAATGATTCAGTGGGCTGCATATCGAATTGAGCCATAAATTCTGTATTACAATTTGTTAATTGTTTTACTTCACCTGATTTTGTGTTGTAAGAAAATAATTCTACAGGAAGTGTAGATTTCTGTTTCTTAAAGAAAATAAAATCACCTCTTAATAAAATGTTGCCATTCAAATTTTCTTTTACTAATTCAGTAACTTTTTTTGAAGCGATATCAAATCTAAAAATTGGAGTAAAAATTTCTTTCTCTGCAGTAAAGTAGATCGATTTAGAATCGGCTGTCCAAACGACTTCGCCAACTGATAAATTGATAGCATCTTTATAGTCAATAGAAGTACCGGTTGTTCTATCATATATAATTAAGTCCAATTTATCAGCTTCAAAGCCTGCGCGCTTCATAGATTTGAACGCAATATATTTTCCATCTGGAGAATATAGCGGCTGATTATCATTACCTTTACTTGTGGAGATTCTTTTTAATTCTGCAGGTGCATTGTTTTTTAAACCGGTTGTACTAAAAATAAAAACATCGTTATTAGTCGATGTAGCGAGCATTTCATCTTGGTTCATGGTTAGTGCCGCCTCGCCGCCATCAGGGGCTATAGCATAGTCTAAAGTGCCACCTAATGCAATTGGGGGTACATCATGTTTGCTCTTTAATGTTACATCAATATATTTCTTAGTAGCAATATCAAAAACATATAGATGGCTTCTCTTAGGTCCGCGCCAATCGTTCCAATGCCTATACATTAGTTCAGTAAAAATTTCTGCTTTTACTTTTGATGCTTCTTTTGCTTCATCTTTCTCTTTATTGCATTCTTGTGTTTCACAATCAGGATAAACACTTGAAACAAATAATATTTTCTTTCCATCTTTAGACCAAATATGCCCCGAGGTACCAGTGTATAAATCGGTTAATTGCATTTCGTTTTTACCGAAAATATCCGCAATCCAAATTTGTCCTTCAAATGAATAAGCTATCTGTTTACCGTCAGGAGAAAATGTCGGCTCCGACTCGTTTGAAGTCGAATTCATAAAGGGACGTACATTTGTTCCGTCGCTATCTATTAAATAGATATCCGAATTGCCTTTGTTTGAATCCATATCATAAGACGAAACTGTAAATGCAATTGTCTTTCCATCAGGGGATACATCATAAGCCCCTATCCTTTTTATATTCCAAAGGTCTTCTACCGTAATGGCTCTTTTCTGTGCTATAACTTGCGTGGCGAATAAAATAACTAATAATAAAAGTGATAATTTTTTCATTTTTTCCTCAATTAAATCTTAAAGTAAAATTACTAAAAAAAAGATAAAATATAATGATTTGCTAAACCCTTCTTATTTTGATAATTTTAAATCTTATTTTGACATTAAAATACGAAAATTATGAAATATCCTTTTGCAGAAATTGAAAAGAA
>Ga0172380_10001682_pt1 | contig 37697 bp, 36 predicted proteins | sample Leawe162metaG_FD_119747 | JGI IMG/M metagenome (GOLD analysis project Ga0172380, IMG submission 119747) | Leachate microbial communities from a municipal landfill in Southern Ontario, Canada - Leachate well 162 metaG | ecosystem: Engineered > Solid waste > Landfill > Unclassified | place...
CGAATGCCCCAGCCAGAGCGGACCTTTTTAACCGCATTCATCCTGACACTGGGTATGAATGGATTTGTTATATACATACCTCCAATTCTATCAGGGTGTTTCCAAGGTATTGAAACATAACGTGCCAATTGACTTTTTATCTCGAATATGCTACAATTACCGTTGAAAAGTGAAAGAATTATGAAGGTTAGAGAAAATCTGAACTAAAAGATTAAATCGACCGTAAGAATCCTTGAAACTTTAGGTCGAATTTAATAGTTTATTTGTTTCAAAAGAACAAAAAGGACTAAATGCAAGAAGAAGAGAAAAACAAACTCTATGTTGGAAATCTTTCCTACGACATCGATTCAGATGCTTTGTACGAAATGTTCGCCAAGATAGACGGAGTAGAAGTTGTTGAAGCTCGTGTCATCACTGACAAATTTAACGGAAACAGATCAAAAGGTTTTGGTTTTGTTACCGTCAAAGATGAAGAGATGGCTCAAAAAGCTATTGACGCTTTGAATAATACTGAAGTCGGCGGCAGACAGATCTTTGTCAACGTTGCTAGACCTCAGAAACAAGATGGTTTCGGCGGCGGCGATAGAAATCGCGGCGGCTACAACCAAAGATAAGTATTTTCAATACTTAACGCAAAAAATCCGAATGAGTTTTCTCAAACGGATTTTTTGTTTATTAGGAAATCTGATAGAATAGAATTGTTAGAATTCATTTTTAGTTAGGATTATATGGCATTTAAATTTTTTATGAAAAGAAAGACTGATGAGGCCAAGAAGCCTTCGCAGCCAAAGAATACTCACGAGACCAAAAAGCCTGAACCGCAACAATCTGAGATCAAGAGACCTGTGATGATAGCTAGGGACCAAAAGTCGGTTTATGCGTTTATTGATGCATCAAATCTTTTTTGGGGCGGAAAGGAAAGTATTGGTTTTAAAATAAATTATAAGAAACTCCTTGAATATTTGGAGAGAGAACATGGAGTTTCCAAAGCTTTTTATTATAGCGGGCTTCGAATATTTGACTTTGATTACTCTATTTTGGACTATGAAGCGATGGATTTTGCCAAGCTGACAGAGCACTTGAAGGAACTCCAGAAAAACAGTGATGAGAAAACTCAGTTTTTAATTGAGAAATCTCTAAACAAAATTAATTTTTATCAACTTTTAGAATCCTACGGCTATGTTATGAAGATCAAGCCAGCCAAAGTTTATTATGATGAAGACGATGAAAATCAGGAGCGTCCCATTTTAAAGGCTAACTGTGATGTCGATATGACCTTCGATATGATGCGCTATATGCAGCAATATTCAGGCATAATTGCAATGACCGGAGATGGCGATTTCGCTTCGGTGTTGAATTATCTAAAGACACATGGACGGGAGGTGACCGTGCTTTCCCGTTGGCAAAGAACGGCAAAAGAAATCAAGAATATAGCCGAAAAGAAATTTATAGACCTGGAAAATCTTCGACACATTATCCGCCTGGGCTGAGTTGATTGAAATATATTGAGTATCTCTATATAATTTACGGTTAAAATATAAATTGATCGGATATTTTTTGATATGACACAAAGAGTTATGGACAATCTGGAATCATTTCGAAAATCATTTTTTCGAGAAAAGTACCGTTTTGATCAGGGTAATGCTTTTTTAGTATTCGTAAATTTTGCCCTCCTTGTAGTGACATTGATGAATCAATCAAACGGCAATATGACAAACGTCAAATATTATATTATAGGAGGTCTTTTCGGCACATGGTTACTAGGGTACGTTTTGGATAAAGTTGTGAGGGTCCAGGAGATTCAAGAGAGAGTGATCCTAAAGAGGAGTCCGATTTGGAAGGAGAACTTCCAAAATCACCTAAGTCATGAAGAAAAGTTGACCAATCTAGTCGACCGCCTAGAAAAGCTTGAAAGGCAGCTAGAAAAGGCTATAGAGAAGACCCGACTATAATTTTTTTGTCATGTAAGTCTGTTCCAGATGATACCCCAGCTTCCGGAAGAAACCGCGGACGCCTACACCCGAAATGACCGCCATTTTCACAACCTTAGATTCCTCCTTTGCAATTTTTTCAGCTTCTAGCATCAATGATTTCCCAAAGCCACGGTGTTGAGGAGCATTTATCTTTGTCATACCAACTTCGACTTGCTCGCCGTAGGTGTGTATCTCCCTAATAAGCGCAGCATCTTTAAGGCAGGGATATATATTATCTGAGTTTTTTGAAATTCTTAATCTAAGAAAGGAGATGAGTTTCTGGCCATCCTCTGTCTCAATACTTAAAAAAATTTCTTTTCCACCAGAGCTTTCATAGTCTCTGCGCACTAAAATAGTTTTCTGTCCGGTTTTAAAATTGCTTTTGATCTCACGACAACGGATACAACGACAAAATATCCCGTCTTTCTTCATAATAGCCAACACGTCTTGTCGGAGATTTGAAACTTTCGCACCACCCTCGACTATCTCCCCTGAAGGAATATCTCGAATTACTCTTTCAATTCTACAAAACTCTGGAACGCTTGCCTTGATTATAGTTAAGACTCTACTAAGTTGAGCAGATGAATACGGTTTGAACTTTCCGTCCTTGTATAATTGATATGCACCGGTATTCCTGAGCAGCGCCATTGGATAAATTTTCAGGTGATCGGGCATATATAGAGGATTAGCAAATAATTCCTGAAACATCCCTATATCCATCTGCTGATTTGATCCGGGAAGATTCAGCATCATCTGGTAGGAAACCTTAAACCCTGCATCCTTGAGAAGTTTTGTAGCAAGGATTGTATCCATATCCAGATTACCCCGCTTATTGAGTCGTAATACTTTGTCATACAGCGACTGAACTCCCAACTCAACTTTTGTCACGCCTAGCTTTCGCAATCTTTTTAGCTCATTTTTGTTTATATAATCCTGTCTGGTTTCAACCGAAATCTCCACAATTCGATGTTTGGCACTTTCATTAATTTCTTGAAGTCTTTCGAGGATAGTGCTATTCCGTGCTGGAACTTGAGATCCAAAATCCAATAACTTATTTTTCTGGATCACCGCCTTCGCCGGAATAGTAAGATTATCATTTGCCGCCTCGAACATTCTTTTTATAAACCATGTCTGATAACCTCTGGGATAGTAAGACCAAGTACCACCTATAATTCGAATATTGATTTTATCTGTGGTATGGCCGACCGCCTTGAGTGCCTTCAGACGTAACGATACTTGCAAAAACGGATCATATTTGCACATTATTGCTCTCATTACGGCCGGTTCATTTGAAAGATAGCTTTTTGGCACATTTCTTTCGCTCGGACAGTAAATGCATTTTCCGGGACAGGGGAATGGTTTTGTTAGAACGGAAATAACCACGATGCCTGATTGGGACCGAGTGGACTTGAGCCGCAAGAGCGAATCAAGCCGCTCTGATCTAGCAATAGTTCCATCAGCAATCATTTTCTGGTAGAATTCAGACAGCTTATCGGTAGCAATAAACTGACCGAGTGATTTCTTCGCGAAACGGCGTTGAAATTTTTGTAGATCAGAAATATTATCTATATTACTCGCCGAAAGCTCAATTATAAATTTCTCGACTAATTTGGACATAATGAATAAAGATTACGCAGAAAATTTAATAGCTAAAACAATCAGTGATTATAACAAAATTGCCCCCCTCTGGTCAACAAAACGCTGGAAATTGCCTGATGATGTCTTACGATTGGAGAAGTATTTCAAGGAAGGCGATCGAATTCTTGATCTCGGTTGCGGGCAAGGCAACCTGTATGAGATAGCTCGCAAACATAGGGTTGACTATGTTGGATTGGATGCTTCAGCCGGACAAATCGAGATGGCAAGAAAACGTTATCCTGAGGCCAAATATGAAGTAATGAATTTCGGCAAGATCCCTTATCCTGATGAACTTTTTGATAGAATATTTTGCTTATCGACAATTCATCATATTCCACCGTCAGAATCCCGCGACAATTTCCTGGCAGAAGCACTGCGAGTATTGAAGAAAAATGGATTGCTAGCCATTTCGGCTTGGGATTTGAATGACCCAAAACTACTGGCCAAATATAATTCTAAAGATACCGAAGGCCTAGAGAATGGTGATTTGCTAGTTCCCTTCAAAGATAACGCTGGCGTAGAACTAGCCAAAAGGTATTATCACTGTTTTGAGCGACAAGAATTTCAAAGTATGTTAGAAAAGGCTGGTTTTGTAGTGGAAGAACTTTCTGTCGAAAAGCGTGGCCATAGTAAATTTCAGAATTTCTTAGCCATTTGCACGAAATAATAATCACTCTCTACCGAATTTATACCTAAATATCGTCGATCGACGATATTTAGGTATAAATTTATTTTTGGATATCATTTTATAGGATTTTCAAAAAAGTTTGGTTATCGTTTTGATATGAACTCATCGAATGAATTAGCCAAATATTTAGAAGAAAACGGGTTCCTAAAAACACCGGAAATTATTGAAGCATTCGCTCATGTTTTGCGGGCAGACTTCGTAAAGTCTGAAGACAGGGAATATGCTTATGAAAATGTACCTCTGCAGATAGGATACGAACAAACGATTTCCGAGCCATCGGTAGTTGCCTTTATGCTAGAATTGCTCCAGCCGAAAAAAGGACAGAAAGTCCTTGATATTGGCTCTGGTTCAGGCTTTACAGCTACGCTTCTGGCACGAATTGTAGGCCCAGAAGGGATGGTTTTCGGAGTTGAAAAAATACCTGCATTGGTTGAACTCGGAGCAACAAATATTGAAAAGTATGGATTTCATAATTGGGCAATAAAACTGGCAGGCAAGGAAGTCGGAGATCCTGACAACGCACCCTTTGACCGCATCTTAGTTTCGGCGTCAGCAGAATCGCTACCAGAAATGCTCGTCGGTCAGCTGATGGATGAAGGGCGGATGGTAATTCCAGTTAGAAATTCAATTCTACTTATTGAAAAAAATGCTAAAGGGCAAATCGATCAAACCGAATTTCCCGGGTTTGTATTTGTTCCTTTGACTTAAGATAAACTGTCTTCCATTACCCACTCTTTGGTTCTTTTAAATCTTCAAACCAGATAAGTTCTCTTGATTAACGAGAATTATTTTTTGACGAAGTTCCAAGAAGGCTGTTAGAATAAGAAAGATGAAAAATCTATTTGAGAATATGGAACATCTGCCTTTGGCTGAGAAACTACGGCCAAAGGATTTTGGTGATTTTGCCGGACAGGAACACATCCTCGGAGAGGGTAAGATCCTGCGCCGTATTATCGAATCGGACAGAATAATACCAATGATTTTTTGGGGGCCGCCCGGATGCGGAAAAACAACGCTAGCAAGAATAATTTCAGAAAAAACAAACTCAGACTTTATCATCCTCTCGGCGGTTTCTTCTGGTATCGCCGACGCAAAAGAAGTAATTAAAAAATCAAAAAGTGATTTAGAGCTCTATAGTAAAAGGACAATCTTATTTATTGACGAAATTCACCGGTTCAATAAGTCTCAGCAAGACTATTTTCTGCCTTTTGTCGAGAATGGCAGCATTATTTTAATTGGCGCGACAACCGAAAATCCCTCTTTCCAAGTAAACGCCCCTCTTCTATCCCGCGCCAGAGTCTTTCATTTCCGGGAGTTGTCTGAAGAAAATATCGTTAGCGTTCTAAATAATGCGATTAAATTGATTAACAAAAAACCGTCCGAATACTTCCCCAAAATCTTTACCGCTAAAAAAATTAAAATCCTAATCAAACCCGAAGCAGCGTTGGCAATAGCCAAATTGTGCGAGGGTGACGCCAGAGATGCCTACAATTCACTGGAATTGGCGATAATTTCCAAAGAAGCTGATTTGAAAGGTCGAATTGTAATCGATAAAACATTGGCCGAAGAATCTGTCCAACAGAAATTTATCCGTTATGACAAAGGCGGGGACGGACATTTCGATGCTATCTCGGCCTTACACAAATCGCTGCGTGCCTCCCAAGTTGATGCCTCTTTGCATTATTTGGCTAGGATGCTAGAAGCAGGGGAGGATCCTCTTTATGTTCTCAGAAGGTTAGTTAGATTTTCTGCCGAAGATATAGGCATGGCCGATCCACAGGCACTTATTATCGCCACATCAGGAGTCGAAGCAGTCAAATTCATCGGCATGCCGGAAAGCAACGATATCCTTGCCGAAATCGTAGTCTATTTGGCCAAAGCCCCGAAATCCAGAACAGTTGACGAGGCCTACGCAAAAGCCAGGAGTGACGTTATTAATAAACGTTTGGCTCCGATTCCCCTAAGAATTCGGAATGGGGAAACTAAAATGATGCGCGACTTCGGCTTCGGCAAAGATTACAAAATGTATGGTAAGGAATCAAACCTTCCGGAAAATATCAAAGATCAAAAATACTTTCAGGATCAGCAAAATAGTCATTAATTTTTATCACTGGCATTGATTTATTACAAAAATTAGAATATTATCTCTGATATTCGAGAGGAGGTAAACATGCCGTATACTATTCCTTTGCTGGTGAAATGCATTTTGATCGTGCTTGCAGTTTCCTCGCTTGTCTTGATCGCTTGCATGATCGATCATGTTGGACCGAGCCCAGAAAAAAACCCGAGATTGTTCGCTGCAACTGTAGCTGTATTCGCAATTTTGATTTTGTTGCTTGTGATCCCGGGCTGCTCGTGGATTGCATACTATCTGTCGCCACTCCTACCAATACTTGCGGCAGTCTGGATTTATAGCATTATTCGTCGGCGCGGTCCCTAGCGGACCGCCTTTTTTAATCAGTTTTTTCAACCTTAATTGCAGCGTCGGGACAAAAACGGAAACAGTTGCCGCAGGCAATACATTTTTCGAGGTCAACTTCTGGAATTGGTGTAGCGTAAACCCCAAGTTCATCGCTATATTTTAAAGCCCCAACAGGACATTTAGCTATACAGATTCCACATCCTTTACATCTTGCAGGAATTATCTCGGCCTTTTTGTGATGGCCTATGGTCGTAATCTGTTTTGTCGAAGGGACATAAGCCGGTTTTGTAAAATTTGCCACCTCGAAGACAAAATGTCTGCCAAAGTCGAAAGCTTCTCTATTTTTTTCCTCAATTGTTTTGTTCGCTTGGAATTTCTTGCCCAGGGAAGCAACCACACCAGACCATGCAAGATCGTAATCGATATTGAATACGTCTGTCAATTTGCCAAGAACTAAAACATTGAAGACTTTTGGAATCATTTTTTCATACGCAATTTTTGTGGCCGGTATTCCAAAAAGTCCGGCAGTTGTTTCCGGCAATGCCTTCGCCGAAATCGTTGAACTATCAAAAATGATTTTTGTCTTCTCATCAACAAATGATTTAATAGCTTTTATTGCTCTTTTTTGAAGAACAATGACGTAATCAGCCTTCTCAAACCTCGGATATCGGATCTCCTTGCGGCCAATGATTAAGAAAGCGATAGAGGGTGTGCCGCGCTGCTCTACACCAAAAGAGGGAATATAGCTGCACTCAAACCCGGCAGTAACGGCTGACTTAGAAAGAGATTTGGCAATAGTTTGAATACCCTGTCCTCCCTCACCTGCTAGAAGAATTTTGATGCTCATTTGGACTCCTTCTCGTCTGTCTTTCTTTCGATCTGACCCAACGAATAATATTTTTCAAGTTCGTTTAATTTGGCAAAACTGTCTTTTGCATTCGTCTTCCAGTTTGTGGGACAGATAGAGAGAATTTCAAGGAAAGAAAAGGCATTATTTTTCATTTGATTTTCGATTGCTTTTTTTAAAGCAAGCTTCATTTGGATCGGATTTGAAATTGAAGCTCTAGCAATATAAGCGTTTGAAGAAGCCACTTGGCTTATAAGCTCAGGTCCCCGAAGACCAGGTCCTAAATTGTCCGGTTTGCCTGATGGAGTAGTAGTGGTCAAAGTGCCGACCAGAGTTTCGGGAGACATTTGACCACCTGTCATAGCATAATTTTCATTGTTTACGGTTATGACTGTGACCGGATCATTGCGATAGGCAGCATGAATTATCGATTGTAACCCAATAGCGTACGCAGCGCCGTCTCCCATATACGCCAGCACCGTCCTAGTAGGCTTTGCAGTCTTAAATCCGACCATTGTCGGAGTTGTTCTTCCATGGTGAGTTTGGACGGTATCAATGTCGAAAAAGTCCCAGGCAAGAAGAGAGCAGCCGATATCGATGCCAAAAGTAGTATTGCGCGAAATATTCATCTCGTCAAAAAGAAATCCCAACTGTTTTAAAACAATTGCATGTCCGCATCCGGGGCAGAAAAGATGAGGTTTTGAAGAAGCTCTCCATGAAGTCGGCATTATTTTGTCCATACACCCTCCGTAATTTTTGTTACTATTTCCTCGGAAGTAAAGCCTTCTGCCGGCTTTGATATCTCAAATATTGGAGTTTTGATACCGGCTGTCTCGTATTTTACAATCCGCGAGAATTGGTTTAGAGATGACTCGATGACAAACGCCCTCTTGACAGATGATAGGGCTAATCGGAAGTCAGAGCCTTTCAGCGGGTTGAGCGTTTTAGCCCGGAGTAAGCCTATTTTTCTGCCTTGCTTTCTCAATGCCAGAATGGCATCCTTGCAAGCACTGGCGACCAGACCGTGAGCAAAAATTACTTCATTGGCATCGCTTAATCTGAATTTTTCAGTCTCAGCAATTTTTGGAGCGACTTTCTGCCAATCTTTGATATTTTTTGATAAAACTTCGCTCAAATCTGCCTCGGAACTATAGCAATTGCGCAAATTTGTTGATTCCTTTAATTCTTTTAAAATTGGATAAGAGCTCACGGGTGCCAATAATTTATCAAGTTCTACAGTCATCGCAGCTTTTCCAAGATATCCGTCTCCAAGGAGTATTGTAGGAAAACGGTATTTCCAGGCGACATCAAATGCTTTAACTGTAAATTCATACATCTCGGCAACGCTACCGGCCGAATACACAATCCGAAGACCGTCACCATTACCGCCAAAGGCAGCCAGATTAACCTCCTGCTGAGAAAAATTGACAGTTCCGGTGGATGGTCCGCCTCTCTGCATCATAATGCCGACGAAGGGAATACGCAGATTTTCGGCCATAGCCAGAGGATCCTGAAGCAAGATATGTCCGGGGCCGGCTGAGGCGGTAAATGATTTTGTCCCGGCGAGCACAGCTCCGACCACACCAAATCCGGCTGCAATTTCATCTTCCGTTTGAAGATATCGCAAGGTCTCATTCTTTTCAGCCTTGCTTATCCACCCCTGCAATATTTCCGTAGCAGGAGTGATAGGGTAGCCAAACATAATCTTGGCGCCAGCGTCAATCGCGCCCAAGACCGCTGCTTCATTGCCTGTCAAAAAAAGTTTATTCATAAATCCTCCGTTATTGGTTCAGCGGCCCACCTCGTGAGCGTTGAATTAATACCTATTTTTCGATGATACGAGCATCCACGATATAAAAATTCTGCTCGTCTGCAATTATTGGGTTGAAATCTATCTCTTTGATATTGGTGTAATCCAGCATCAGTTTGCCTGTATCAACTATAATCTTTGCCAGCCGGTCTAGATCGTAAACCTCCTGCCCCCTGGCTCCGTTTAGGACAGCTCCCATCTTGCTCTCCATAATCATCTCCTTGGCATCTTCTTCCGAAAGAGGGGCGATCCTGTAGCTGAAATCGCCATAGATCTCGGCATAAATACCGCCGGTTCCGAATGCCAGAACAACCCCGACCTTTTCATCATTCTTAGCCCCAAGGAATATTTCATGTTTACCCTTGATCATCTTACCAAGACTGACTCTCGGACCGATTTTCTTATAAGCTTCTTCCAGGGCCGCGTCGCTTTTGATATCAAGCACAATTCCGCCGGCGTCTGATTTATGGATTATCTCCGGATTCGCAGTTTTCAAGACTACCGGATATCCGATCTCATTGGCCATAGATCTCAGATCCTCAGCATTCGCTGAGGTGAAATATTGGAGAACTGGCAAATTATATGACCCAAGAATACTAATCTTTTCATTTTCAATATATTCTTTTTTATGGCTTTCATACGACACTGCCACAGCAGGCTTTTTCGAGAAATCAAAGAGAGCCTGGAAACAGCGTATTGCATCCTCGGGGTAGCCAAAACAGGGAATGCCTTTCTTTTCGATAATGGCAGTCGCATCGGTTAGGCTCTTGCCACCAATGAACGAAGCGGCCAGAGGCTTTTTCTTGTTATAGTCTGCAAGTACATTAGCGGTTTCTAGAATTTTGGTTGTAGTTTGGGGGGTGAGCAAAACAATTATACCGTCAACTCCGCTATCTGCGGAAACTATATCGATCGCTTTTCGGTAGGCTTCTTCGTTTGCATCCCCGAGCAGATCAACGGGATTCTTCACATTCGCCTCTGCCTTTAATTCTGCTCTTAATTTTGCCATTGTCTCCTCTGACAACCGAGCGAGAGAGAGATTATAACGCGAGATCGCGTCCGAGGTGGCTATTGCTGGACCACCGGCGTTCGTTACTACGGCAATGTTTTTACCGTTTACAGTTTGGTAAGAAGAAAAGAAGCGGGCAAGAAGCAAGAGATCTTCCAAGGTTTCTGCGAGCAATACCCCTGATTGAGTCAGATAGGTCTTGATCGAGAGATATGAGGAGACGATGGAACCTGTATGTGAAGCAGCTGCCTCAGCGCCAAAGTCACTTTTGCCGCCGAAAAGAACGATTGTCGGCTTCTTTTTGGCATACTTCTGTAATACTTCCGTCAACCTACTATCGACATCCAGACTCTCAAAATAAGCGATAATAACCTTTGTATCCGCATCTTCATAAAGATATTGGAGTAGTTCCGCTTCTCTCAGCAACGCTTTGTTGCCGAGCGAAAAAATCTTGCTAAATCCAAGCTCACCGCCCAGGGACCAGTTGTTCAAGGCAGAGATAATGGCGCCAGATTGAGACATAAAGGAAACATTACCTTTTACGGGCATTTCTCTAGCAAAGCTGGCATTCAGATTATTTTGAGTATTTATGAGGCCGAGACAATTGGGTCCCAAAAGCAATATACCGGCATCCTTGCATATTTCAACCAATTCAGCCTGGAGTTTCTCTCCCTCTTCACCGATTTCACCAAATCCGGCCGATATTACTATTACCGATTTCACTTTTTTTAAGGCGCATTTTCTCACCTCATCGAGCACGGCGGCAGAAGGAATTACGATTATAGCTAAATCAATATTCTCTTCGATATTCAAAAGATCAGTCTTAACGTCTAAATCTAAAATCTGACCACCTTTTGGATTGACAGGATAAATTCTCCCTGTGTATCCGGCATCAACTATATTTTTTAGAATCTGGAAACCGACTTTTTCGGGATGGCCTGAAGCACCAATCAACGCAATCGATTTTGGATTAACCAATTTTTCAATATCCATACTATTATTCCTTTAATTGTTCTTTCCTATATTAAGTTGTTCTACTATGGTTGTAAAGACAAAGGAGATATTATTTTTAGCAGAGATTAAATCCATCAGCAAATCTGTACCTTTAGTTTTAGAATTTTGTATATCATTGGCAATGATAAAAGGCGTTGGATTTTGGCTTGAAAATATCTTGCAGCCGCTGCCTTTTTCACTGCTATTGGCGACCATTTTCTCTGCCATGCCAAATGACGATGAGAAATAGGCATGAATGTAATTGTCGAAAAGCTCTGAAATAGCAGGAAAAAGAGAATCGAGAAGCTCCAGATCAAATACCATACTCTGAAAACCCTGGCGAGCCGAATCAACAATAGAAGGCAAAAAACAAATTACAAGATCAAAGTCAGAGGCCGCTGCTTTGGTTAAAAAATTATTCCATTTGACTAAAAACTCCTGCTTATTTTTTGAATCCAGCGCAGGTAATTGAAAATATGGTCCCTCGCCAAAATAATAATCTGTGGTGGCTCCAAAATTTTCCGGTTGAATTTTCAGTACGCTCTTACCAAACTTTTGAAGGTAAGGGATGAGCTTCTCTTCAGCTTGATTTCGATAAATAATGTCAGCATCGGCAGCTGAGCTCTCAGGAAAATCCGTTAACGAAAATACATTGATAAATTTGGGTCTCTTTAGTGAATTTCTATAAGAGGAAAGATTAGTAATGAGGTTAGAAAGCGGAGCACAATTATGATTGAAAAATAGAACAAAATCAAAGTCACTGATTTTACCATCGCCCCTACCATAGCAGCTTGGCAGTGTCTCCTCCGGTCTTATTCTCTCGTCAATTGCCTGTGAAGAAGACAAGAAATATTTTCCGTCATTCCGAAAGTATAGGCTCAATAGCTTACCAAATTGCCCGGCTTCGGCATATTTCTGTCCGACTACTGTCACGACCTTCCCGATTCCCAATGTGCCGATCTTCTTATCTATCTTTTCGAGCTCTTTTCCGACTTCAAAGGCTGAGTCGAAAGTTTGGTCTACAATAAGATGAATATATAATTTCGAGACCGAATTCGCTTTGGCGGCCACCATTAAGGTGAAAAGATGCTCGTGCGCTGAGTATTCTCCTGACTTCGACAAATTGCCAATAAGATGTAAGCTAGCATTATTTTGACTCATTTTGGAGAGAATTTTTTGTACTCCCGGTTGCGTAACAAATTTTTTGTCTTCGATATCCTTGTCAATTATTTCTTTGAACGTCAAAGCAGCCTTACCAGTACTGATTTTCCAGTAATTATGAAAAGGATCATACTTGAAACGCTGATAATCATTGCTGTTGTCTACTGTTTTGATAGCCAAATGCGGATACTTTTGCCATAAATTTTGATAATTTGGCATCTTTGCGGTGCATACTGCATTGCCGGACCACGCTGAAGAAAGTCCGAGTCCGTCCGCCAAAAATAAAAAAACTGGGCCAGATTGCTTGTCCATATATTTCTACTTCACTATTAACGATTTATCTTTTTTTGTCCGGTCATATTCTATGCCCATTATGTCCAATACGGTGGGCGTGATTGATGCCAGCCGACCGTCAGTTCGAAATTTGATTTTTTGCAGATCCTCTCGATTGCTGACAATAGTAAACGGCACCGGATTTGTCGTATGCTCAGTATCAGGAGCCCCAGTTTTCGGATTGATCATCTGCTCAGCATTTCCGTGATCAGCAAAAATGAAAGCGACCCCGTCTTTAGCTAAGATCTCGGGCAAAACGCGCCCAAGACACTCATCCACAAACTCGACTGCCCGGATCGTTGCTTTGAGATCACCCGTATGGCCAACCATATCAGGATTAGCAAAATTGACGATAATACCATCATATATATTTTTCTTAACAGCTTTGATAAAAGTATTTGTTACCTCTAAGGCAGACATCTCAGGCGCCTTGTCATACGTCCGAACAGCCTTCGTCGACGGGATCAATATCCGATCCTCACCAGGGAAGGGAGTTTCTACCCCACCGTTAATAAAAAAGGTGACATGAGCATATTTCTCGGTTTCAGCAGAATGAAATTGCCTAAGGCCCTTGTCCGACCAGATCTTGGCAATTGGATCAACGACTTTCTCAGCAGAAAATGCCTGTTTTGTAAGCGGGTTTTCGTCATGAATAACAAAGGTAGCAAAAAATAAGTTATTGAGCTTAAACCGATCAAAGTGAGAGAAGTTTTCGTCGAGGAAGGCACTTGTGATTTCCTTCGCCCGATCCGATCTAAAATTAAAAAGTATTATGCTATCGTTGTTGCTAACCGTCTTTGCTGACTGAACTTTGTCAACGATGAGACTAGCCTCGATAAATTCATCGGTGACTCCGCGTCCGTATGAAATACCAAACACAGAAACAGGAGAGTCGTAGATTTTACCCTCTCCCTTTACAAGCAAATTATAGGCTCGCTGAACACGGTCCCAACGATTATCGCGGTCCATAGCATAAAACCTTCCGATGATAGTAGAGATCTGGCCAACTCCAATCTCAGCGATTTTTTGCTGAACATCACCGACAACCTGGATTCCAGAAAGAGCATCTGAATCACGTCCATCGCCAAACAAATGAAGATATACCTTTGTAAAATTCTGACTTTTTGCAAGCTCAAGTAGCGAATAGAGATGTTCAACTTGACTATGAGTTCCCGTCTTCGAAAGTAATCCCATTAGATGAACGCTGGAGTTGTGCTTCTTGGCATGATCAAAGGCACCCAGTAATACCGGATTTTTGAAAAAATCTCCGCTTTTGATTTTATCATCGATAATCGGTTGATCCTGATGCACGACTTGTCCCGCACCGATATTTAGATGCCCAGCTTCTGAATTGCCAGGCGCGCCGGCTGATAACCCGACCGATCCATCGGAAGCAGCCAAAGTAGTGAATGCAAATTTGCGGGTAATTTCATCAAAAATACGGGTAGATGCAGTTGCAACAGCATTTCCACCCCATGTAGGTGCGTACCCCCAACCATCGAGAATTATCAACGCGTAAGGTGGCTTATTAGTCTTATTGAAATTGAACAATTTCCCTCCATGTGAACAATGAGCGGTTTAGATGACTCTTCTTTTATTTCTAAATTAATTATATATTTAAATAGGCAGGAAGGAAAGCTATATGGCACAATATTAGAATGTAAGCCGGAACCAATGATGAATAATATAATCAAACTCTCAGAAAACAATTTAACCTCAACCGCGAAAACGGCTAGTTGGATAATCAAATCCGGTGGAATTATCATCGCCCCTTTTGACACTGTTTACGGCTTTGCCTGTTATCCCGGAAATGACCAGACCATCGAAAAGATATTCACCTTAAAAGGCCGTGATCTCAAGAAAACTATTGGTACCGCCTTAAGCGATATAGAAATGTTGAATTCATTTGCGATCGCAAATGAATTCAACATTAAATTTATTAAAGAGAGAACTCCAGGAAAATTTACTTTTATAATGAAAGCAAAGAATTTTGTATTGTCAAAATATTGTTATCAAGATGAAACCATAGGAGTGCGGATCCCTGACAGTGATTTAATTTTACAAATTGCCCAGGAATCGGGTGGAGTCATCGCTCAGACATCGGCCAACAAAGCAGGGGAGCACAATTGCTTTTCTCTTGACGATTTAAAGGCTCAATTTTCAGAGGATGAACTAAGCCAGATAGATTTAATAATTGATGGCGGAACTATTGAAAGTGGAGAAGCATCGGAAATTTGGGATCTGACCGGCAAGAAGCCGGTAAAAGCCAAAAGGAAGTAGGCAATCAAGGAAAATGCCTTCTGTTCATCAAAAAAGGTCTGCGTTAGAGCAGACTTTTTTTGATGGTGCCGCGGGTGGGACTCGAACCCACAAGCCTTGAGGGCACAAGATTTTGAGTCATGCGCGTATACCAATTCCGCCACCGCGGCATTATTCAATATGATAGCAAAGAATGTTCGATCTTGCAATTTGACCCATCTTAAGGATAAATAAGATTAGTCCAATCGAAAGAGGAGATCATCATGATCCAATCCATTTGCCGGACTGTTCTCGAGATACTAATTCTGGAATATCCGAACGGTCTTACCAGAGACGAGCTTTATCAAAAAGCCCGCAAACGTAATCCTCCGAATTTTTTTGGGGAAATTATGCTCGATAAGGCTTTGGGAACAAATGGCGGTCTAGCCATGGAAAGAGAGACGGGCATCATTTGCTGGGAAACCATTGATGATAAGATATTCTACGATCCCACCAAAAGTACGTACTCTCCTACTCTTCGGTATGGCTTTTCACGTCAAATCAATCTTTGGCTCGTAGCCATCGGAAAGAGAGAACTCGCAATCGGTGAGTAAGCATATGGGAACATTAATCCGTTGGGCATTGAGACACTTCATTGCTTCCTTGCCCTTTTTTTTATTGTTTATTTGATGATTTCAAAATTTATTGCACAGAATAACAATATTAACATTCTAAACATCAAGCCAGCCCATCTAATCGGCATAAACGCAATCGTCATTCCCTAAAACCCTATTAAATGTATTTATTCTTCGAATGGTGCTCTTGAAAATGAGAAGTCTGTCACTATACTAACAAATAACCAAAGTTCTCGTCGTTCCTCCTCGAACAATAAGAACAAAGTTAGAGCAAGGTTTTCGGAATCACGGAGCGCACTGCTTGCCAAATGCGGTAATTTATGTTACTAATATGCTTAGGAGGTAGAGCAATGGCTGCACAAACGCAACAACAAAACCCCATCGAGAGCCTATGCAAGAGACTGGCTCGAATAGTCGAGAACTATCGCAAGCAGTGGAGGCAGGCGGTCAGAGAGACGGGACTCAAGTTGGAGATCCCCGTGTTCTCCAGCCCCGAGACGGAAGCCATTTGGGTCATCTCGGCCCTGGTACTCGACGGCGGCTCAGTCCGGCTGCAGGAATTCATCTGGATTCTCCAAAAAGAGGTTGACCAGACGATTGCCCAGCTTGAGAACGCCGTGGAGTATCTCGAGGGGAGATACATTCCAAGGCCGATAGAGGAATTCATCAACCGTCTAGCGCAGATCGCCGCCGGCGATAGATGGCATGAAGTTCTCTTCAAGCTAGATCTCCGTGAATCGTCGATTTTCTTCGTAGAGGGGTATGCCCACTTCAGAGCCACATCTCTCTTCAATTACATGGCCGGCGAAAAAGAGGGGATAGTCCGGCTGCTCTCGGCGGCCAATCAGGCTGAGCCATCTGTACAGTTCAGCCCGCTCCTGGTCGAAAAGGTCCTGGATCAAGTGTCCAGGAAATAACCAAGCTGTAAGGCTGTCCCTCTTGCAACGTCGCAGAGGAACAGCCTTTTTTTTAAAACTAATATTTTGGAAAAGTGATAAGATTTGGTAAAATACTAATGATGAATGAAGAAACACTCTCAAAAATTCAAAATGAGCTAAAGCTTATCAAAGCCAGAAATGATAAGGTTGAGGCAGATAAAGCGTGGGAAACTTCTATTAGCCGGAGAATTATTTTAACTCTCTTCACATACCTGGCAATCGGCATTTATTTAAATGCAATTGAAGTTTCAAGACCATGGCTCAATGCGATCGTCCCGGCTATCGGTTTTATGCTCTCAACTTTGGCCTTGCCCTTCTTCAAGAATATTTGGCTTAATCATATCTATAAGAAATAGGTTTGTTATGGGAAACATCAATTTAACAGAAGACGATTTACTCAAGATCTTTACGGACAAGAAAAAACCGGAAGAAAAGATGATGAGCTTTGTCAATATTGTTAACAAATTCTTCATTTTTTTGATAATTCTGTGCTCTGTCTACATCTTTACCAATTTCTATGCCTTCAAAGAAAAGTTCACTTTTTGGTACAAAACTGATTTTGCCAGCTCAGAAGTAACAGACAATGAAAAGGCCGCTCAGAATATAGATATAAATACGGCCAGTCAGAATTCAAATACAAATGCTTTGAATACCGACGTGCCAGCTGTCACCGAGCCGGCAGTTCCTTTAGTCGATGAGAACGAAATTTTAATTCCTACGATAAATGTGAGAGCTCCAATTATTTGGAGGGTTGAAAATCAACCAAAGATAGTCGCGGCCAATTTGGAAAAAGGAGTTATACAAGTTGATGGCACCGCCTTGCCAGGAGAAAAAGGCAATATTTATATTACCGGACATAGCTCAAACTTTATCTGGGCCAAGGGAAGCTACAATAACATCTTTGCTTTATTGAACAAAGTTGTTGTCGGTGATCTGGTTTATATCAAATTCAAGAACACGGTCTACACTTACAAAGTTTATAATCAAAAAGTTGTATTGCCGACCGACCTCACTGTCATGGACCCAAATGGCAACTCAAAACTGACTCTCGTAACATGCTGGCCTGTTGGTACATCGCTAAAAAGATTGGCGATTGAAGCAAAGCAGATTTACCCTGATCCGGCAAAAAATCAACTTACCCAAGAAGAAAATGATATAAAAAAGCTCCCTGGCGGGAGATAAAATAATAGCACTGAGCAATAAGTTCTTCGCCCTTCCTGTATCTAGTTTCGCTCTAACATCTAAGTTCAGCTTCTCTCTCTACATTCTACCGTTCTACACTCTACATTCTACATTCCACCGTTCCCCATTTTATCTTATCTTGGCGATTTTATATTGACCACCGTCGATGAAGTAAAGTTCATCACCACGATTATTGATATTGAAAGTAGCAACTGTCTCCTGACTTAGAGTAGCGAGGAGAGTATCGTTCATACCGTTTTTCTCAATAACCCTAATCTCATTACCGGCCTGGAAAACAATATGATACATATCGGAATACCAGATGACTTTTTTGAGCTGCGTTGAGAATCTCGTTACCAGCTGATTGCCCACCCAAATCTCATTACTATTCATAAAAAGGCCGTTCTCCGATTTCTGCGCTAGCAAACTAACAGGCTCATTCAAAATTGCAATTTTTCGCTGATCTATGAGTTCACTTATTTCAATTTCTTTTTTGAAAAGAACAATGTCCTTAAACACGTTTACCGATTCTGTCGGCATATTCAAAGGCATCTGCCAAGGAGTATAGCCCTCTTTTTCGACAGAAATGTTATAGAACCCAGGCAAAAGATTTTTCGCAAATGAGGTCCGCAAATATTTTGCCGACTTGCCGTTCAAAAGAACTTTTGCGTCTTTCGGCTGATAATCGAGTACCAGGACGGCTGTTTTAATCATCCGAAAAGACTGGAAATCTATCCGATAGCCCTGGGCATAACGGATCAAAGCTATCGCCAAACAAAAAATTATTGCCCCGACCAGTAGCTGACCCAGGATAATCTTCGGCAATAACTTCGTTCTTCGATCGTTTCTGACCATAAAAAATTATAATATTTTTCAAAAAAATGTCGCTTACTCTATTATATTGAATAATTAGCTAAATTACCATACAATTAAGCCATTAGGAATTTAAGCAGGAGCTTCATGGCCAAATTTTATATTAAAGGCAAAAACGAATTAAAGGGAGAGATTATGGTTTCCGGCGCAAAAAATGCCGCCCTGAAGATCATACCCGCTTCTGTTTTATGCGACTCAACTTCCACAATAACTAATGTACCGGATATTCTGGACATTCGAAAACTGATTGAAATCATCGGCAGTATCGGCGCAGAAATAAACTTTGAGAATAATTCGGTAACTATAGACCCCCGCAAAATTCATTCTCATCACCCTGACGAAAAATTGATCAAGAAACTTAGGGGTTCCATCGTACTGGTTGGAGCTTTGCTCTCCAAATTCGGCAAAGCCGTTTTCAGTGAGCCTGGAGGCTGCCTGATCGGCGCACGTTCAATCGACGACCATCTTGATTTGTTTAGGCAGCTTGGTGTTCGGACCGTTTTCAAAGACGGGCGCTACTACTTTTCCGGCAAACCGAAGGCAGGTAGAATAATATTAAATAAAATGAGTGTAACTGCCACTGAAAATGCGATTCTTTCGACAGTACTATCTAGCGGAACAAGTCAAATCAGTGTTGCAGCTGCAGAGCCTGAAATCGCTGATCTCGCAAATTTCTTAAATAAAGCCGGCGCAAAGATTTCTGGTGCCGGTACTCATGAGATAACAGTTGAAGGTGTAAAATCACTCCACGGGATAGATTACGAAGTTATGCCTGACCGTATTGAAGCGGGAACTTATCTGATAGCCGGTCTTGCCCTAAATTCAGAAATAACCGTCGGACCTGTTATCCCCGATCATCTAGAGATAGTCATGAAACGTTTAGAAGATGCCGGAGCTCGGTTCAAAATTATTGAAAAAGATGGTAAGACCTTTATCAAAACGCAAAAGCATCACGGATTATCCGCCGTGAGCCTTGACACCAGGCCATATCCGGGATTTCCTACCGACCTCCAGTCTCCGTATGCTGTACTAATGACACAGGCAAAAGGGGAATCAACCATCTTCGAAACTATGTTCGAAGGACGCTTTGCTTACCTAGAGGAATTAAAAGTCCTAAGAGCCAAGGTTCAAATTTTAAACCCGCACGAATTTACTGTTAAAGGCCCAATCAAACTAATCGGTGAGACAATCTCGAGCAAAGATATCCGCGGCGGTGCAGCCCTAGTCATAGCCGCTTTGGCCGCAGAAAGACATACGGTGATAGAGGATATTGACTTTATTGATCGGGGATATGAAAAGATAGACGAAAAACTAAACAAGATTGGCGCTCAGATCGAACGCCTCGACGACTAAAACCAAAATGATCAGAAAAATCGCAATCGATTTAGGCACCAATAATATCCGGGTTTATGTCCCAAGGCGGGGCATTGTTGTTGACGAACCAAGCGTAGTTGCTCTGGCTGCATCTGACAACAAAGTTATGGCGATCGGCGCAGAGGCCAAGAAAATGACAGGCCGAACGCCAGAGAGTATTATTGCTGCCAGTCCGTTGAAAGATGGCGTCATTGCAAACTTTCGAATCGCTGAAGCAATGCTGCGTTATTTTATTAATAAAATTTCAGGCAGTGTCAGGCTTTTCAAGCCGGATATTATGGTTTCAATTCCAGCTGGAATAACCTCAACCGAAAGACGGGCTGTTGTCGACGCAACAAATGCTGCCGGCGCAAAACAAACCTACCTCATCAAACAGCCACTTGCCGCTGCCCTCGGGGCCGGAATACCGATTGCAACTCCATCCGGCAACATGATTATTGATATTGGGGGCGGCACCAGCGAGGTTGCCGTAATCTCGCTCGGTGATGTGGTCGCTTCTACTTCTGTCCGGATTGGCGGCAATAAGTTTGACATGGCAATTGCCAACTATATCAGAAAGAAGCATAATATGATCATTGGTGATCAAACAGCAGAAGATATCAAGATAAAGCTCGGATCTGCCCAACCTTTGAAAAAAGAGGAAAAGATGGAGGTATCCGGTTCTAACACGATTTCCGGATTACCTGAGAGTATTATGGTAAGTTCTGAGGAAATCACCGCCGCGATTAAACAACCTCTCATGGAAATCATCAATGCTGTCAAAGATGTTTTGCAGAAAACTCCACCTGAGTTAGCTTCTGATGTGATGGAAAAGGGAATTATTCTGACCGGAGGCGGTTCACAACTCCGGAATTTAGACAGTTTACTCACAAAGGTTACCGGCGTACCCTGTGAACTGGCCAGTAATCCGAGTGAGTGTGTAGTCAAAGGCTCCGGAATTGCCGTAGAAAATTTGGATGCCTTCAAGAAGTCAGTTCTTTGGGCAAAAGAGTAAAAAGCTTGAGTTTATAAAGTACGAAGGTTTATAAAGTTTGTAAAGCATGAAAATAACACTGAATAATACTTTAAGAACTTTTAACTTTGCAAACTAACAACTTACTTATGTTAATCGGAATTGATGCTTCAAAAGCGGCGGCAAAAAACAGAACTGGGGTTGAGAATTATACTTATCAGCTCATTTTGGCGCTGAAAAAAGTCGGTGCCAGAGACATTTTTTTACTCTACACCAACTCTAAATTACCCAAAGAACTTGCTAACAAATACAATATGGTGGAGAAGCTTTGGGGGGTTAAGCGCTTCTGGAATAAAATATTCCTACCGATCGCTTTGCTGCGTCAGCGGCCTGATGCCTATATTCAGCCTCTCTATATGATGCCTTTATTTGCGCCGAAAAATAATATTTCTGTCGTGCATGATCTGGCATGGGCAAAGTTTCCTCACGCCTACTCGAAATCAGAGATTATGATCCAAAAGCTAGCCATCCAAAACGCGATCAGCCGAGCCAAACATATTGTTTGTGTTAGCGATTCGACAAGAAATGATCTCATTAAGCTCTATCCAAAAGCCCGGAAGAAGGCTACCGTAATATATCCATCCTACAACGAAGGATTCTGCTATCAGATAGCCAAGCCGAAAAATGTTATAAAATCAGAAGGCCCTTATTTCCTTTTTGCCGGCAGAGTAGAGGAGCGCAAAAATATTATCAAAATCGTCGAGGCATTCAAGCTTCTAAAGGATCATTCCGATCTTCCCCATAAATTAGTTATCGCTGGCAAGCCAGGCTATAACTTTGAGATTATCTTGAACACGATAAATAGAGATTTCAAGGATGTCCTCCCTTTTTTGATTTTCCCAGGATATGTTCAATCTGAGGATATGCCGCATTTATTTGCAGGAGCCGAAGCCTTCCTTTATCCCACACTTTATGAAGGATTTGGCCTTGCCGCCCTTGATGCGATGTCAGCCGGAATTCCTGTAATCACCTCGAACAAATCATCCATGCCCGAAGCAGTGGGAGATTCTGCGGTTCTTGTTGATCCTGCAGATGCCAAGGAGATTGCTCAAGCAATGTTTGACATTGCTACATCAAAAAAGTATCGTGACTCCCTGATCAAGAAAGGGCTGGAACAGATCAAAATGTTTTCTTGGGAGAAAACAGCCAATGAATTTATTAAACTCCTGGAGACCAAATGAAAGTAGCATTTGTCTGTGACTTTTTAACCAAATTTGGGGGCGCGCAACGAGTGCTTCTGACAATGCACGAACTCTTTCCCGACGCACCGATATATTGTTTGCTATACGACGAAAAAGGAACAAAGGGTAAGTTCAGCGAATTTAATGTTATCTCGTCCGTCGTACAGAAAAGCTGGCTGCACAAACATCCCAAATTTTTGCTCTCCAGATTCCCCAGTGCTGTCGAACAATTTGATCTATCACAATTTGATATGGTAATTTCGTCTTCAGACTCATTTGCTCATGGAGTCATTACCAAACCAAGTACCTTCCATCTCTGTTATTGCCATACGCCGATGCGCTATGCCTGGGATTGGCACAATGAATACCTGAAAGAAAATAATATTAGGTACGGCCTAAAGGGTCTTTTTGTACGCTTGCTCCTTCATAAAATTAGAATTTGGGATAGAGTTGCGGCTGATCGCGTTGATAAATGGCTTTCGAACTCCGAAAACGTCAAAAACCGGATCAAGAAATACTACCAGAAAGATGCCACGGTCTTATTCCCCCCGATTGAAACTGGTCATATCCCTTATTCTGAAAAATCAGACGATTATTATATTATTGTTTCCAGACTTGAGCCTTATAAAAATGTGAAGGCTGCAGTTTTGGCGTTTAATAAAATGGGCAAGCCTCTCATTATAATAGGTGAGGGATCAGAATATGAGGAACTTGCCGGTATCGCCAAAAATAACGTTCGGATGCTTGGTTGGCAGGATGACAAAAGCGTCTATAAATATTTATCCGATTCAAAAGCCTTCATCTTTCCGGTGGAAGACGATTTTGGTATGACTCCTGTCGAAGCAATGGCAGCCGGTAAACCGGTAATCGCATTGAGGAAGGGCGGAGTTTTAGAGACTGTTATCGAAGGCAAAACAGGTGTGTTTTTTAATAATGTGACCCCCGACGAAATCATTAGCGCCGTTCTGCAATTTGAGAAAAATCAGTTTTCGCCGGTAGATTGCCGAAAGCAAGCTGAAAAATTTTCTAAAGATCTTTTTTTGAAAAAATTAAAGGCGCTAATTGATGATGAATATAATAGCTACAAGAATTTATTCAGATGAAAAGAGAAACCGTAAAAATATTAGGAATAAAGCTAGATAGCATCACGACGGCAGAGGCAGTCAGCAAACTTGGAGAGTTTATGGATTCTGGCAAGCCGAATCTCCTGACAACCCCAAATACCGAATTCCTGATAGCCGCTCAATCCGACCTGGAATTCATGGATCTTCTAAATAACAAATCAAAGCTGAATTTGCCTGATTCTTATGGCGTAATCTGGGCGGCCAAATTTCTATCTATGAAAACGGTCAAAATCCCGTTGATTAGAGAAATAATTATTATTTTCGAATGGCTTCTTTCCGTTTTTCTGCTTCCAATCTTCGCTCGTTCATATTTAGGACCGCTAAAAGAAAAGATCTCCGGATCTGATTTTATCTGGGATATATCCAGATTTGCCGCCAAGAATAAGTTTAAGATCTTTTTACTGGGCGGCGCTCCGACCGTCGCCGAGAGAGTTGCACTACGTCTGCAAACAGACATTTACGGTCTAAAAATAGCTGGAGTTAACTCCGGCACTCCGAAGGAGTCCGAGGAGATCATCGCAGCAATTAATAAATCTAGAGCGGATATGATTCTGGTAGCATTTGGCGCTCCCAAACAGGAGAAATGGTTAGCTGCAAACCTGAAGAGAACCTGCTGCAAAATTGGTATCGGCTTGGGCGGCAGTTTCGACTTCATTGCCGGTACCAGGCAGAGAGCTCCGCGGTGGATGCAAAAAACCGGCCTTGAGTGGCTTTTCCGTCTCGCCGTCGAGCCGAGCCGGATTAAACGCCAGTTCTCAATACCAAAACTTATGTGGTTAGTACTAAAAGAGAAACTCCAAGGTTAAAATCATCCCCCGGAGGTCGTCCGGGGGGATCGGTTATGCCGCGTGGAGCGGAGCGCTAAATCCATCTTGGATTGCGATCGGCTCATTACAGTGTGGACACAGCACGGTTTCGGCACCTTTGGGGATGTCGAATGTCCGCGAGACCACACATTTTTGGCAGAAGAGGATTTTCCCTCCTGTGGGTGGCGGAGGACCAACAATTTCCGCAAGCTGGTCGAGATCATTCATAGGCACCTTCCTCCGGGATAAACTGCAAACTTATACTAGATAATTAAGCAGAGCTTGTCAAAGCAATCATGCCGTAACTGCCAAAAAGCTAGTCTAAAAGCTATTTTTCTGTTATAAATAAGGCTTGCATGTCTGGCGCAGTATTATTGTTCGATTCCGTGTTTTTGCGGGCAGAGAACTTCTCAACCACGAAGCACCGAGGGGTCGAAGAAAAAACCGTTTTTAGATTAATTAGGGACGCATAAGTCCTGACTAGCATTTCTATGAAAAACAAAAAGTTAAAACCTGAGCTTTTGGCCCCCGCTGGAAATTTAGATATCCTAAAAATGGCCTTCCTTTATGGTGCAGATGCTGTCTATTGCGGGACTCCTGACTTTGCTATGCGCTCAAGGGTTGGCTTTAGTCTCGATTCCCTAAAAGAGGGGATTGAATACGCTCATTCCTTAAATAAAAAAGTTTTTGTAACTCTGAACGCTTTCCCTCATGCCCTTGAGATCGGTAAAGCAAAAAAACATATTAAAAAGATTATTGCGCTAAATCCCGATGCTTTGATTGTCGCCGATCCGGGAATAATTAGTTTCGTTCGATCAATTTCAGAAATTCCGATCCATCTCTCAACTCAAGCCAACACAACAAATGCTCTCTCAGCCGAGTTTTGGCGAAAACTTGGAGTTGATCGAGTCGTATTGGCCCGAGAACTCAATCTGCTTGAAATAAACGAAATCAGAGATCATTCTGAAGCAAATCTTGAAGTTTTTATTCACGGAGCAATGTGCATGGCTTATTCAGGCAGATGCCAAATCTCCAATTATCTGACAGGCCGTGACCCAAACAGAGGACAATGCATTCAAGCCTGCCGTTTCAAATACAAATTGTATGGATTAGAAGAGGATCTTCGAAAGGACGAATTTTTCCCAATCCTCGAAGACGAAGAGGGGACACACATTTTGAATTCAAAAGATCTCTGTATGATTGATCATCTGGATGATTTAGTTAAAACAGGAGTGATGTCCTTGAAAATTGAGGGCAGGCTCAAATCAGAATATTATGTTGCCACCGTTGTAAAAGCTTACCGTGAAGCCTTAGACCTTCTTTTTGATGACCCATCAGGATACCAAAAAGTAAAGCAGAGACTATTTAGCGAGGTATCAAAATCCGCAAATCGTGGTTTTACGACAGGCTTCTACTATGATAAGCCAAACCAGGACACAAATAATTATGCGAGCTCAAAGGCCCTCTCCGAATGGGGCTATATCGGAAGAGTCACGAATTATGAAAAAACAGCAAAAATACTTACCTTTGAGTGCAAAAATTATCTGAGGGCGGGTGCAGATCTGGAGATAATTACCCCTTCAAAGATCTATAGAACCAAACTTGAAAAAATGCTTAGAAATGGTGAAGAGATTGATATAGCTCATGCCGGCAACATGATTGATATCAAGTTTGGTCAAGATGTTCCCAAAGATGCGCTAATAAGAGTTAAACTATAAAAAAACGGCCGGGCCACCCGAAGGGGGCCCGAACCGTGAGACATGACTTACCAATGCAGCCGGCCCTCATAGGCCTTTGACAAGGCCAGAAGTGCGACCAGAAGCGAAACTGAGACGCACCCGAGGATAAACGCCAGCGGCTGAATTGGTATGCCAAATGTTAGCCCCTCGCAAGGCGGATCGTCCCAAAGAAAGCCTTTGGAACCGATCCAGCCGACAAACGAGACGGCCAACAAAATTATGATAACTTTCAGAACTGCTGGCAACCGGCGTCCGGAAACCAGCAGATCGACTGCTTTGAAGCTGTCGAGCACCACTTCCAGCAGGAAGAGTGCGACGATGCAACAAAACAAAAACGAAAAGACCATTACTGCGAGGAAATATTTGCCGATGTAAACCATCGTCCTAACCTCCCGCGTGATCAGTGCTACTATGCAGAGATGAAAATCGAATTTCTCTGCGCAACAGACTGAACACGACACTATATTATACCATAAACATCCCTAACATGTCAATAGAACCTTGATTCCCAAAAACCTTACTATTTCCCTGTTTCTTATTGTTCGAGGAGGAACGACGAGAACTATGGTTATTTGTTAGTACAGTGACAGACTTCTCATTTTTAAGAGCATCATTCGAAGAGTAAATACATTAAATAGGGGTTTCGGAATGACGGGAAGAAGGCATAACAAGCCTTTTCCTTTCAACCTATTATGCACTAATTGGGCGCAAAAGCAAGAAGATAGCCCCTTCCTATATCTGCTTGCCATTTTCCTCATTTCTTGATAAAATATGAGTTCAAGATTAATTAAATTGAGATCCACATGAAAACAAAAATCATCGCAACCATCGGTCCGGCAACAGATAGCTTCGAAATGCTCGAAAAACTTGCTTTAGCAGGCGTAGACATTATGCGCAACAATTTTGCTCACTGTAAATACGACGAATATAAAGAGCGCTTTGATGCGATCGAAAAAATCAATAAAAAGCATGGCTTAAATATCGAAGTGCAGGCTGATCTTCGCGGACCAAGCATCCGCCTCGGGGAAAATATTCCCTTAAAAGGTCTTGAAGTAAAAGAGGGACAGATACTCAAGTTTGTCACAGAACCATGCGGAGAAAAAGAGGAGGATGAGCTCATCGTCACTGATCCCTACCTCCATGCAGATATCAAAGTTGGTGATCAGATGCTTGTCGAATCAGGCATGCTTGAGTTAGAAATTATCGAAGTAAATGCTGACAGCCACAAGTTCAAAGCCAAAGTAAAGATTGGCGGCATTATTTTCCCAAGAAAAGCGCTAAATCTACCAAACACCAAATTAACGACATCCTCTCTAACTGAGAAAGATCTAAGAGATCTGGATTATGTTCTATCGGTCGGTGTCGACTGGGTCGCTATTTCCTTCGTCAGCTCCGACGCGGATGTTAAAAAGGTTCGAGAAATCATCGGTGACAGACCAATCAAAATTATGTCCAAGATTGAGGGGAAAATGGGTCTTGCTAATCTGGATGCGATCATCGAGGCTTCTGATGCCATTATCGTGGCCAGAGGCGATCTTGGGGTCGAAACCCCCTATGAGGAACTCCCGATTGTGCAAAAACAGATGATTAAAAAATGCCAATATCATTTGAAGCCTACCATCGTTGCTACTCAAATGTTAAAAAATATGTTGAAATCTCCTTACCCTACTCGTGCCGAGATCTCTGACATAGCGAACGCAGTGTTTGACGGCGCTCACATGGTTTGGCTGTCGGATGAGTCAGCTGTTGGCGAATATCCCGTTGAAGCAGTGCGAGTTATGAAGAAAGTCGTCGAACGGACAAATGCTTATTTGGAGAGCTGTTCTATTATTTAGGCATTGACGGCAAATTAGTTTTGCGATATATATAAAAAGACAGTGACCTTAACCGGCCACTTTCTTTTTTACCCTAGATAGATGCGATTTTCTTGTCAACAATGGTATAATGGAAACAGATAAATAATTAATTGAGAATAGAAGAGGAGTTTGATGAAAAAGATTAACCCTTTCATGGCCGCTATCGACGATATTTGTGAAGAAAAAGGCCTAGATAAAAATATTATTTTAGAGACAGTCGAAGCAGCCTTGGCTGCCGCATACCGGAAAGATTACGGCAAGCCAAAACAGGTTATCCGAGCTAAGCTCAATCCTGAAAACGGTCGTGCCGAGATGTTCAGAGTTTATGACATTATCGAGGATCCAGAAGAAATCAAAGAACATGAGCATGAGTTGACCCTCGAAGAGGCCAAGGAAATTGAACCAAAAGCAGAAATTGGCAAGGAAATTATCGTCCCTTTGCCATATCATGATGATTTTGGACGAATTGCGGCGCAGACCGCCAAACAGGTTATCATTCAGCGCATCAGAGAGGCCGAGAGAGAACTGATGTTCAATGAGTTCAAAGACAAAGAACACCAGATTATCAACGCCACAGTTCAGCAAGTTGACGGACGCAATGTTATCGTCTCGATTGGTAAAGTTAACGGCATTCTCTATCCTTCGGAACAAATTTCGACTGAAAGATATTATATCGGTCAAAGAATAAAAGTTTATGTCAAAGAAGTATCACAAAGTATCAAGGGTCCTCAGATTATCGTCTCCAGGACAGATGAAGGTCTTATTTCCGGCCTATTTGAAAACGAGGTGCCTGAAATCGCTTCCGGCACAGTTGAGATCAAAAGTATCGCCCGTGAAGCCGGCTCCCGCACAAAAATCGCCGTCATTGCCACTGAGGATAAAATCGATCCGGTCGGCTCTTGTGTCGGCCAGAGAGGCACTCGTGTGCAAGCTGTGCTTGATGAAATAGGCGAAGAAAAAATTGACATCGTACTTTGGGATGAAGATGTCGAGCAGTTTATCATGAATTCGTTATCTCCTGCAAAAACTAAACAAATCTCTATCTCATCGAAGGATAGCAAAGCTACGGTATTCGTTGATAAGAACAATCTCTCCTTGGCTATCGGGAAAAATGGCCAGAACGTTCGTTTGGCTTCCAAGCTAACCGGTTGGGGCATCGATATCAAAATGGAAGAAGGCGTCGAAACCTCGGGTGATGAAGGCTCTGAGCAGACAACGCCCGCTGCAGAAAAAGCTGACAAACCGAAAACGAAGCGGGCAAAGGCAAAATAATTCTATTGACAAACCTGTTTTGTTCTATCATCATCATCCTGTATTACTGGAGCACTTTTGACTTTTAATTTAACTTTTTAGAGATGAACAATATCTTCAAAAAATTTACACCGAATCTAAAGAAAACTTTAGTAGAGGCTGAAAAAATTGCCAAGGAAAGAAATTCAGCGACTGATACGGACCATGAGCTTTTGTCACTACTCAAGAATAAGGAAACATTGGCTTTTGAGATCCTTTCGGGCTTTGAAATATCTGCCGATAGGATTGAGCTAATTACTTCCCTTATTTCTCATCAGAATCACCCTTCAGACACAATGAGCAAGGATGCCAAAAAGGCGATTCAATTGGCTGTGCAGTACGCCGCTAAATACGATCATCAAAATGTCGGATCTGAGCATCTGCTTTTAGCTCTTGTCTCCAACAAGAATTTTAATTCTTATCTGATAATCGAGAGGGCTGGTATTAATCCAAAAAAGATCAAGGATCAGATCGAATCAATTTTTGCTGGCATAAACCGGTCTTTTAGCCAGGCGGATACTCCCACTGATCAAATGAATGCGCCAGAATCGATGGGCGGTGACTTTGAAGAAATTGGTTTCATGGGGCCGGGACAGATGCCGCAATTTAGTGAAACTGCAACTAAATCAGGCAAAAAGGACTCCATGCTAGATTCGTTTTCAACCAACCTCACAAAGCTTGCTCATGAGCACAAACTCGATCCTGTCATCGGACGTACCGAAGAAATGATGCGTCTGGCTCAAACGCTCTCAAGGCGCACAAAAAATAACCCCATTCTGATAGGCGAGCCGGGGGTAGGCAAAACGTCAATCGTCGAGGGATTAGCACAACGAATTGCAGAAGGACGGGTTCCGGGTAAATTACAAGGCACTGAAATATATTCGATTGATCTAGGCTCAATTTTGGCCGGGACAATGTATCGTGGTCAATTTGAGAGCAGAATAAAAAAAATTCTGGCTGAGATAGAAAAGCGGGGCAACATTATACTCTTCGTCGATGAGATCCACATGATGGTTGGGGCAGGCTCGACAGAAGGCTCAATTGATGCTGCAAACTTATTAAAACCGATGCTCGCCAAAGGCAAACTTCGGCTGATCGGTTCGACTACCTACGATGAATATAAAAAACATATCGAAAAGGATATGGCGTTTGAGCGTCGTTTTCAACCAATCAAGATTGAGGAACCAACAATTCCTGAAACTATCAAAATTCTTGCCGGGCTAAAGGAACATTATGAAAACTTTCATAATGTCCGTTATACCCCCGATGCGCTTGAAGCTGCTGTATACTTATCGAAGAGATATATAAACGATCGGCATCTGCCTGATAAAGCGATCGATCTGATAGACGAAGCTGGCGCAGCAGCAAACAACACCCGACCAAGCGATTCTGATCAACTAGTAAAACTGAAACAAGAATTGGCTTTAATCCTAAAGAAAAAAGAAAATAAAATTTCAAAAGAGGACTATGAAGGGGCGGCCCTGCTAAGAACCAGCGAACTCAAGTTGGAGAAAAAGATTAAAGAAGCCGGCAACGCTGAAGAAGGGGGGACAAAAATTATTATTACCGACAATGACATCGCCGGGATTATCTCAACTTGGACCGGAGTTCCTACGGTAACTTTGACTAGCGAGGAAAAAAAGATTTACTCCAATCTGGATGAACGCTTGAAAAAATATATTATCGGACAGGATCTGGCTATCTCCGAACTTGCCAAGGCAATCAAGAGATCACGCGTGGGAATCGCCAATCCGAATCGTCCGATCGGCTCGTTCATGTTCTTGGGACCGACAGGAGTCGGGAAAACCGAACTTGCGAAGGTCCTGGCCAAAGAAATCTTCGGCAACGAAAAAGCTCTCATCCGTATCGACATGTCGGAATTTATGGAGAAGCACAACGTTGCGAGAATGATCGGGGCTCCTGCCGGTTATGTCGGCTATGAAGAAGGCGGTAGATTGACGGACGCAGTTAGAAAAAACCCTCACTCTGTTATCCTCTTTGATGAAATTGAGAAAGCACATCCCGAAGTTTTTAATATTCTTCTCCAAATTCTTGAAGATGGAAGTTTGACTGATGCGAAGGGACGCAAAGTCGATTTCAAAAACACCGTCGTAATTATGACTTCAAATCTGGGCACGGATGTTTTGAGACAGCAAACATCAATCGGTTTTAATAATTCGCTTTCATCGAAAGAGCGTTATCAAAAGCTGGAATCAAGTGTCATCGAAAAAGTTGAGAAGAGTTTTCGTCCGGAATTTCTAAACAGACTGGACAAAATTATTGTTTTCTATCCACTGGATGAAAAAACACTCCTAAAAATTGTTGAACTTCAGATAAAAGAGCTTAACACAAGGTTGGTAGCTCAGGGTTATAGTCTGAATCTTGACCCGAAAGTGAAGAAATTTATCGCAAAAGAGAGTTACAAGCCGGAATTTGGAGCCAGACCGATCCGCAAATACATCGCCGAAAACGTTGAGTCAATCATCTCTGATGCTATTCTTTCCGACCAAATTATTAAAGATAAAAGAATTTCCCTGGATCTTCAAAACGATCAGATTATTCTAATATAGCTAGTTGTCTAATAACAAGTGTAGTATTTGATTTTTGATTTCAATCTTGTTACGATTGCGGAAAGAGTATATCGCTAGTTCTTAAAATCAACGCCTTATACTATTTACTCGCTACACTATTTTTTTTAATGAGGTTTATCATGGCCAAACAAAACTATCAATCACCCAGAGGGACTAAAGACATTCTTCCAGCAGAGCAACCATATTGGCAAAAAGTACGCAAAACCGCTGAGAAGACGCTTGAAGGTCTTGGTTTCGGCAGGATTGATCTTCCCCATATCGAAAATGTGGAGATTTATACACGTGGGATCGGCGAAGCCACTGATATTGTTCAAAAAGAGATCTATCTGATCGAGTCCAAAACCGAGGATGAGTCAACAAAGTTATGTCTCCGTCCCGAAGGCACCGCCGGAGTCGTTAGGGCTTATATTCAAAACGGAATGGCTAGCTTGCCCCAACCGGTGCGCTTATACTATATCGGCGCAATGTTCCGCCGAGAGCGACCCCAAAAAGGGCGATTCCGTGAATTCTATCAAGCGAGCGTAGAGATTTTTGGCGATGAAAGCGCAAAGTCAGATTACCTGACTATAATGTCTGCATGGGAAATATTATCCAGACTTGGACTGAAAAATCTAATTGTATACGTAAATTCGATCGGTTGTCCGAAATGCCGTCCAAAATTTATCCTAAAACTGAAAAAGTTTTACAAAGACAAAGTTGATAAACTTTGTGCTGATTGCCAACGCCGGTATGAAGACAATCCATTGAGATTGCTTGACTGCAAAGAAGAATATTGTCAAACAACCGCCCATGCCGCTCCGGTAATGCTGGATTCTCTCTGCTCAGAGTGCAAAACTCATTTTCAGCAGACATTAGAATATTTGGACTATTTCAGCATAAAATATGATTTAGACCCGACTCTCGTGCGCGGGCTAGATTATTATACTCAGACGGTCTTCGAGATCGTTCAGAAGAATGACAAGGGCCGTCAGAGCACTTTAGTCGGCGGAGGACGTTACAACGGGCTTGTGGAGCTCCTGGGAGGCCCTAAGACCCCTGCTGTTGGCTTCTCGATGGGCATGGAGCGCGTTATTTCATTGATGAAGGAACAAAACCTTACTCCATGGATAGAGAGAGGTGTTGAAGTCTGCATCCTCCAACTCGGAGAGAAGGCCAAAGAAGTCTCAAAGAAAATATACGACGCTATTTCAAAAAATGATATTAATGTCTTCTTTGTCCCCTCGGATGAAGGCCTGCGTCAGCAGATGAAAAGCGCCTCCAAGCTTGGAGCAAAGTTTGCTGTTATCATCGGTCAACAGGAAGCTGTCAAGGACGAAATCATTCTCCGAGACCTTGAAGGTTCATCCCAGGAAGTTTTCCCCGCCAAAGACATTGCAGAGGCTTTGAAAACACGGCTAGAAAAATAAGCATCGCTCAACCTAATATCGAATAGGTCTAATTAATCTAATGCTCGATGATTCGATCAATTAGAAATTCGGTTATCAATTAAACAGCCCATACTTTTAGTTATTTCGTTTATTTTTGTTTTTAGCTTTAGATGAAAATACATTTAATTCTTGACAATATTCGTTCGATGGAGAACGTCGGCTCGATTTTTCGTACGGCCGATGCTGCCGGTGTTAGCAAAATTTATCTTTGCGGCATCACCCCCAGACCGCCAAGGAAAGAGATCGACAAGGCTGCTCTTGGAGCAGTTGATTTTGTCGAATGGGAATACGTTGATAATTTAGAATTCAAAATTCAAAATTTAAAATCTAAAGGAATTCAAATCATTGCTCTAGAGCAGGATCATCGTTCCACCCAATATACAAAATACATACCCCATAACACAGATTTGGCCATCATCGTCGGCAATGAAGTTGATGGCATATCCAAAGAAATACTTGATCTCGCCGACCAAATCATCGAAATTCCGATGTATGGCAAGAAGAACTCGTTGAATGTAGCCGTCGCTACAGGAATTATTCTATATCAATTGAAGAAATGACTTTTTGACGAAATGATCAAAAAGTGCTATTGTCTGCAACATAACAATACCGAGTGGCGACTCTGTATTTTTAAATATAGTACATTGAAAATCTGAGACCAAACAGCGTTCGTGAAAGGAAAATCCAATGGCAAAAAAGATTGAGATGTTTACCGGTATTACCATGATGTTACGGGTGCTTAAGCTCTTGGATAGCCAAAATATGACTATCGGGTATTTTGGAGCAAGCTCTTCGCTAACTACGCGACAAGTTGGCTACGCTGACGATAACGGCTTCTTTAAGTCCAAAATCGATGATAAAGGTGATCGAATCTTCGCATTCGATCAGCTCATCCTAGCTGTCCTAGCAGCTAGATATCTGAGCAAGATAGACAAAGATGTCATCGATGAGCCGGTAAGGCTAGCCGCGGAGCAAGAATTGGCAAAAATGATGGAGGTAACCCCAGAGAATACCTTCTTCCACTGTGAGAGTGGAATTCCTCTCACTTGGGAGTTCGCGCTGGGGCTGATGGAACATTTCAAGAAGAATATGTATTTATCAATGAACATTATGGAAAATGTTGGCTGCTCCCGTCGTCAACTCTGCTGCTGGACCGCTCTTGGACATATTAAAGTGGTACCCAACCGCTGTATCCACTGCTCTAGTCCAGTTCCAGGTGAAGAAAGAAGGCACTTTGGACTCGATGGACTCGTCGGTGCTATTATATGCCAAGAAATCCACTTGCAAAAGACATTGCAGAAATTCTACGACATTCCGGCTCTGACAGCAGAGATCCTGACATATTGGCGGAATACGCTAATTTCTCTCCAGCCCCAAAAGCCGAAATCACAGTCTGGCTCAATAGTCCAAACCAAACAAACAAGATTAATTCAGCCCTTCTTGTCGCATGCCAATCCGACGCAGACCACTATCTCGGCAACAGAGTTGATCGCCAGTTCGGGACTACTAGCGTCGGAGGCCGAGTTGGTATTTCGACAGCTTGAGCGCACGAATGTCCTCCTTTCCATGAACGGCAGGAATGGACGCGTCTACCGCCTTCTCCCCGGCTACGAAGGCCGGATGAAGAATTAGTACTCCCCTGATGCTGCTTCGCTAAGTATGCATCGGGGGGATTTTTTATAATTGAACATAAGATATGATCTCGTGAAATCAACAACGGCACCACCCCGGGTGCTGCTACGGCCGACCCTAATTCGCGTGCGGAATGGCAAACATTTAGAGCAATCTAAGAGTTCACCATTCCGCTTTTTTATTCATCTTTTGTATTTATCTTTATATCGCTTTGCATCTCTTTTTTGAATTTATTACTGTCTCTTCTCTTCTATCTCGCAAACAAACCAAAATAAGGGACACAACCATATGTCCCTAACCTCATTGAAACAGAGCAAAATATGTTGAACTAATTTGCGATCGCAAATTAATTCTACTATAATTAGATCATGCGAAAGGAAAATAAAGAGATTATTAAAATCACCAGTAAAGAGATTTTGTTTTCGCTGGTTGATGTTGGGGCTATTGTGGCTGGGTGTTTTTCCAAGTCTTACAAAGACCGTATTGAGATAATAAAATATCTAGAGAAACGATCACGAGATCGGGGAGATCTGACAAGAAAAATCGCTTATTTGAGAAAGAGGGGATTGGTCAATCAGTTCACAGAGGACAAGATTACCTACTTGGAATTAACACAAGCTGGCAAAAAACGTATAGATAAACTGCTGCTTGAGAACGTAAAAATTACCAAACCCTCTGTTTGGGACAGAAAATGGCGGATTGTTATCTTCGACATCCCCGAAAAGGACAAGGAAGTCAGAAATTTTGTTAGAAACCATCTATACAAACTGGGGTTTCGACAAATACAAAAAAGTGTTTTTGTCTATCCTTTTGAGTGTTCGAGCGAGATCGACCTAATCTGCGAAAATTCAGGCGGAAGAAAGTACATTAAATATATGATCGCTGATATTATAGAAGGTGAACAAGATATTGTGGAGTTCTTTCTCGATCAAGGAGTCCTGAATAAAAAAGACATTCAAAAAGGTGAATTAATTTGCGATCGCAAATTAATTCTACCCAAATAGTATGTTCTTTAGCGATATACATTTCAAAAAAAGGTGACTCGTCTTCTATTTGATAAGTTAATTAGCAATAAGTTAATTAGCAATAAGTTAATTCGTAATATAGCACTCTAGTAATATTGCAATTAGTTAGTAGTTAGTAGTTAGTAGTTAGTTAAAAGTTCATAGCTAAGTTAATCAATAGATGCCTGATTTCTTTGAAGTACTATGCTTTATTTTAAAATATGCACATAAAAATTGAAAAATTAATTTATGAGGGGTGGGGACTCGGACGGACTCCAGAAGGTAAACCTATTTTTGTCAAAAAGTCAGTTCCCGGTGATCTGATCGATGTTGAAATTGTCAAAGACAAAAAGTCCTATTTTGAAGGCAGAATTATGAAAATCATCAAACCCTCGTCTCGAAGAATAAATTCTCTTTGCCCTCATTTTGATAGATGCGGCGGGTGCGACCATCAAAATATTGCTTATCCAAATCAACTAAAGTTTAAAGAGGAAATATTTCGAGAAACCATGGCGAGGCAGGGGATTGAGTCAGACATCCTGCCAATTGTGCCAGGATCAAACGAAGAGTTGTACTACCGCAACACTATCCGCTTCTTTTTTATTAATGAAAATGGGAAAACCAACTTTGCGATGCACGATTTTGAGGATTCTAAGAAAATGATTCCTATCGAAGGGTGTCTCTTGCAATCAAAAACCTGCAATTCAATTTTGAAAGCGCTAAGAGAAACATTCAATGATTGTTCCAGGCAATCCAAGAAAAATAATTATTCTTCGAGCGAGGGTGGGAAGTTTAGCAACAATGAAACAATAGAACAATGTAACAATGTTTTCTCTTCCCTCTGGCAACTTCGAGTTCGTGAAGGTAAATTTACCAATGAATTCATGGTTGAAATTATCACTTCTTCGAGAGAACTTCCTCTGCGGCAAGAAATCGTCGACACTCTGAAATCAATCACCGGCGTCAAATCTATCTACCATACTATTGCATTGAATAAATCAAACTACAATTGGCAAAGACGGTTAATTTTCGGCTCGCCTATTATTTACGAGAAGGCTGGCAAATTTACATTCCAACTATCGCCTGAATCATTTTTCCAAACAAATTCACTCGGTCTGAAAACGCTTTACGACAAAATCAAGGAATTTGCCGAAATCAAAATGGGTGACAGGATTCTCGATTTATACTGCGGCACCGGAACAATCGGCATTTACCTTTCAACTTTAGCTAAAAATGTAGTCGGAGTCGAACTCGTGCAATCAGCTATCAACGATGCCAACGCCAACTCCAGAATTAATAAATTATCAAACTGCGAGTTCATCTGTGCTGATACGATGTCGTGGCTAAAACAATACGGCAATTCAGCAATGAAGCAGTTCGACAAGATTATTCTCGATCCACCGAGACAAGGGCTAGGCAAAAAAATAATTGAGGATCTATCCAAACTTTATGAATTTTCTGGCTTTTCTAGCTTGGAACTAATCTATACCTCGTGCAATCCAGCAACTTTTGCCAGAGATATCAAAGAATTCGAAAAAAGAGATTTTAAATTAAAAAAAGTCCAACCAATTGACATGTTTCCCATGACTCATCATATCGAATGTGTTGGAATCCTTTGCCGGGGGTAAAAAGGGGAGGAGAGGGAGCACATAGAGCGCTACAACCTCTCCACAACTACGCTTCTGCCGAGGCTGGCAGAAGTGGGCGGCCGGGCGACGGTTTGTAAGGTCTCCCCCGAATAAGATACCCTACAAACCAAAAGAGTTATAACATTTTTTGTCCTCATTTGTCAACAGCAACGTTATGTTTCAATACCTTGGAAACACCCTGATAGAATTGGAGGTATGTATATAACAAATCCATTCATACCCAGTGTCAGGATGAATGCGGTTAAAAAGGTCCGCTCTGGCTGGGGCATTCG